>OLNF01000942.1_pt1 | contig 25705 bp, 19 predicted proteins | sample 1673061 | NCBI WGS metagenome assembly OLNF01 (sample SAMEA3136751, study PRJEB25190) | human gut metagenome
AGATCATCGGCGACCACACCGACAAGTACGTGCAGGCCTACTTCCAGTACGACTCGAAGAAGACCGGCGGCGTGACGGTCAGCCACCTGCGCTTCGGCGATGCGCCTATTCGCAGCAGCTACTATATTAATAAGGCTGACTTCGTGGCGTGCCACAACCCCAGCTACATCACGAAGAACTTCCCGATCGTCAACGACGTGAAGCCCGGCGGCGCATTCCTGATCAACTGCCAGTGGACGCCCGAGGAACTGGAGCACCATCTATCGGCCGAGGCGAAGCGCTACATCGCGGCCAACAACGTGCAGCTGTATACCATCAACGCCATCGACCTGGCCGTTGAGCTGGGCATGGGCAAACGCACGAACACCATTTTGCAGTCTGCGTTCTTCGCGCTGGCCAACATCCTGCCGGCAGAAGACGCGCTGAAGTACATGAAGGACGCCGCCACGAAGTCCTACCTGAAGAAGGGCCAGGACGTGGTGGACATGAACCATCGCGCCATCGACGCGGGCGCCACGGCGTTCGTGAAGGTTGACGTGCCGGCTTCGTGGGCCGACGCCGTTGACAACACCGAGCCCGAGCAGCTGAAGGGTCGCCCCGAGCTGGTCAAGCAGGTGCGTGAGGTTATGCAGCCCGTTGGCCGCATGGCCGGCGACTCGCTGCCGGTTTCCACGTTCGTCGATTACGCCGACGGCCAGTGGGAGCAGGGCGCTGCCGCCTACGAGAAGCGCGGCGTGTCCGTAAGCGTGGCGAAGTGGAACGCTGAAAGCTGCACCGAGTGCAACAGCTGCTCGTTCGTGTGCCCGCATGCCTGCATCCGTCCGTTCGGCCTGACCGATGAGGAAGTTGCCGCTGGCCCCGAGGCCATGACCGTGCTGCCTATGAAGGGCAAGGTCAAGGATCTGAAGTACACGCTGGCCATCAGCCCGCTTGACTGCATGGGTTGCGGCGTGTGCGTGAAGGCCTGCCCGGCCGACGCCCTTGAGATGGTGGGCGTTGAGGGCGAGCTTGCCCAGCAGGACGTGTTCGACTACTGCGTCAACGACGTTGCCGACAAGCCGCAGATCGAGGACACCACGCTGCGCGGCAGCCAGTTCAAGCAGCCGCTGCTTGAGTTCAGCGGCGCGTGCGCGGGCTGCGCTCAGACGGCGTATGCGCGCCTGATCACGCAACTGTTCGGCGACCATATGTACATCTCCAACGCCACCGGCTGCTCGTCCATTTGGGGCGGCCCGGCTGCCACCAGCCCGTATACCGTCAACAAGCAGGGCCATGGCCCGGCGTGGTCGAACAGCCTGTTCGAGGACAACGCCGAGCACGGCATGGGCATGCTGCTTGGCTACGAGGCCGTGAACAACATGCTGGCCGCTGAGGCGCAGGTCATCATCGATGCCGGCGCTGAAGCTGCCGAGGTTGCCCAGGCGTGGCTTGACGCCCGCGAGGACAAGGCCGCCAGCCGTGCTGCCGCCGATGCGCTGATTGCCGCGCTGCCGGCTGTGGCCGCAGGCGAAGGCGAAGTTGCCGAGGCTGCTCAGCGCATCCTTGACCACAAGGAGTACCTGGCCAAGAAGTCCATCTGGATCTTCGGTGGCGACGGTTGGGCTTACGACATCGGCTACGGCGGACTCGACCACGTGCTGGCATCCGGCGAGGACGTCAACATCTTCGTGTTCGACACCGAGGTGTACTCCAACACTGGCGGCCAGGCTTCGAAGGCTTCCAACATCGGCCAGGTTGCCCAGTTCGCTGCTGCGGGCAAGGACATCAAGAAGAAGTCGCTGGCTGAGATTGCCATGGCGTACGGCTACGTGTACGTGGCGCAGGTTGCCATGGGTGCGAAGCCCGCACAGACGCTCAAGGCCATCAACGAGGCCGAGGCGTATCATGGCCCGTCGCTGATCATCGCGTACTCGCCGTGCGAGATGCACTCCATCAAGGGTGGCATGGCCAACTGCCAGACCGAGATGAAGAAGGCCGTGGACTGTGGGTACTGGAACCTGTTCCGCTTCAACCCCGAGGGTGCTGCGGGCAAGAAGTTCACGCTGGACAGCAAGGAGCCGGCGGGCGGCTACCAGGAGTTCCTCATGAACGAGGCTCGCTACAGCCGCTTGACGCGCGAGTTCCCCGAGCGCGCCGGCGAGCTGTTCGTGCGCAACGAGCAGGCTGCTATCGAGCGCTATGCGCACTTGGAGCGCCTGAAGGCCATGTACGACGGCGAATAGGATTCGCTTGCGCGTGGTAGGCTGATGCTTGCTAGGGCCGGTCGTCCGTTTGGACGGCCGGCCTTTTTGGTTGCTAAGAGAGGAATTGGGCGGAAAAGTTGCTGTGAGTCCTTTGCGTGGTACAGATGGGCAATTGGGTGTGCGATAGAATGGTGGGCATGGATACTATGAATGCATATGATGTGGTGCTGCTGCCGACCATGGGTCAGGCGGTGGCGTATAGAAAAGCCGCTGCCACAAGGGGCGATGCGCTGTTCGGCGTGACGGTGTCGACGTTTGAAGCGTGGGTTGCCGATTTGTGGGAGCTGTACGGCGATGGCAGGGCTATTGCCTCGCGTTTGCAGCGCGAGGCGTTGCTGCGCGTGCTGTGCGACGGCGAGCAAAGTTGCGCTTGCGGGCTTGACCGCGTGGCGGCCGCCTGCGTTGCCGAGGCGGCGGGGTTGCCTGCGTTCGAGGCTGCCGTTGCTGATGCTGGTGAAGGTGTGCTTGCGGGTGTGGGGGCTGCCGAGGTGCAGGTGCTGCGCTTGGCTGCGGCGTATTATGCGCGCTTGGAAGAGCTGGAGTTGGTGGAATTTGGCTGCGCGTTGGCTGAGCTTGCGCCTGCGTTGCCTGCGCGCCCTATGCAGGTGCTGCTTGAGGGTGCTGCACCGCTTTCCGCTGCTCAACAGGCTTTTTTCACTGTGTGTGGTTCGCTTGACGTGACGGTGCATACTGCTGGTGGCAACGAGGGGCCGGTTCGCGCTCCAGAGGGTGTGCGCGTGAGGTTCGCGTTTCCGTCGGGGCAGTATGCGTGGCCGGCGCTGCTGGCCGACATCGTGCGCGCTGCGGTTGATGACGACGGACGCGCGGGCGCAGGGCACGATGCGCCTTTTGCGGCTCGGGTGGTGGTTGCTGCGAGTAATCCGGCTCTGCTGTTCGAGCAGGTGGCGCCGGAACTTTCGCGTGAGGGGCTGGCGGTTGCGCTGCGCGGGCGTCGGCGGTTCGTCGACACTGATTTCGGGCGCGCGCTGCTTTCGCTGCGGCGGTTTTCTTGCGCGGAATCGGGGACGGCGCATATTGCGGGCTATGGCGATATCGCTGCGTGCGATGTTGAGCGCTGGTGTCGCGCTGACCTGGCCGATTGGGCCTTGTCGCCGTTTTCGGGGCTTTCGAGGAAAGCGGCGTTCGCGCTTGATGCCGACATGCGTGCGGACCGGTCGGTCGATCGCCAGGCCGTGCGCGAGCGTCTAGGGCGGGAAAGCTCCACGTTCGCGTCGATGGAGCGCGTTGCCGCGCAGCTTGATGCGCGAGGCATCGCCGAGCTTGTTGCTGCGGTGCATCGGATGACGAACCGTTCGGAGGCGTGGCGCGCCGAGCAGCTTGCGGCGCTTTCGGCGGCAGATCGTGTTGCAAGCGCGGCCAAGCTTGCGGGATTGGCGCCGGCAGCGACGTTTGAGCTGCTCGAACGCGCGCAGCACCGCTTTGTTGTGGAACGTGCCGCCCTGCACGACGATATGCTGCCCCAGTTCCTTCGGATCAGCGAGTTTGATGACCTTGAACAGCGCATTCTTGATGACCGAGCACGCCAGACCCGCGCTGATGTCCTGAATCGTCGCGCCCTGCTTCTGCGCCTGCTTGACGTTGGAGTTCATGAACACGGTGCAGCGCGTTCCCAAATCAACCGGGGCGGGCGCAAAGAGGGCTTCCGCTGCGAATCCTTCCGCTGTGTAGCCCATCGAGTTTGCGAAGTTCTCCAAGAAGCTGCCGCAGCCGGACGAACACGCTTCATTCAGCAGAATCGTGTCCACCGAGCCGTTTTTCAGCTTGATGCACTTCATGTCCTGCCCGCCGATATCCAGCACACAGTCCACTTTCGGGTCAAAGAACGCCGCCGCGGTGCAGTGCGCAATCGTCTCCACCTCGCCGTCATCAAGCCGGAACGCCGATTTCAGCAGGCTTTCGCCGTAGCCGGTAGAGCAGGAGCGCGCAATCACCGCCGTGTCGGGCATCTTCTCCATCAGTTCGCGCATCGCCGTGCGCGCCGTTTCAATCGGGCTGCCGGAATTGCCCGCGTAGTAGCTGTACAGCAATTCACCCTTTTCGCCAATCAGCGCGACTTTCGTCGTCGTCGAGCCCGCGTCAATGCCCAGATAGCACTTGCCGGAATACGTTGCCAAATCACCGCGCTGCACCTTCGCCTGTGCGTGGCGGCGGTTGAACGCCGCATATTCCTCCTGATTGCGGAACAGCGACGGCAGGTGCTTCAAGCCGAAGGTCAGCATCACGCCGTGTTCGAGGCGTTCGAGCAGGCTGTCCATCGGCACAGCTTCGTCCTCGCCGTCCGAAAGCGCCGCCATCGCCGCGCCCGTCGCCGCAAAAAGGTGCGAATTTTCCGGCACAATCGCCGTTTCCTCCGTCAGGTGCAGGGTACGGACAAACGCCTGCCGCAGTTCGGACAGGAAGTGCAGCGGCCCGCCCAAGAACGCCACATGCCCGCGAATCGGCTTGCCGCACGCCAGCCCGGAAATCGTCTGGTTCACAACCGCCTGAAAAATCGACGCCGCCAGATCCTCACGCGCCGCGCCCTCGTTAATCAGCGGCTGAATGTCGCTCTTGGCAAACACGCCGCAGCGCGCCGCAATGGGATACAGCTCATGATAGCGCTTTGCCAGTTCGTTCAAGCCGGGCGCATCGGTTTTCAGCAGCGCCGCCATCTGGTCGATAAAAGACCCCGTGCCGCCCGCGCACACGCCGTTCATGCGCTCTTCCAATCCGCCGGTGAAATAGATAATCTTCGCGTCCTCGCCGCCCAATTCGATGGCGACGTCGGTCTGCGGCGCGGCCTTCTGCAGCGCTTCCGCCACCGCAACGACCTCCTGTACGAACCCGACGCGCAGCGCTTCCGCCAGCGAAATTGCGCCCGATCCGGTCATGCGCACCTTCACGCGGCACGCGCCGAGTTTCTTCCGCGCTTCCCGCATCATCTCCGCCAGTGTCTCCTGCGTGTGCGCGCAGTGGCGGCGATATTCGCCCCAGACCATTTCTCCCGCTTCGTTCAGCAGCACCAGCTTGACGGTGGTAGAACCGATGTCAATGCCCGCATAATAATAGGTGTTTGTTTCCATTCCAGTACCTCGTCCGTCGGGCTTTCCGCCGCCACCACCAGCGAAAACGCCCGGAAAATGATTGGTTTTCCGTTCTGCACGCTCTGCCGTTTTTTCCACAGCGAGGTGCAGTCCGAATCGTTTTAATTCGCCATCAACCGCGAAAAATCCTCTTGCTTTTGCAGGAAAAGTCGTGGGTTTTTGTTCAATCGGATGCGATTGCTTAAAAACATGATTTTTAGGTAACACCGCACAAATGAGGTGATCGGCTGACGAATGAATTTTTCGTCAGATGCAAATGCAAATTTCGAAGGTTTACTGGAGGTAAATCGAGGAATTTGCATGCCGCAGATGGCGGAAAAGACATCGTCAGACGCGCCGCCGAATTGTGCGGTGGTGCCTTTATACTATTCCCAGTGCGGAAAAGGCATCGCCCGACGCACCGCCGAGTTGTGCGGTGTTGCTTATAAGTAAAAGAATCCCCGTCAGCCCACGAATCGGGTAGACGGGGAAGCATGGAAGAGAGAAATCTACGGCGTTGTGCAGGAGCCGCATAAGGCGTATTGCTGTATGCTTTTGTATTTCAGGCATCTGCCTTCGGGCGTTGCGTGCAAGGCATTGCGCCCTGCACGTCCTTCATCATACCGCGCCTTTCCCATAAAATCAACCCGGTTTGCACACACCAAAATGTGTACTTCCATATTTCTCCCTTGAAATCCGCAAAAAATACACTTTGTGCTGATTATTCGCCATTCTCCAGCTCTGCCAGAATTGTCGGAACTTTCGCGGCTTCCGCCGGATCAAGCGGCGGATAATCCGGGTTCACATCCATCAGCACATCCAGCAGAATTTCGCTCATCAGGTAGCGCGTGAACCACTTGTCATCCGCCGGAAGGACGTACCATGGGGATTCCTTCGTCGCGGTCGCATTGATGGCATCCTCGAACGCTTCGTCATACTGCTTCCACAGGCGGCGTTCGCGCATGTCATCCACCGAGAGCTTCCAGTGCTTATCTTCGCGTTCCAGCCTGTCCAGGAAGCGGCGCTTCTGCTCGTCACAGCTGACGTTCAGGTACACCTTGACGACGCGGTATCCGTTCTCGTAAAGGTACTGTTCCCAATTGCGAATCTGCTGATAGCGCTTGGGGTAGAAATCCGGGTCGTCCGTCACGCGCGGCGGCATGGCATAGCCCTTCTCCATGTGGTGCACGCGCGTCACGAGAACGTCCTCGTAGTGGCTGCGATTCATCACGCCGATTTTCCCGCGCGGTGGAACGGTGCGGATGATGCGCCAGAGGTAATCATGGCTGAGTTCTTCCTTGCTGGGCGCTTTGAATGCCGCGACTTCCAGCGCCGCCGGGTTCAGCTGCCCAAACACCTTCTTGATGAGGCTGTCCTTGCCCGCCGCGTCACGCGCCTGAATGGCAATCAGGATGCCCTCGCGCCCCTGCGCATAGAGTTTATCCTGCAGTGCCGCCGCTTCCGCAAGGTTCTCCATCGTTTGCGCCTTGAGCGTCTTTTTATCCACGAACTCCGGCGCGCCCGTCTCCGCGTCCTTCAATTCGAGCTTCTTGCTGCCATCCCAGCGGTAGTCTTTCAGCGACACGATGCTCATTTTGTCTTCTCCTTGCGCGATTTAAGTTGTGCGCATTTTCCTGCTGTATGCGCGTGTTGATGCAGGGATTTCGCCTCTGCGGAGGCGATTCCCCCTGCAACATGACCATAATGTCACAAAAGCGTACACCGCGAAGCCATCCAAGAGGGCAATCGCCACGCCCCTCTTAAATCTGCATTGAGGGGAACACACTCGTGTGTTCCACCAATTCCGCACGGAACCGCTGCACCAAGCGCACCTGCGGCTCGCTGTCGCTCATCACCCGCATCGTCAAATCCGTCACGCCCGTGCTCGCCAGCGCCTGTTTCGTCTGCTGGAGCAAACGCGTGCCCAAGCCCTTGCGCTGGAACTCCGGCACGATATACAGCCCCATAACCTCCGCCGACGTGTACTGCCCCGCGGCGACGCACGCACCAACCAGATTCGACCCATACAGGATGCCCAGCGCGGCGAAATTCTGCCGATTCATCTGCTGAAGCAGGAAGCCGTGGTCAAAGTAGCTGAACCCGGCGCCGCGCATCCGCGACACCAAATCCATCTGCTCCTGCACGGTGTTGAGCGGAAGCGTGATGCACGAGCAGTTGAACAGCTGCGGCACTTCGTCAGGGTCGTTCAGGCGCACCAAATCCTCGGTGTAATCCATCTTGAAGCCGTTGTGCTCATAAAACGCCAATTGGCGCTCGTCCTGCACATCCACGGCTGTGTACAGCCGTGCCGCCGCACCGGGCGCTTGATTGCGCAGCTGCCGCGCGCGCGCCGCAAGCGACCCCAGCAGCCAGTATTCGCCTTCCGGCTTGCTGGTCATGCTGAAATAGATGTTGACCGGGCGCGAAGGGAAAATCGTCGGCTGATACTGATAAATCAGGAATCCCTCGCCGACGGGGTTGTTCTGGTCGTCCTTGACGAAGAATACGTCCTCTTTCGGCAGACCCTTGTAAAATTCGTTCGGTTGCGTCACCTGCATGGCTTATTTCCTTTCTTCGGCGGTCTGAATGCGGCCGTCATCCAGCAGCACGGCGATGAACATCGGCACAAGCGCGAGCATCATCACCCCATAAAGTATTCCGTTGTTGATGGCAGACTTGTCCAGCGCAAATTCCACGGCGATGCACACGCCCGCGCCAAGCAGCAGCATCACGATGCGCGCAATGCTGATTCTTTTCAGCCCATCCCGGCGGATGCAGCGGGTCAGGCGTGATGCCAGCAGCACCGCCAGCGTCAGCGCCGCCATGAGCATATTCAGGCGGACAAAGCCGAAGCGGATAAGTTCATCCGCGCGCCACGAATCGAGCAGCACCTGCATCACGCTGATGATGGTCAACCCGGTTTCCAGCGTCCGCCCGGCGATTTTCTGCCTGCGCCCTTGCACCAGCACAATCACGAGCGCGACTGCCGCAACGATGGCTTCATATGCCCAAACCAGCATCTGCCCGTCCTCATTCTGGAAAGGCAGGAAGTACCAGCAGATATCGTCCATCTGTTTGCTGAAGCCCTGCCCCGTGAAACCCTCGGCAAGGCGCAGACCACACAGCGCCAGCAGCGCGCCGGGCGTCACCGCGTCCAGCAGGGGCAGCGCCTTCTGCTTCGTCAGTTTCGCATACAGCGTAATCGCGCCCATGCCGCCGAGGATGCCGCCATAGAGCGTATAACCGCCCTGCCAGAACTGCCAGAAGAACGAGCTGCCGCCCAAATCAACCATGATGTACGAATACCGGGCAAGCATATACAGCACGCGTGCGCCCACCAATGCCCCAAAGCCGCCAACCGTGCAAATCGCCGCGCGGGTGTCCAGCGGGAGGCGCTTGCGCGAGCACAGCAGCGTCAGCACCAAACCGCACAGAGCGCTGATAGCAGCGGTCAAGCCGTATTTCGTCAGAAAGAAGATGTCGGGATTCCAATAATCAATCTCTTCTGACTCCATCAGCGGCTGCACCACGTCCACAATCCGCGCGGAAGGCGACGGCACAAGCAGCAGCACTGCAATGGGCAAGGCAACCAGCAGCAGGGCGCACCAAATCGCTGCATTTTGTTTTTTCATTTTTTCTGGGTACTCCTTCAATTCCGCCGAAGCCGACGGGTTTCTTTTTTGCTGATGCGGAGAATTTCGCAGAACTCCGCAGAATATATTATACTTGCTTTTTCCCCAGTTGACAAGCTGTAATCCGGATTCTTTCAGCTATCCATCACAAATTTTCTGTTACAAATTTCCGCCCGCGCCCAGCACCAGCAGCGTGATTCCCAGCGCCAATGCCCCCGAAATCACGCCGTGCAGCGTCTGCCACGTCAGCTGTTCACCCAGCCGCATCAATCCTTGCGGGTACAGCGCGCGGTTCTGCATGATGACCGCGCAGCCGCCGAAACCCGTCGCTGCGGACAGGAGAGCAATCCGCAAAGGCAGAGGTGCCGGCAGGTTCGCGATTGTCACCGCGCCCGTCGTAACTTCCAGCAGCGTCGTCAGCGGGAGACGCATCGCATCAGGCAGGAAGTCCGTCAGCGTCGCAAAGACGCGAAGCATCGTCATCGTGCCGCAGACAAGGAGCATGGTTCGGGCGCTTTCCTCCACCGCGCGGGCGAAGGAGACAGGGGACATTGCTGCCTCTGGCACTTTTTCAGCGGATGTAACCCTCGTCCACCGTTTTGCCAATCGCCCCGCGCAGCAGCCGCCCGCCAGCACGCTCAGCAGCACAATTGCCCCCGCGATTCGGCTGTTCAGCCAGCTTCCGATTGTCCCCAGCAGGAACATTGGGCTCATCGTCGCGCAGGAGACCGCCAGCGCCTTCTGTTCCCGGTGCGGACGGCTGCCCTGCATCGCCAGTAGCCGCGCACCCGTCGGCGAACCGCCGCACCAGCCCAGCAGCATCAGCATACCGGGCTGCATGTCGCGTCCGCATCGGCTCACCAGCAACTGCGACAGCGTCAAGTACGGGAACAGCCCCGGCATCACGCTGCGCACGAACAGCGCACACGCCGCTTCCGCCGCCGCCATCGTCTCCGGCGCGCGCAGGAGCAGCAGCGCCATCATCCCTGCCAGCAAAATCCGCATTTTCGTCCCTGCCTTTCTGGGGAAAGGATATGCGGCGGTTGACAAGTTTCATTCGGGAAGGTACAATTGAAGGAGATAGGAGGAGAATCCCCATGAAAGACACCTTCCTCATGATTGACGGCAACAGCCTGCTGCACCGGGCTTTCCACGCCCTACCGCTGATGGACGCGGGCGGCGTTTACACCAATGCGATTTACGGCTTCCTGACCATGATGCTCAAAGCGATTTCAGACGAAAACGCCCGTTATCTCGCGGTCTGCTTCGATGAGCACGCGCCGACGTTCCGTCACACGGCATATCCCGACTACAAAGCGGGACGCGCTGCAACGCCGGATGAACTGCGCCAGCAGTTCGCCACCATTCGGACGCTGCTGCCGGAAATGGGCATCCAGGTTTTCTCCCTGCAAGGCTGGGAGGCGGACGATCTTCTCGGCACGCTGTCCAAACTGGGTGAGGACGCCGGGGTCAGCCCCGTCATCCTGACCGGCGACCGCGATGCGCTCCAACTGGTGTCCGATACGACGCAGGTGCTGTTCACCCGCAAGGGCATCAGCGAAACGACGCACTTTACACCCGCCATGGTGTACGAAGTGTATGGCTTCTCGCCGGAGCAGGTGGTGGACTGGAAGGGGCTGGCGGGAGACAGCAGCGACAACATCCCCGGCATCCCCGGCGTCGGCGACAAAACCGCCGTGCGCCTGCTGCACCAGTATGGGACGCTGGACAATATCCTCGCTCATGCGGGCGAAGTGAAGGGCAAACTTGGCGAAAAACTCGTCACATGGGCGGAACAGGCGAAAATGTGCCGCGAACTGGCGACGATTCGCCGCGACGCACCGATTGCGTTTTCCCTCAAAGCGTGCGCCATGCCGGACTTCCGGCATGGCATTCCCGCGCTGGAAAAGCTGAAGCTGAACAGCATCATCCGCCGCCTGCAAGCGCCTGACGATGCGCCCGCGCCGGATACCGCGGCAGAGGAAACGCCCCTGACGCTCCTGCCGTTTGCGGACGCTGCCCCGATTTCCTCCGGCGCTGATCTAACCGCATGGCTCACCGCCCTGCCGGACAGCGCCCGCCCGATTGCCGTCGCGCTGGATGACACGGTGCTGACATGCGCGGCGCAGGATTTGTCCTGCTGTCAGGCGGCACTCGGCGGCGATCTGCTCACTCCCGGCGCAGACCCGGAGGATTTGCTCCGCGCCCTCGCGCCCGACCTCGCCGCGCACCCCGCCGTCATCCACGACGGCAAAACGCTGTGGCACCGGCTGAACCGCGCGAAGCTCCCCATGCCGGAGCGCTATGCGTGGGACGTGCAGTTGGGCGCGTACCTGCTTGACCCGCAGCGCAAGAGTTACAGTCTGGACGCGCTGTGCGGCGATTTGCCCACGGATGCGCGCGGAATGCTCTCGCTGTGCCGGTGGCAGCAGGCGAACATTGACCGCATGGGCATGAGTCACCTCATGCGCGACGTGGAAATGCCGCTTTCCGGCGTGCTGTACCGCATGGAGGACATCGGCTTCACCGTCGATACGGCGTTCCTGCGGCAATTGGGCGAGCGCTACACGCAGGAAATTGAGCAGAGCAAGCAGCAGGTATTCGCCGCCTGCGGAACAACCTTCAACCTCAACAGCACCCAACAGCTCGGCGACGTGCTATTCGATAAATTGCAGCTGCCGCACGGCAAGAAAACCGCGCGCGGCTACTCCACCTCCGCCGAAGTGCTGGAGGGTTTGCAGGACATCGCGCCGGAAGTCATTACGCCGCTATTACGCTATCGGCAGCTGACGAAGCTCAATTCGACCTACGTCGAGGGTCTGCTGCGCCTGACGGACGCGACCGGGCGCGTACACTCCACCTTCGACCAAGTCGCCACCGCCACCGGGCGCATCTCGTCCAGCGAGCCGAATTTGCAGAACATCCCCGTCCGCACGGAGGAGGGCAAGGAAATCCGTCAGGCGTTCCTGCCGCGCGCGGGCTGGGTACTGCTGGACGCGGATTACAGCCAGATTGAGCTTCGCCTGATGGCGCACTTCTCCGGCGACCACGCACTGGTGGAAGCCTTCCGCACGGGACAGGACGTTCACGCGCGCACTGCCAGTGAAATCTTCGACGTGCCGCTGGATGAGGTGGATTCTACGCTCCGTTCCCGCGCCAAGGCGGTCAATTTCGGCTTGATTTACGGCATCAGCGGATTTGGTCTTGCGAAAAACACGGGCGTGAGCCGTCAGGAGGCGCAGGAGTTCATCAACCGCTATTTCGCGAAATATCCGGGCGTCAAGCGCTTCATGGACAGCGCCGCCGAGGACGGGCAGCACAACGGCTACGCGCTGACGCTGATGGGGCGTCGGCGGTATCTGCCGGAGCTGAAGAGCGACAAGGCGGTTGTGCGCGAGTTCGGCAAGCGCGCCGCCATGAATACGCCCGTGCAGGGGACGGCGGCGGATATTATCAAGCTGGCGATGGTACGGGTGGATGAAGCCTTGCGCCGGGAGGGGCTGAAGAGTCGGCTGATTTTGCAGGTGCATGACGAACTGCTGCTGGAATGCCCGCCGGAGGAAGTGGAAAAAGCGGGGAAGCTGCTGAAGGATGCGATGGAGCATGTGATTGAGCTGCGCGTGCCGCTGCTGGCGGAGGTGCATCAGGGGACAAACTGGGCGGAAGCAAAATAAGGATAGGGGAAAAATAGGATAAACACGCGGAAGGAGTAAGGAAGAGAAATCAACTCAATCGCGAAAAGGGGTCAAGGGGCAATGCCCCTTGCGGAGTCCAGAGGCAGCGCCTCTGGTGGGGTTTGGGGCAACGCCCCAACTGTTGCACGGGCGACCAGTATGTCAAACGCGCTCAACAAAGGCGCAGGCAGCGAAGCGTCCCTGCCAGTAACTTTGCGCATCCGCAGATGCGCCCCCAAGCTGCTTTACCCATCAACTCAACATTGTCGCGCCAGATGGGCGCGACCGACCTTCCGCCCAAAACGCCAAACGCGGAACACAGCATACACAGCTGCATTCCGGCGCTTTTTGTCAAGCAGACTTATTCCATCACAATCCAAACATACGTCGTGCCGTCCGCCATCGTGTATTCGCGAATGTTGCTGGCGGGGTAGTTTTCAGGTTCGCGCAGATACGTCAGGCTGAGCCGCACATCCGCCGAAGTCACATTCATTTCGAGGAAGACGGGCGTTCCTTCGTCACTGGTGTCGCGGGAGCAGAATGCCGCCCAGTTTTCCTCCGCCATTTCATGGTAGGTGTCCTTAAATGATGCGTCTCTGGCCGAAATCATCAGCCTTATCGCAGCGAATACAGAGAAGATGCGTTTAACGTCTCTGTACAGCGTTTCGCCATCGTCGGGTTCTTGATACGTCAGCAGCGAATATGTGCCGTCGTGGTTGTCCAGCAGCTGCAAGCGCACCCAGCTTTCGCAGCCTGCCATCATGTGATGCGGGTCATATTTTTCTGTCGGGACTTCATTGGGGCTGAAAACACCATGCAGAGCGGCAATCTCCATCGTGATGATATCATCGTCGGATGTGACGCTAATGGGGATTACCATGCACGTTTCCATCACTGCGCCTTCTCGTTTGGAACCCGCATTGAAAAGCAGAATCATCGACTGCGCCGCCGCAAGCGCGGACGATGCTTTGATGACGGCTAATGGTGCATCTGCTGTAGTGGACAGGTTCATGGCTGTATCAACGGATGTATCTGCAAAAGCAGACGCAGTGCTGAAACAGAGGATAAATGCGGTTAGCAATGCTATGATACGATGTTTCAATCGGACGCACCTCGCTTTATTTCTTGATGGTCTCGAAGCAAAATCCCCCGTCAGCCGGACATCATCATCCGCTGGCGGGGGATTCGTATCCCTATCAATACTCGTAAATCGTAATCAGTCCGCCCATGTTGTCCAGCGACATGGTGTAGTTGCTGGTCTTGCGGCTGATGCTGACGGAGAAGGTGCTGCTGTCGTCGCCCACCTGCTGGCGGACGATTTCGTACTTCAGCTGACCGTCCTCAAACACGGCGATGTGCGGGTGCGCCATCAGGTACTCGATGTACTCTTCCAAGCACATGTCCAGATGGTGCATCACCGTCGCGTTCGGAATGCCCACGAAGCGGAACAGATTCATCTCCACGTTCACGCCCGTCTTGTAGGCGCGGCTGATGGTGCCCTTCGTCGGGAAGTCCTGCAGCGGGAAACGGAACACAAGCCCGTACTTCCAGCTGTTTTCGTACATCCACTTGCCCTGCTCACTCTCGGAGAACACCATCTTGTTCAATTCGTCATTGCCGTTCTCGTAGAGGTACAGCGTGAAAGCCAAGCCGGAGTTATATTCGCTCGTGCCGGGCAGGTTGATGCTCTTCTTTGTGGCGGCAATCAGCTCATCATCCGTCCACGCGCTGTGGCGGCCTTTCAAGCGGTTGTATTCCGCGTCCCAGAGCGTTTGCTGGTCGGAAATGCTGCGGTACGCCTCGCGGACGACATAGCCCTCCAGCCCCGCTTCTTTTGCGGCATTGAGCGCATCCAGCAGGGCATTCGCCGCCACCGGGAACAGCCGCTGGTCGGAATTGCGCCAAATGCTCTTCGTCACGCCCATGCTCCGCGCATAGGTCATGATGGACACCAGCGATGATTCGTCAAAATCCGACGGGCGGGAATGCCACTCGTTGACCAGCAGCAGGCCGCCCAGCATCACGTCCTGACGCGACACCGTGACCGTGCCGGGGTTATCCAGCGGATAATTCGTCAGGTCGACAATGGAGATGCCTTCCTGCGTGTCCGGCGTAGGCCAGTCGGCACTGATGTTGTTGTTCGCCGTCAGACGGTCTTGCAGCTCCTGCACTTCCTGCCGATACGCTTCGTAGCGCTCCGTGTTGCGCTTCTCCACCTCGGCGCGCTGCTCATTGACGTTGCGCACACGCATGGCGTAGAGCAGATTGCTGCCGAACAGGCACAGCACCGCCACCGCCGCCAGCACCGCCGTCGTCGCAATCAGGAACGTCAGCGAACTGACGCGCTTCTTCCCGGATGACTTCTTCATATACGAAAAACACCTGCCTTTTCGGGTGAAACCCTTTCATCAGGATGCCCGCGCGGCGGAAAATCAGTCAGCACAGGCATATTCTCTATCTCTATTCGCCGCGCAAGGGCGATTTTCCTGCTTGCGGAAAAAATCTGCATCAAAAAGCGTGTTGATTGAATGACTTTTCCTGCGCGGGACACAATAACAACGTCGCAGGGAGCGATTTCCCTGCAATCTGGAAGATTGAAAGGGGATTTTTTAATGCAAACCAGCCGAAAAATGAAAAAACGTCTGCTGACGATGCTGACGCTGTGTTCCTGCGCCGTTCTGCTTGCGTCCTGCCGCGCCAGCGCCGACACGCGCGCGGGTCAGGCGGATGGCTACGGCGGCATCCTGCGCGTGCAGGTAATGATGGAGGACGGAGCCATCAGCGCCGTGAACATTCTGGAGCAGCATGAGACAGACGGCATCGGCAGCCGCGCGCTGGATATTCTGCCGGACGAGATGATTCGCATGAACACATGGGATGTGGATGTCGTGACGGGCGCGACGATGACGAGCAATGCTCTGCGTGAAGCCGTCCGCGTCGCCCTGAACGCATCGGACACAATGGACGACAACACGGGCAATCCGGCAAACCGCGCGGGTCAGGCGATTCGCGAGGGCATCGGCATGGCGGCGACCGGGCGCGTCGGGCCGGGCAAGGATGACGAGGACGGGCAGGTTTACTCCTTCAACGTCGTGTTTGCGCACGGGACGTTCGACGAGGACGGGCGCATCGTGTCGATGGCGGTTGACCAGCTCGAAGTGGCAACGCCGAATTACAGCGGCGCGTCCATGCCGCAGTTCAGCGGCTTTCCGGGACAGGGCGGCTATTCGCTCTGGGATGACAGCGCCGGGAAGGTCGTCGGCTACACCGAGGACAGCGAGGACAACTACATGCAGGAAATTGCCGCATGGACGAGCAAGCGCGCCCGTGGAGAGGATTACCAGCTGACGAGCGGTTCATGGCGCGAGCAGATGGACGCCTATCAGAACATGATGGTCGGCATGACGGTGGACGAGGTAGAGACGTGGTTTGGGCGGTACTTTTCCGCCGAGAACGGCCGCCCATTGACGGAAAATTCTTCTTCCGACGCTGATCGTTCCCGCTGGGAAGCCTTCTCCGACGACGACCGCGCCCGCGCCGCCGACATTGTCTCCGGCGCCACCATGTCCCTGCGCGACGCCCACGGCGACATCCTCACCGCCATCCGCCGCGCGTGGGAGGATGCACAGAGGAGCGAATGAGGGGAGACCCAAGGGGCGTTGCCCCTTGACCCCACCAGAGGCTTTGCCTCTGGACTCCACAAGGGAGAATGAAACGGGACGAAGTCCCCTCCCTTGACCCTTCCGCGCGATTCAGTTGGTGACACTTTCATGCAGTGCCCGCGTGTTTATCCGATGAACCTTCGGTTCAAATCAATAAGCATGGGTGTGCACTGCGAAGGGGTCAAGGGGGCGACCGCAGACATTCGTCTGTTTTCATTGCCCCCTTGTCGCCGCCGCAGCGGCGAAACCCCTGCCGCACGAATCAGCTTTCGATTCGTGCGGCTTTTTCTTCGATGGCCTTCATCAAAGCATCAAGCTCCGGCATTTTCTCTCGCACTGGCGCAAGCGTGTTCCGCACAACCTCTGCTTCCCGCGCTTCATGTGTCACCAGCATCGCCACCGCATAGGCAGGAAGCGCATAGTCCACCATGCGAAACATCACCTGCCGTATTGCTGCGCCGGCTTTTCCACGATAGAGCGCCGTAAATTCACCCGGTTCACCTGCCAGAAGTTCCGCAACCACCCCATCGCTCAGCAGAAGTTTCCATGCAGTATATGACAGCCGCGCCTCGCTTTCCAGCACCTGTTTCATCAGCCCATACGCCTTCTGTGCATCACACTGAACCATCAGCACAATCTGCGCTCGCTGAAAGACGCAGATTGCATCCTGACATGTCTTCACTGTTGCAGGCTGCGGAATGTTTTCAATCGAAACATCTGTCACCTCCACCCCGCCATTCGCCTTCATACGCGCGAAATACAGCCACTCCGCCAATTGTTCCGGATCTCGAAGCATCCGTGCGATCGCCATCGGCGATGCGATAAACCGCTCATCCATCGGCAGAATGCACGTCATCACCAGCACCACGCCGCCCATCGCCAGTTCGCACAGCACCAGCGACACCGGCTGCCCCAGCGTCAGCAGGGTCAGCACGCCAAACACCACTGCCAGCGCCCCGCCATACAGCAGGGGACAGAGCATGTATAGCGTCACGTCGTGCCGAGAGGCATCCTCCGGCGGAAGCAGATACGGCTGATAGTGCAGACGACTTTGCGCCGGTACTGGAACACGCACGAACGCCCCTGTGCCGTCCGCCTGATAGACCCGCCCGAACGCCTCATAGCGCACGAGCTTCCAGCCAAAGTGCCTGCCGACCAGCATTTTCGGCACATCTTGCAGCAGATACGTCACGACCGCCGTCAGTGCCAGCCCCAGATACGTCGCCAGATTCCGCTCTTCATTCGTCCCGACAGTCAGCTGTGCGTTCACGCCGATTAGTGCCGCGCAGAACAGTACCGCCGCCAGCAGGATGCTGCCCATCCGCAGGAGCGGAAACAGGCGCTGAAATGTCCGATTCTTCATTCTTGCGCTTCCTTTGCCTTTCTTGATTCGTAGATTTCCTTTTCCCGCGCCATTCTGTCTATCGTCCACTGATAGCAGCGCGGCATGGTCGTATGGCGGATGCGGCGCAGGAACTGCTTGCGGCACTGCTCCGCCTTCTGCTCATCGCCGTCGCGCAGCAGATGCACCGCATACGCCGTGCGCCAGACAAGCGGCTGCTTTTCATGCTTGCGCAATTCCTTCTGCATGTACAGCGTGTCATACTCTTTCAGGAAGTAGCCCGGCTTGTCCAGCGCCAGTTCACACAGAACGCCGCGCGGAATCAGCTGCCACCAAAGGCGCTTCGTCTGCTCCCGATGCTCCTGCGCCAGCATAGTCAGGATGTCCAGCGCCTCACCATAGCGGTTCTGCATCATCAGCCGCGCGGAACAATTAATCATGAGCGCCGCATCATTCTGATTCTGAATTTTGTCCGGCGGCGTGAAGTACTCCTCCGGCATTTCCGTGAGCAGGCGATCCGTCAGGTTCTCCGCCAGCAGGCACTGCATCTGCCACATTTTGCGCCGCTTTTCGGGCTGGAATACTTTCCGAATTTCGCTTGGTGGCATGATGATGCCGAGAAACGCATAACCCCACGCCAGCACAAGGCAGGCAATGGCGGATGCTGTCCCATACAAATTGACTGCCAACGCATAGAACAGTATCGCCAGCGCCGTCCGCGCCCGTTCCTGCTGCCTGCCCGTTTCCTTTTCCCACGGAACAGCCGCCAGCAGTATGCCCACATTGCGCTCCGCCGCCGGAAGGTACTGCACGCGCCAGCCGACGGTTTTCCTGCGGATATGAAGAAAGTACAAATCCACCAGCTGTATTCTGCAGCCGTACAGCACCAGAAGCAGCGTATACAGCAGCATATGCAGTGCCAATGCTATGAACAATCCGCAGATAAGCGGCGGCACAGCAAACACCATCAGCATCAGCGCATCATCCGTTATCTCGATGAGCGGCAGAAGCAGGCATAAAAACGATGCAATACCCATGATGAATGTTCCCAGCGCCAAATATCCCCGCAGTTTCTGCATCATTCTTCTCCTTTTCGCGGTCATCCGTGGAAATTTCCGCTTCCAGTATACGCCTTTCCCCCGATTGCGTCAAGGGAAGGGAATTTTTCCGGCAGCAGTCATGGTTTCGTCATCTGTTCGTCACTTGACGGGGATATGATAGAAGCGGAAAGGAGTGAAGCTCCATGAAGCGGCATTTCGCAAACATGGTGTTTGCTTTGATTTTGATAGCGTACACCGTTTATGCGGCGCTGGACACGTTCGTGATTGTCCGTGTGCTGACGCCGGACACGCTGCCGACGGCAACCGCTGAAGCCTCCACCGCGCCGACGGAAGCTCCGACCGCCGCGCCGACTGCGACGGAATCCCCCGCGGAACAGGCGACCACCGCGCCCATTTCCACCGACACAGAATACCACGACGACCAAATCGACATTGTGCTGACAACGATGCGCGTAGAGAACACGACGGTGTACGTCGCGGACGTGCAGATTGCGGACATTTCCCTGCTCAAAACGGCGCTGGCGGGGAACACCTACGCCCGCAACCTGACCGAGACGACCTCCGTGCAGGCGGCGAACACGGGCGCAATTCTCGCCATCAACGGCGACTATTACGGCGCACAGGAGCGCGGGTATGTGCTGCGCAACGGCGTGCTGTACCGCGCATCGGCGCAAAGCGGCACGGACGCACTGGTCATCGGTGCGGACGGCAATTTCCGCATCATCACCGAGGGCGAAACGAGTGCCGACACGCTGGTGCGTGAGGGCGCATGGCAGGTGCTGACGTTCGGCCCGGCGCTGATCAACGGCGGACAAGTGACCGTCAGCAGCAGCGACGAGGTCGGGCGCGCCATGACCTCCAACCCGCGCACCGCCATCGGGCAAATCAGCGAAGGGCATTACCTGCTGGTCGTGTCCGACGGGCGGACGAAGGAGAGCACCGGGCTTTCCTTGCGGCAATTGGCAGAGCTGATGCAGTCGCTGGGCGCACAAATTGCCTACAACCTCGACGGCGGCGGCTCTTCGACGATGGTATTTCAGGGGCGCGTCGTCAACAACCCGACCACGAACGGGCGCAGCATCCGCGAAAGGAGCGTGAGCGACATTGTCTACATCGGCTATTGACCGCAAATGCGTGAAACTTGCGTTCTATCATCTGCTTTTTGCCGCCGTGACCGCGCTGGGCGGATTCGTGTATGAGCAGTTCAGCCACGGGGTCTATTCGGACTTCATGGTGTATGCGTTCCTGCCGCCGCTGGTGCTGGGAGCGTGTCCGCTGCTGATTCGCGCCCTGCGCGGGAAAGCGCTGCCGGGGCGCTGGTGCGTGCGGCTGTACCACTGGGGCATCATTGCGCTGACAGTCGGCTGTCTGTTTCAAGGAGCGCTGGAGATTTACGGCACGACGAGTCGCCTCGTAATGGGGTACTGGATTGCAGGCGGCGCGTGCTTTGCAGGAAGCCTTGTGGCGGGCGGGAAAAAATGATGATACACCCCTTTGACAAATCCGCTCCGATGCGCTAAAATAGCGGTACAGAGTGCTGCCTTTGCTGCGTAAGTCCATCTGTCGGACGCGCAGCAGGGGCAGCCTTTTTTGCCTTGACACTGCGCTCCAATCAACGAAAAGGAGTGCTTTTTTTCATGCAGACAGAATCCGAAACCTCCATAGCGCAGAACGCGCGCCCGCTGGCAACACAGCCGCTGGGGCGCCTCATGCGGCGTTACGCCGTGCCGTGCATGACCTCTCTGGTCGTGGCGGCGCTGTACAACATGGTCGATCAGGTGTTCATTGCGAACGCGCCCGACTTGGGCAGCGTCGGCAACGCAGCAACGACGGTCGTCTTTCCGCTAACGGTCGCGGCGCTGGCGATTGCGGTCATGCTCGGCGACGGCTGCTGCGCGTTTGTCAGTCTGATGCTTGGCGCAGGGAAACAGGAGGAGGCCCACCGCGCCGTCGGCGGGACGGTAACGGTCAGCGTCGTCGCGGGGCTTGTCCTGATGGCGGCATACCTGCTGTTCCCGGACACGCTGCTGACGTGGTTCGGCGGGCGCGTCAATGCCGGGACATTCGAGAAGGCGCAGGAATATTTCTTCTGGATTGCCTTGGGCGTGCCGCTGTACGTCTTTGGGCAGGCAATGAACCCGGTCATCCGCTCTGACGGCAGCCCGACATTCGCAATGATTGCCACACTGGCAGGGGCGGCGGCAAACCTCGTGCTTGACCCGCTGCTGATTTTCGTCTGCCACTTCGGTATGGCGGGCGCGGCGATTGCAACGGTTGCCGGGCAGGCGCTGACCGCTGGACTGTCCATCTGGTATCTAACGCGGATGAAGCAGATTCACCTGCAAAAGGACAGCTTCCGCCCGCGCGCGTATTTACTGGGGAAATGCACCAAGCTCGGCATGACGTCCTTCCTGGCGCAAATCAGCCTGGTTGCAGCGATGGCGGCAACGAACACGATGCTGCGCATTTGCAGCGCGCAGGACGCTGTTTTCTCGCAGGAGGAATTTTCCGCGATTCCGATGGCGGTTTTCGGCATTGTCATGAAGGTGTTCCAAATCGTCATCAGCTGTGCGATTGGGCTGGCGGCGGGATGCATTCCCGTGGCGGGATACAACATGGGCGCAGGACGGTACGACCGTGTGAAAGGGCTTTTGACGCATCTGCTGGCGGCGGAGGCAGTTGTCGGGCTGATTGCGCTGCTTGTGGTGGAGCTGCTGCCCGATCAGGTGATGCTGCTCTTCGGCGCGCAGAACGAGTCCATCCACTACACGCTCTTTGCCCGGCGCTGCTTCCGGGTGTACCTGAGCATGATTGTGCTGGCGTGCATCAACAAAGGGACGTTCATCTTCCTGCAATCGCTGGGGAAAGCGGCTGCCTCGACGCTTTTGTCGATGGCGCGGGAGATTGTGTTCGGCGTGGGGCTGGTGCTGCTCCTGCCGCAGTTTTTCCAGCTGGATGGGGTGATCTATTCCATGCCTGCCGCCGATGTGCTGACGGCAATTCTCTCAGCGGTCGTGCTGGTGCGGACATACCGCTCACTGGAAACGGAGAAGTAAGTAATACAGAAAAACCGGGGAGAATCCTCCGAAACAGGGGAGATTCGACCCGGCTTTGTTTTTGATATGCCATTACTCCTGCGGATTTTCGGGGTGCTGCTCCCGCTCCTGCATCAGCTTCCGAATCGCGGTAAACGATTCCTCGGAAATATCATGCTCAATTTTGCAGGCGTCCTCACGGGCGACATCGGAATCAACGCCCAAACTCTCCAGAAAGCTCGACAGCGTCTTGTGGCGGTCATAAATGCTTCTCGCAATCTCCATCCCGGCGGGTGTGAGCGTAATCAAGTTGTCAGCATCCATCGTCAGATAACCGTTTTCGCGCAGACGCTTCATCGCCACGCTGACAGACGGCTTCGTGACCCCCAGCAGCAGAGAAATATCCACAGAGCGTGCATAGCCTTTTGCTTCTTTCAGGCGGAGGATTGCTTCCAAATAGTCCTCAGCGGATTCGTGAATGTTCATTCGATACTCCTTTCCGGATATAATGCGTTTCCTTTTCTTCTTATTTTACCATGCGCGGCGAAAAAATGCAACCTTCATTTTTCTGCCTGTGCCAAGCGGAAATACTCCGCCGCGCCATCCGCAATCGCTTCGCCCAGCTTCTCCTGATAAGCAGGTGAGAGCAGCAGCGCTTCCTCCGCCGGATTGGAAATGAAGCCGCATTCCACCAGCACCGACGGCGTATCCAGCTGAAGAATGAAGTAGTCGCCCGGCATGGCGGCGCGCTCCTTTTGGGGCGAAAGGGCGGTAATGAGCGCTTCCTGCATCGTTCCGGCGAGCAGACGCCCCGCGCCGCTGCCCGCGCGGTAGAACACTTGCGGCCCGGATTCCGACCGCACGCGGTATTCGTTCATGTGGATGGACAGCACCATGTCCGCCTGCCCCTGGACCGCCATATCCACGCGGCACTGCATGTCCTGCCGCTTCTTCGTCACATTTGCCGGACGGGTTGTGTCGTCGCAGAGATCGGTGTCTGTCCGGCGGGTCATCAGCACCGTCGCGCCGCGCTGCGTCAGGCTCTTTTCCACCGCCAGCGCTACGGCGAGGTTGACCTCTTTCTCCCACACGCCGGAATCTCGGCAGCGCGCGCCGCCGTCATAGCCGCCGTGGCCGGGGTCAACGAGGATCGTCCGCCCCGTCAGGCTGCCCGCAGCGATATATGATGTTTCCGGCGTGGGAGACGGGGGTGCTGCGTCCGTCGGTCTTTGGGGAATTCGGGTCAGCGCAACACCCACCAGTGCCGTACCGACAAGCAGCGTTGCAAAAGTCAGCACCGGCAGGATGTGCGATGCGAAATTGCGGAAAAAGGGCGATTTTTCTGCCAAGAAACCCACCTCCTCTCTCCAGTCTATGTCGGATACGGTATGGGCATGTCCGAAGCACACCAAATTGACGCATGATTATGCTTTTGTTGATGTATCCAAGTCTGCTATCCATCCGCTGTATATGTATCCCGTCCTTCAAATCGTTTCAAATTGGGCGAAAACATCCACAGTTTCCACAGGATTATCCACAGTGTTTTTTGCCGATTTTGCCTTGATAAACCGCGCATGACCGCAAATTATCCACATTGTCCACAGGGTTATCCACAGAAGTTGTCCACCCCCTGCGCGGCTTGTGGATTCTTTTGCAGATAACCAGAAAATGGTGTCGGATGTTCGCATTTTGTGGATAATTATTCATTTCTGTGCATAAACGTTCTTTGGTGCTTGTCCCAAATGGCATGAGCGCTCCCCGCGGAGGACAATGTGGCGAAACGTGCCTTTTCACCGCGTTTTTCGTCGGACGGGGCTGGGGATAAAGCGGTGTATCTGTGAATGATTTGGGGATGAAAAGTGGATAAATTGGGGATAACTCCAATGGCAGTGGGGTTGTCCCCCATGAAGCCCCTTCACGCTGCACCTATGCGGCTTGACTTTTTCGCTGCAGGGGGAATCGCCTCCGCGAAGGCGAAACCCCTACGCCGCACGCGAACACTGCACAAAAGTGTCGTACCATCGCGCAGAAAGGTCAATCAAACAGCTGCTTGAAACTTTTTTTCCCGTTTGCTGAGAAATCGGAAAAAATAGCACCATGAACGCCATGAAGGCGCGGAAAATGGCTTGACAAGGCACGTTCTTGGCGGTAAAATATCTTTTCGGACATTCTTGTCTTTTTCGTGCATTTTGCACGTTTTGAGTTGGAAGAAATATCCACTTTCAAGGAGCGACAGACACTTTACGAGGAGGACGATTCATGCTGCCAGCCCACGACACGCCGGCTTTCCGGGAGCTGCTCCACCAGCAGGTGGAAAAACGGCGAACCTTTGCCATCATCTCGCACCCGGACGCGGGCAAAACTACGCTGACCGAAAAGCTGCTGCTGTACGGCGGCGCAATCCGCTCGGCGGGCAGCGTCAAGGCGCGCAAAAGCGATAAGCACGCCACGTCCGACTGGATGGACATCGAGAAGCAGCGCGGCATCTCGGTCACATCCTCCGCAATGCAGTTTGAGTTTGACGGCTTCCGCATCAACATTCTGGACACACCGGGCCATCAGGACTTCTCTGAGGACACCTACCGCGTGCTGGTTGCGGCGGACGCAGCCGTCATGCTGATTGACGCGGCGAAGGGCGTTGAGGCGCAGACCATCAAGCTGTTCAAGGTCTGCCGGATGCGCAACATCCCGATTTTCACGTTCGTGAACAAAATGGACCGCGCGGCGAAAGACCCCTTCGCGCTGATGGAGGAGCTGGAACAGGTGCTTGGCATCCGCTCCTGCCCCATCAACTGGCCGATCGGCACGGACGGCGATTTTCAAGGCGTTTACCACCGCGACACAAAGATGGTCGAGCTGTACACGGGCGGCGACCACGGCAAATCGATGGTGCAGAAGACTGACATCGCCATTGACGACCCCGCGCTGGAGCATGTGCTGGCAAAGCACTACCGCGAGCGGCTGGCGGAGGAAATCGACCTGCTGGACGAAGCGGGCGACGCTTTCGACCTCGACAAGGTGCGCCGCGGTGAGCTGACGCCGATGTTCTTCGGTTCCGCCGTCACCAACTTCGGCGTTGAGCCGTTCCTTGAGCGCTTCCTGCAATACACGCCACCGCCCCTGCCCCGCAAGAGCGACATCGGTGACATTCAGCCCGAAGAGCCGTACTTCTCCGGTTTCATCTTCAAGATTCAGGCGAACATGAACCCCGCGCACCGTGACCGGCTGGCATTCATGCGCATCGTGTCCGGCGCGTTCGAGAAAGGCATGGAGGTCTGGCACTCCGGGACGAACAAGACCGTCGCGCTCAAACAGCCCCAGCAGTTCATGGCGGACGAACGCGAAGCCGTGGAGGAAGCATGGGCGGGCGACATCATCGGTCTGTTCGACCCCGGCATCTATCAGCTTGGCGATACGCTCTCCGGCGGCCCGAAGCTGCACTACGAGAACATCCCGGTCTTTGCGCCGGAATTCTTCTCCCGCGTGCGTCCGGCGGATTCCATGAAGCGCAAGCAGTTCCAGAAGGGCATCACCCAGCTGGCGGAAGAGGGCGCCATTCAGACCTTCATCCGCACGGAGACGGGGCGCGAGGAATTCATGGTCGGCGTCGTTGGCGTGCTGCAGTTTGAAGTGCTGGAGCACCGGCTGAAAACCGAGTATCAGGTGGACATTGTGATGGAGTCCATGCCCTTCCGCTTCGTGCGGTGGGTAGTGAGCACGCCCAAGCCCATCGACCAGCTGAAGCTGACATCCACGTCCGGGCGCGCGAAGGACAGCCGCGACCGCGATGTGCTGCTGTTTGAGAACGAGTGGAGCATCCGCCTTGCCTGCGAGAACAACGCAGGGCTGGAACTGGCGGAAACCGCCAATCGCAAGTAAACCGCGCAGAACTTAACACGCGCATGCAGTATGCAGCTGCGCTCAACTCAATCGCGAAAAGGGGAGTCCAGAGGGTCGAAGACCCTTTGGCGGG
>OLNF01000946.1_pt1 | contig 25664 bp, 20 predicted proteins | sample 1673061 | NCBI WGS metagenome assembly OLNF01 (sample SAMEA3136751, study PRJEB25190) | human gut metagenome
ATCAGGATCAGGAAAATCCACATTAACACATGCAACACATAATAATAAATACGAAGAGATTCAGGTTCTGCATGATGATGCATTTATCATCAATACAGAAACAGGTGCATCTATTGCAATGGAACCAACATATTTTGATAAAACAGCGGACTATCCAACAGGATGCCCAGATAATAAATACTTATTAACAGCACAGAATTGCTCTGCAACAAGAGATAGCGAAGGAAAAGTCGTTCTTGTCACAGAAGATATCCGTAACGGAAATGGTCGTGCGATCAAGTCCAAATTATGGTCACCAAACCGTGTAGATAAGATCAATGATCCAGTAAATGCAATCTTCTGGATCATGAAAGACCCAACAATCCCACCAATTGTTAAGATCAAAGGAGCTTCTTTAGCATCTGTTATGGGAGCAACACTTGCAACAAAACGAAGCAGTGCGGAACGTCTGGCACCTGGAGTAGATCCAAACCGTCTGGTTGTGGAACCATATGCAAATCCATTTAGAACGTACCCTCTTGTAAATGACTACAAGAAGTTTAGAAAACTTGTAAAAGAAAGAAATGTAGACTGCTATATCATTAATACAGGAGACTTCATGGGTAAAGATATCAAACCTGCAACAACAATTTCCGCAATCGAGCAGGTTGTAGAAGGAACTGGAGAATTCAAACAGTGGGGACCATTTACAGATATCGAAGTGCTTGAGATGGAAGGATATGTTTCAGATTTCAACGATATGAACTATGTGGAAACCTTAAAAGCAAGAATGACAGACAGACTAAACTTCGTCTTCGAAAAAGACGTAGAAGATGGTGGATACAATGCACTTCCTACACAGGCAAAAGAAGCTTTAGCAAAAGTTATTGGAGAAGCACACAATTTAGAAGTGGAAAATTCCAATAATTAAAGGTATAATACTCTTAAATCGTTGTTTAGGAGGTAAATTGATTGGATAAAGATCGTTTAAATAATATGGTGGTAGACTTATTCCACGGAATTTCATATGAAGAAGAGAAAGCCGTGATCACAGATGAGTTTAAGGATATTTCGAACAAAGATCTGCATATTATTGATGCGATCGGGATCAAGAAACCGAAGAATATGTCAACGATTGCAGGAGATTTAAACATTACGGTTGGTACACTTACAACCGCTATCAATAACCTCTTGAAGAAAGGATATGTAAATCGCAAACGCGGAGAGAAAGATCGTAGAGTTGTTTATATATCTCTTTCTGAGAAGGGGCGGAAAGCATACAGTCATCACAGAGAATTTCATAAACGTATGATCCAGGGATTGCTTGATACGCTTAATGAGCAGGAACAGGATCTGTTGGTGAAGGTTATGCAGTATTTTCATGATTACTTTCGTGAACATATGTAAAATTTATTTGTTGGTTTGATAGCTGTAGTCTTTGTGTATCTGAGAAAAACGAAATAAAAGAATAAAAGATCCAGACCAGAAATTTTGCTCGCCGTTTTGAACGGTCGCTTATACGCAAATTTTCCTTGCATAACTCACTCGCTACGCGAGTTCAAACAATGCACCAAATTTGCTGCGAACCGTTCAAAACGACGGCACAATTTCAATGGTTCGGGATCTTTTATTCTTTTATTTCGTTTTTCTCAGATACCTAAAGTTTACAGGTATTAAATCCAATAAATCAAAACTTATAGTATGTATATTTTACGGTATTTGTTTATATTTTTAGATAATCAATGACTGAAAAATCTCTTATCAGATTCAGAAGATTAAAGTTTGTGATTCAGTGAAAGGTTTGAGCAGTGAAAATAAAAAATGGAGAAATAATAATGCTCAAAGTCAGTTAAGAAAAATTACAGACAAGAAAGGAAAACTTGAGTCATATCAAAGAAAGACAATTATTTACGGAGACGGATTCCATGCTCCAGAGCAGAGAATTGGAAAATATGAGTTTGAATTTTTATGGAAGTGGTAAGAATCATAGTGTTTTAAAATGCTTTGAATAAAATTATAAGAAAAAAGATCCAGATAATGCGCTTTTCTGGATCTTTTTTCTGTGTCACTTGGACATTATCTCATTTTTTCGAAGATAATATAACATATATTTATAAATATTTCAAGTATGCATAACTTAATGAATCAAAGTATGTGTGTTATCTAAAAAAATAAAGCAAAAATTCTTTATTTTCCTAAAATGATATCGTATCATAAAGATATTCATACAAACCAAGGAGGGGAAGGAATATGCTGCAATTAAATTACAAATTAACAGATGAAGACTACATAGAATTCAACGAATTTCATCAGTTAATTCATTCAGAAATAGGAAAAAGAAACCTGTTTTTTTTAAGATTAATCGGTCCAATGATCAGTATTCTAGCTATGATCATTTTCATACTAGCAAGAGCAGAAGTAATGTTAATTATTGGTGAAGCAATTGTATTATTCATTTTTTCTGTGGTGGAGATATTACTAGCTAAAAAGATTATGAAAAGAGGGATTCGTAAGACAATTCTAAAAATGAAAGAAAAAGAAGGACTACCATTTGCAGAAGAAACAACATTAAATTTTACAGAAGATCAGATCATAGAGATAACAAAAGGTCAGGAAGTGAAAGTAGATTATAAAAAGGTAGAAGATGTTTGCGAAACAGAGAAAGCTTTTTATATTTACATGAGCTCTGTACAAGCGATTATTATTCCGAAGAGAGTATTGGATCAGGATAAGGAAAAGAAATTGAGACAGATCTTAAGTAAAAAGTAAAAGAAAATCATAAACTGGCACCATTAAAAATAAAAAAACTGGCTATTTTAAAAATACCAATAACACGATAAATTATAACACAATAAAGGAACGCAGCGTACTTGAAAAACTATATATCATACAAGAAATCAGGAAGTGAGGAAAATAAAATGAAAGAAAATAAAGTACAGTTTATTGCAATAACAGCAATGGCAGTTGCATTAACTTATGTGTTTACAGCGTTTGTTAACGTAAGATTACCGATCGCAGCTAATGGAGGTCTGATTCATTTAGGAAATGTTCCTCTATTTATTATGGCAATTTTATTCGGTAAGAAAACAGGAGCTATCGCTGGTGGAGTTGGAATGGGATTATTTGATCTGTTGTCAGGATGGACAGCGTGGGCACCATTTACATTTATTATCGTAGGAATCATGGGATATGTTGTTGGAGCTATGACAGAGAAGCATGACCAGTATGGATGGAAAGTTGCAGCAATCTTTGCAGCATTTGTAATTAAGATCGTTGGATATTATATTGCAGAGATCATTCTTTATGGAAACTTTATTGCACCAATCAGTTCTGTTCCAGGAAATGTCGTACAGATTGCTGTAGCAGCAGTTGTTGTACTGATCGTGATCGAACCAATTGAGATTGCAGTTAAGAAAATTGGAATTACACAGTTCGCATAATAAAATGATATAATGATACCGGGATTGCCAAAGCATTTTCTATGCAGTGATCCCGGTATATTAGATTATAAAAATAAAAAAGAAAGTGAGTGACGGATATGAGTAAATACAAGATTATGACACCAGGACCTGTTCAGGTGCCAGAAAATGTAAGACTGGCGAGAAGCCTTTCTACAACGAATGCAGATTTGGATCCGCAATTCTATGATGAATACAAAGAAACCTGTGAGCTGATCAGTGAGCTGCTTCATACGAAGAATGAAACACTGATCCTAAGCGGAGAAGGAATCCTTGGTTTAGAGGCAGCATGTGCATCTATGACAGAGCCGGGAGATAGAGTTTTAATTCTTGATAATGGAATTTATGGAGCAGGATTTGCAGATTTTGTATCTATGTATGGTGGAACTCCTATTATGTATACAAAAGATTATAAAAATGCATTTGATATTGATGAATTAGATGCATATCTGAAGGAAGATCACGATTTTAAATATGCAACAGTTGTTCATTGTGATACTCCAAGTGGAATGTTAAATGACATTCATAAAATCTGTCCATTATTGAAATCCTATGGAATCATGACAGTTACAGATTCTGTTTCAGGAATGTTTGGAAATGAAGTCAATGTTGATAAAGCACAGATCGATATCTTATGTGGAGGATCTCAAAAAGCAGTTTCAGCGCCTCCAGGACTTACTTTCGTAACGATCAGTGATGAAGCTAAAAAAGCTATGGAAAATCGAAAAACACCAATCGCATCATTTTATTGTAATCTGACGATTTTCAAAGATTACTATAAAAATTTATGGTTCCCATATACAATGCCGATCAGTGATATCTATGGATTGAAAGCAGCGATGGATAATATTGCAGCGGATAAAGATCTGATCAAACGTCATGCCAGAATCGCCAATGCGACAAGAAAAGCCATTGAAGCATTTGGTCTAAAATTACATTTAGAAAGTGGATTTTCAGATACGGTTACAGTATTTGATGTACCAGAAGGAATGACAGCGGATGATATTCTGGAAAGAATGAGAGAAAAACATGGAATCATGCTGGCAGGTTCTTTCGGAGAATTGGCAGGAAAAGTCATTCGAATCGGGCATATGGGTGCAAGTGCAAATGTAGGAGATATGTTAGAAGTGATGTCTGGATTGGAAGAAACATTGAGATATCTTGGATGGAAATCAGAGAATAGTTTGTTGGGAGTGTTTCATACAGAATTATGATATTAGGACATACAATAAAAGATTATAAAAGAGAAAATCTGTTGCATGATGTGATCACAGGAATCATCATCATGGCAGTATCGATTCCAATTTCTATGGGATATTCCCAGATTGCCGGATTACCTGCGGTTTATGGGCTATATGGGTCTGTATTTCCGATCATTTTGTTTGCATTATTTTCTACATCTCCGCAGTTCATCTTTGGAGTGGATGCGGCACCAGCAGCGTTGGTTGGATCAGCACTTCTTGGGATGAATATACAAAGTGGTTCCAAAGAAGCACTTGCAGTTGTGCCAGTGATCACATTTTTTGTGGCATTGTGGCTGCTCGCATTTTATCTGATGCATGCAGGAAAACTTGTAAATTATATTTCAGCACCAGTTATGGGTGGATTTATTACAGGAATCTGTTCGACGATTATTTTGATGCAAGTGCCGAAATTAATGGGAGGAACAGCAGGAACTGGAGAATTATTAGAACTGTTAGAGCATATAGAAAAAACAGCAGAACAGATCAATCTTCCATCATTGATCTTAGGAATCCTATCATTAGTCATCTTGTTGGCAGCGAAAAAGATCATGCCGAAATTCCCAATGGCAGTTGTGATGATGGCAGCAGGGGCTGTTTTGACGCAGGTTCTGCCAATGAAAGAATGGGGAATTAAGACATTAGATGCCGTAGCACCAGGACTTCCAAAATGGAGTTTTCCAAATCTTATGTTAATTCCAATGGATGAAGTGGTGACGATCAGTTTGTCGGTAGCGGTCGTTATTATGGCGGAAACACTTCTTGCAGAGAATAATTTTGCACAGAAAAATGGATATCGTATCAATGATAATCAAGAATTACTAGCATTTGCAGTTGGAAATCTTGTGGCAGCATTGACTGGATGCTGTCCGATCAACGGATCTGTTTCAAGAACGGCGATGGGAGAACAATATCAGGGAAAAACACAGTTAATGAGTATTGTTGCAGGATTATCTATGATCCTATTACTGTTATTTGGAACAGGATTTATTGGATATCTGCCAGTTCCGGTATTGACAGCGATCGTAATTTCCGCACTTCTGGGAGCGACAGAATTTGAACTGGCGGTAAAACTGTGGAAAGTCAGCCGCACAGAATGTTTTATTTTCTGGGGTGCATTTATTGGGGTATTGTTACTTGGAACGATCAATGGTGTATTGATCGGAATTATCTTATCTTTTGCAGAAATGGTGATACGATCATCAAAACCAGCAAGTTGTTTTCTGGGAATTCAGCCAGGACATAAGCATTTTCGTGATTTAGCTGAGAGTCGTCAGATTCACGAGATTGAAGGTGTGTTGATCTATCGTTTCAGCAGCAATTTGTTTTTTGCCAATGCAGGAGTGTTGCAGCAGGATATTGAGCAGGAACTTGAACGCAGAGGAAATATCAAAGCAGTGATCCTTGATGCCAGCGGAATTGGAAGTATGGATATCACGGCAGCAGACCGCATTGAGATTCTTTATAAGTCATTGAAAGAGCAAGGAATAAGATTTTATATCACAGAGCATATCGCAGATTTAAATGAGCAGATGAGAAAGCTTGGAATCGGATATCTGATCGAAGAAGGATGTGTCAGAAGGACGATTTATATTGCGTTGAAAGATATGGGGATCAAACGTCCGTATCCATTAGAAGGCGGAGTTGATAATGAAGAACGCAGTGCATCAAGAAAGCGTGTAGATAACCGTATGCAGGAATTTGTCTGGGCATTTGGTTCTGACACGAAAGATCAGATTGAGAGGCAGATTGCACAACAGATCAAGCAGTTAAAGCAAAATGGAGATGTGGAGAATTTATTGCATGGAAGCTGGTCGCATATGGAAGCTTTTGACGAAGATGAATGGTTAGAACATCTGGAAGAACATCTAAAAGAGATCGTAAATATTTCTGGAAAAGATGAAAGAACTCTGGCGGCACGTTTTGAGGAACATCGAAGGGAAATTCATGAACGTATTATGAAAGAACATCCAGAACTTGCACAGAGATTTAAAGAGCGAAGACATCGTTTGGATGAACATTTGAAAGAACGACGGCCGGAAGTTTATGATCTGGTTGTCAGTTTGAGAGAATTAGAGAAACGAAAAGATATGGAATAAAAAAGATGAGTGCTATCAGTAGTAGATGCTGATAACACTCGTTTTTTGTGTATGCTGATTTTTATAATGCAATATTATTTTGTAAATTTTGCTTTTTTAGAAGCTCCACGTTTCACTAAGATTTTCTTATAAAGAGCTTTTTTCTTGGCAGGCACTTTGAATTTTGCTTTTTTGTAGGTACCTTTAAATGCAGAACTTCCAACTTTAGATAATGTTAACTTAGAGGTTTTGATCGAGATACTCTTTAGGTTCTTGCATTTATAAAATGATTTGCTGCCAATCGTAGTAATATTCTTTCCAATGATAACTTTCTTTAATTTGGTTTGTTTCTGGCATGCATTTTTGGAAATAGAGGTTACTTTATATGTTTTACCAGAGTATTTTACAGTATCAGGAATGGTAAGGGTTGAAGATTTCTTTGTCATTCCTAAAAAAGTAACTTTGTTTGTGCTGATAATTTTATATTTTCTGCCAGAAATCGTGACGGTTCGTCCGATAAGGGAGAATTTTGAGTTTGAAAATATAGTTAACGATTTTGTAGCAGATGATACTTTGGATAACTGATAAGGATTGATTTTAATAAATAAAGGTGATTTATCATTTGTTACATACCAGACTAGCATACCATCGTTGTTCATAACAGGATCGCAAAGGGAAAGAGGTAATTTACTTGTATAAATACTGGATGCAAGTTTACCATCTTCATTTAATAGAATCATTTTCGTTTCATAAGTATTTTTTACTGTATTTTTTTCTTCCCACATTAATAGAAATTGAGTACTGTTTAGAGAAATAAGTTTTGTCTGAAGTATTTCTATATGGTTAGATTTTTTATAGTTTGTGATCCAAATAGCTCCAGATGATGGAGAAGTTTTAGAACCACAATTGATATAAACATTTGGAGTGATATTATTTTTTGTAATTCCAGAACCAGAAATCATATAATGATTTTGGTTTAACTTAAGAGAATCTAATGTAAATCCAGTATAGTTCTGACCCAAATTACCAGGAATATCGATGACAGATTCATAAATATGAGGTTCATATATTTTGTTATTGATATTCGTGACAGAAAAAGTAATTCCACGAGGGTAGGCATCACCTAGATCAGCACGATAGATATTGTTTCCATCGGTTGAAATTTTTTGCGAGAAGGAATGACTTACATATCCATAGCTATGATTCATGATATCGTAAAAAGAATCGTCTACAATCATACTGTTTTCATTGATTACAAAGGTACAGTTTGCCTGATGATGATAGCCATCCTCCGTTTTATACATTTCATGACAAGTGTGAATATAGAGTTTGCCGTTAGTTTCAGTCATATCTGCACTTCCAGCATGAAAAGGAATACATGTATTGGCACCGTTGATCGAACAAGAATTTATGCGGTTCCAGTTTTTGTCATATTTTACGATACGAAAAACTTCTTTTTTATTACTTTCAGATGAATTGGACTGGCCAAACAATAGATAATTGTATTCAGAACCAGAAAAATATCCACCCCATAAAGATAATTCAAAAGGTATTTTACGAGTCTTTAAAAATTTAAAAGAAGAGTCATAGGTTTCGCAAATAATATTTTCATCAATATATTCAAGTCGTTCATAGTTTCCATTCGCTAATGGTGTCAGATAAGCTGTTTGGGGTGTTTGATAATAAAAATCAGTTCCGGTTTGATGTATTGTGTTGGAAGAAGCCCCACTAGTGGATGTTACTTTATAGATATCATTGCTTTCAGATGGACTGGCAGATGCAGGGCATATGGAAGTAAAGATCATCAGGCCAGAAAGTAACAAAGATAAAAGTGATTTTTTTTTCATATTAATTTCTCCTCCTAAATTTATTTATGTTAAAATTATATCATAAATATATCGGGAAAAGTTAAAAATAAGAGATGAATACAGAAATAAAAGTACCAACAAAAACGGCAAGCAATGCCCCAGTCAATGTATATCGAATCTTTTCTATTCCAACCACAGAATAATACACGGATAATGTATAAAAACAAGTTTCTGTTGAACTAAGGATTACAGAAGACATAAATCCAGCCAAAGAATCCGGCCCGGAAGTTTTATAAATATCAAGCAGGAATCCAGTTGCAGCGGAAGAAGAAAAAAGTTTTGCAAAGATCACGGGTAAAACTTCTTTAGGAATCTTTAATAGTTTTCCCATAGGAGTCAGAAAACGAACGATCAGATCCAAGGCTCCAGAAGAACGAAAGATTTGAATCGCAAAAAACAAAGCGATCAGAGTTGGGGCGATCTCAAGAACAATTTTAAATCCATCCATGACACCTTCAAGAAAAGGGGTATAGATATCCTTCCGCTTTAGGGTTCCATATAAAACAAGTGTAAATATGAATAAAGGAATGACAAGATTTGCAAGAAATGTGATCATCGTTTTCGGTCCTTCCATTTGATATAGATAACAGCAACGATCGTGGAACCTAAAGTAGCGATAAGTCCTGGAATTAAGATCTTAGATGGATTGATAGAGCCGTATTGGCTTCGGTAGGCAATGATATTAATCGGAATCAATTGCAGAGATGATATATTAAGAATTAAGAACGAACACATTTCATTTGTTGCGGTGTTTTTGTCAGGGTTATCTTTTTGTAATTCTTCCATAGCTTTTAATCCGGAAGGAGTTGCAGCCCAACCAAGACCTAATATATTTGCGACAATATTTGTACTGATATATTCTTTCGCTTTTTGATTCTTCAGATTTGGAAATAAAAAAGTCAGAAAAGGGGTTAACAGTTTTTGAAGTTGTGTAGTAATTCCAAGAGACAGAGCAATGTTCATGAGTCCAGACCATAACCCAACAATTCCAAACATTAAAATACAGAGTTCCACAGCCTCTTTGGAAGAAGAAAGAATGGTATCAGAAAGTGCTGTGATCTTTCCATTAAAACTGCCGACAATGAGTCCTGCAAGGATCATAAAACACCAGATCTTATTCATCATAAAATATACCCCAAAACCCCTTTATCATAAGATATTCAAAAAAAATGAAAAAAATTCAAAAAAACACTTGCAATTTATAAAAAGTGGTGGTATAGTATTACTTGTCGCTGAGGAAAACACAACACAGCGAACAAGATATGCGGGTGTAGTTCAATGGTAGAACTCCAGCCTTCCAAGCTGATCACGTGGGTTCGATTCCCATCACCCGCTTGGTATTTATTTAAGGATATATTCGAGAGGATATATCCTTTTTTTCATTTTACAGGAAAGAACTATAAACAATAGCTAGATATGAGGGAAAATATGATAGAAGAAGAAAAGAATCAGTTTGCAGTTCTGATCGATGCAGATAATATTAGTCCTAAATACGCACCGATCATTTTTCAGGAGCTGGAAGCCTACGGATTTCCGTCTTGTCGAAGAATTTATGGGAACTGGTCCAAAGCAAATGGATGGAATGAAGAGTTGTTATTAGAATATTCTATTATTCCTGTGCAACAATTTTCTTATACTTCAGGTAAAAATGCAACAGACATGGCAATGGTCATTGATGCAATGGATCTGTTATATGGAAAGAAAGTAGACGGATTCTGCATTGTTACGAGTGACAGTGATTTTACAAGACTTGCAATGAGACTTCGAGAAGAACATATGTATGTGATCGGAATGGGAGAATCAAAGACACCTGTGGCACTGACAAGAGCATGTAATAAATTTATCCATCTAAATCTGATTTATGAAGCGGACAGAGGTAAAGAAGAGGATATGGAAAGTGATGAAATAGAGAATGTTACATCACTGGATGAGATTTCATATACGATTGCAGATATTATCAGTGAAAATGGGAATGCACCAGTAGATTTAGGGAAGATTGGAAATCGATTAAATGCAAAATATTCAGATTTTGATGTGCGAAATTATGGATATACAAAGCTGAGTGTTTTAATTGATGAAGAGATGGATAATTTTATGCTTGTGCAGGAAGATACAAACTGTTATGTTGAATTTAAAGAACTGACAAGCAGAGAAACGATTGAAGAAGAAGTAATTCATTTTGTAAAGAAAAATGGTGGATCTTTAGATAATCTTTCTGCGGTAACGTTAGAATTAAAAGATAAACACAGCGGATTTAATATCAAAGACTATGGTTACAGCCGTATGTCAAGTTTCTTACGAAGCATCCGTTGTCTTACGGTCAACGGAAATACAGTCAGATTAAAGAAACGAAGAGAAAAGGGAGAGAGACGATGATATTTGATACACATGCACATTATGATGACAAACAGTTTGATCAAGACAGAGAAGAATTGTTAGCATCTATGAAGGACAATGGAATCGGAACGATCGTTGATGTAGGATCGAATATGGAAACGTCTACATGGATCGTAGAAGCAGTGACACGATATCCGATGATGTATGGAGCAGTCGGCGTTCATCCAAGTGATACGGCAGAGTTGAAGGAGTCAGATATCGATACACTAAAGAAATATGCAGCAATGGATCGAATTCTTGCGATCGGAGAGATCGGGCTTGATTATTACTGGGATGAACCAGAACGCAGCATTCAGAAGAAATGGTTTGAAGCACAGATCGAACTTGCAAGAGATGTAAAATTACCGATCATTATTCATAGCAGGGACGCAGCAAAGGATACTTATGATATAATGAAAGCGTTACATGCAGAAGAAATCGGCGGGGTGGTTCACTGTTTTTCTTATTCAAAAGAGATGGCAAGGCAATTCCTTGATATGGGATTTTATATTGGAATCGGTGGCGTTGTAACATTTAAGAATGCAAAGACATTAAAGGAAGTTGCAGCTTATACACCGTTAGACAGAATCGTATTAGAGACAGACTGCCCATATCTGTCACCAGAACCCAATAGAGGCAAGAGAAATTCTTCACTAAATTTAAATTATGTAGCAGAAGCGCTCAGTCAGATCAAAGGGATCAACAAGGAAGAACTGATCGCAGTCACTGAAGAAAATGCAAGACAATTGTATCGTATGAAAGAGGTATAAAGAGTGAAACTTGGAAATCCAAAAAATACAATAGAAGTAATTCAGAAATATGATTTTGATTTTCAGAAAAAGTTTGGACAGAACTTTCTGATTGATGAACGTGTTCTTGAGAAGATCATTTCTGCAGCAGAAGTGAACAAAGATGATTTCGTGTTAGAGATCGGACCAGGAATTGGAACAATGACACAGTATCTTGCAGAAAATGCGAGAGAGGTCATGGCAGTTGAGATTGATAAGAATCTGATTCCGATTCTTTCAGACACATTAAGTGCATATGATAACGTGTCCATTTTGAATGCAGATATTTTGAAAGTCGATATTGCAAAGATCGTAGAAGAGAAAAATGGTGGGAAACCAGTGAAGGTTGTGGCGAATCTCCCATATTACATTACAACCCCGATCATCATGGGATTGTTTGAAAGTCATGTGCCGATCGACAGTATTACTGTCATGGTACAGAAAGAAGTTGCAGACCGTATGCAGTCAGGTCCGGGAACAAAAGACTATGGTGCATTATCACTCGCAGTGCAGTACTATGCAGAACCATATGTGGTAGCGAATGTGCCGCCAAACTGCTTTATGCCAAGACCAAAAGTTGGATCTGCAGTCATCCGTCTTACGAAATACAAAGACGCACCGATCAAGGTTACAAATGAGAAATTATTATTCCAGTTAATTCGTGCATCTTTTAACCAGAGAAGAAAAACTCTCCAGAATGGAATTAAAAATTTCGGAGGCTTAAACTTCTCCAAAGAACAGGTAGCACAGGCATTAGAAGAGATGGAATTACCTGCATCTGTTCGTGGAGAAGCATTAACCTTAGAACAGTTTGCACAGTTAAGTAACATCTTAGACCGGTAAGATAAAATAACCAAAGTTTCCAGTTTTATGTGGTTTTAGCGGCACCGTGATAAAAGTCTTAAAACCAAATAAACGGGAGATAAAAGCTTTTTCGTTATCAAAGATTCCAGGAATTCCAAGATAACGTTGGCCGCTGTCTTGATCTTTCGCGAGCATTAAGTGGCCGAAATTCCCATAATTTAAAAGGAGAAAACCATTTGTCTTTATGTTGTCATCAAGATCAGGAATCTGATCAAGATCTTCTAGTCCGATTTTAATGCTAGGATCAAGGCTATAAGAAGGAGGCATGGGCAAGGTGGGATACTCCTTCCAGTCGAAGTCCTTTGGTGGGTTTGGATGTGTGGATTCTTTCGCATTCTTTTCTAATTGAAGGGCTTCAATGTATTCTGAGAGACTGGATGTAGGAGAAGCTTCAGTTTCAGAAAGTGTTTCGGTTTCAGGCGAAGGTTCTGGAGGTACCGTTTTTTCAGTATTCTCATTTTTATTTTCAGCAGACTCCACAGGTACAAAACTTCGTATAATGATCGGATGATCTTTCCACTGCGATCCAAAGAAATGATCATTCGAATAATACAGTAAGAATCCATCTATTTTATCAAAATCATCTATCAAAGGATATGTGTTTTTAAATTCAATGATCGCATCATTTCGCTTGACCGTATCAAGATAAATCCCATTCATAGCACCCTGATGAAAATAATAAAAATAAATTTTGTATTCTAATGCCTGTTCATTTGTTTTTACATGGAAATAGACCCTCAAACGGTTTTGGCGTTTTTCTATTTTGGCAAAACCGACATTGGAACCCTTGATTCCATGGTGATATTCATACAGATAAGATACAATACGTTGATAATCTGACAATCGTGTACTCTCTTTTTGCTTCATTCTATGTTATAATAAAGAAAAATATGACATAGATATAAGGGGTAAGAGTAAGTGACACAAGAAGAAAAATACATGAAAGAAGCAATCAAACAAGCAAAGAAAGCGGCAGTGATCGGAGATGTTCCAATTGGATGTGTGATCGTTGAAGACGATAAGATCATTGCAAGAGCTTATAACCAGCGCAATAAGAAGAAGACAACATTGGCACATGCAGAACTTCTTGCGATTCAGAAAGCAAGTAAGAAAGTTAATGATTGGAGACTGGAAGATTGTACCATGTATATCACATTGGAACCATGTCAGATGTGCGCAGGAGCTATCGTACAGGCACGAATTCCCAAAGTTGTGATCGGAGCGATGAATCCAAAGGCGGGCTGTGCAGGATCTGTATTGAATATTTTACAGATTGACAAATTTAATCACCAAGTAGAGATAGAACGTGGTATCTTAGAGGAAGAGTGCAGTCAGATGCTGTCTGATTTTTTTAAAGAATTAAGAAGAAGGAAGAAGGGGGACAAGGAACATGGAAAGGATTAAGAAGCTTATTGTAGTTATTTTATGTGTCGGCATGATAAGTTCTTTAAATATTTCTTTTATCTATGCCTCACAGTCTAATGGATATCATCCATTGAATATTAAGATTGAATCTCCAGATGTGCCCAAAACTGTAACGCCAAAGAGGAATGCCAGATCATTGGATTCATATTACAGTTCATCAGAACTTGGACAGGTAACATCAGTGAAAGATCAGGGGAATACAGAATTATGCTGGGCGTTTGGGATTACATCGATGGGAGAGACTTCTCTGATCAAACAAGGAATCGCAAGTACGAATGTAGATTTTTCTGAGAAACATTTTGGATATTTTATGTACAATCGAAAAAACGATAAATTAAATAATACCAAAGGAGACAAAACAAAAGTTTCAGGAGATTGGAGATATGCAGGTGGCAATTCACTGCTTGCAATGTTGTCGTTAACAGGATGGTATGGTCTTGCAAAAGAAAATATTGCACCATTTAATACAAGAAAATGGAGATTATCTGATTCTGTGGGACAAAAAGACAGTGCAATTCTGAAGAATGGATTTTTCCTTGGAGATACACCGCAAGCAGCAGTAGTAAAATCCTATATCATAGGATATGGTTCCGTAGTTATGGCGTACCATGCACCCGAAGAGACATGGGAAGAAACAGCCTATTACGGAAAGAATCATGAGGCATACAACTGCAATAGTGCCAGACAGGCAGCAAATCATATTGTTGCGATCGTTGGATGGGATGATAGTTATAGCAGAGATAATTTTAACAGTGGATCCAGACCGTCCAGAGATGGAGCATGGATCGTAAAAAACAGTTGGGGAAATCAAGAAGGAAGTAACGGATATACCTATATTTCTTATGAAGATAAATCTCTTTGTGAATTTGTTGCAGGGCAATTTGTGAAAGCCTCAGAGTATAAATACAATTATTTCTATGATGGTTCAGCGAATCCTGGAATTTTAAAACTGAAAAAAGGACAAAAGTTCGCAAATGTATTTACAGCGAAAAAAGGAAGTGCAAAGAAGAAAGAACTGATCAAAGCAGTGAATCTGGTAACTTGGTCGGCAAACGTCAAATACAGTATACAGATTTATAGAAATCCTAAAGATGGAAGACCAACAAGTGGAACAAAGATGTTAAAACGTCCGGTAACAGGAACGATCAGAGAGGCCGGAACGCATACGATCGATCTTTCAAGAAAAGCAGAGGTTCTGAGAGGAGACAAGTTTGCAGTTGTAGTAAAATTAAGATCTTCTAGTAAGATTGGTTTTGATGAAAATGATGATTATCACTGGGTATCTTTTGTTAATAAAACAAAAAAAGGACAGAGTTATCTTTATGATCATAGAAAATGGAATGATCTGAACCCAGATCATGCAACGGTGCGTTTAAAGGCATATACAGTAATGCAGCCAGTAAACAAGATTCATTTGAGATATTGTAAGGCGGATTCTAAAAATAAGAATCCAAAGGGAATCGTATTATATTACAAAGGAAAGCATTTAAAAAAGAATAAAGATTACAAGATCGTCAAAAAAGAAGGTCACAAATATGTGATCGTAAAAGGAAGAGGAAGATATCGGGGAACGAAAAAAATTTATCTAAAAACCAAATAAGAATAACTATTGACCAAAAGAAAAGTATTTAGTATAATCAAATATGCATCTTGTAAAAGATGCCAAAGATAATCAAGTCATAAAGCTTCCGTGCTAGCCGGGGAGGTAGCGGCACCCTATTTCTGCAATCCGCTATAGCAGAGGTGATGGTTTGCTTCGGGTTGTTTTCTGTAGAGCTGCCCTCTACAAGTGGCGTTGATATCTGGGTCTCACGCAATAGGAATCCATGAACCGTGTCAGGTTGGGAACAAAGCAGCACTAAGTGGAACCTTCTATGTGCCGTGAGGGTGCCTGGGTTGAGTTAACTATAGAGGTAACGTCTGTGGAAGATAGCACAACGCATTCCGCACGGATTTTTTTTACCCATTTTTAGGTATTTAAGAACTTACTACTCGGATTGTATGCTATTGAATACAAAGTGAAACAGTGATAGAATAGGAATAGCAAACATGGTAAGGAGTGAGACATATGAGAGAATTAGAATTACCTGATGTACAAGATGTAATGCTTGAATACCGAAAGATCAAATTATTATATCGTTCTGCATTAAAAGAGATCGGAACGAAATTAGAGATATTAAATGATGAGTTTAAACTTGTGCACCAGTACAATCCGATTGAACATATCGAATCAAGATTAAAAACAGATGAGAGCATCACAAGAAAGCTGATACGTAAAGGAAAAGAGATCACAGTAGAGAATATCCAGAAATATATTGACGATATCGCTGGGGTCAGGGTTATTTGTTCTTTTACACCAGACATTTATCGAATCGTAGATATGATCTCATCACAAGATGATATAGAAGTACTAAAGACAAAGGATTATATGTTGAATCCCAAGGTCAATGGATACAGAAGCTATCATCTGATCGTAAGAGTACCAATCTTTTTATCTGACAGAGTGGTACCTACCAAAGTAGAGATTCAGATCAGAACGGTTGCAATGGACTTTTGGGCATCTCTGGAGCATAAGATTTATTATAAATACGAGGGCAATACACCAGAATACATTAAGAAAGAATTGAAGGAGTGTGCAGATCTTGTGACGTTTTTAGACAGCAAGATGTTGGCGATCAATGAAGAAGTGAGAAGTATTCGGGAAGAAAATAAAGAATAGGACATGCAATATTTTCTCTAAATGATCATAAGATATGATTGATAGAGAAAAAGGAGCAGGAAGATGGCAGACAGAGATGGTTTAGGAGATCTTCCATTATTTGATACTGAAGTAAGACCAGTCAGAGAATTTGTAGCACAGGAACAGAGGCAGGAAGACGATTATCAGTATATTACGAGAATGTATTCTGCACTGGCCAGACAGATTCTGGATCTGATCGAAGATATTTGTGATCAGATGGAATACGAGGGCAGCAGGATGTTTGATGAATATATGGATCGAACGATGCTGCTTGCTATGGTGGATAAGATTTATGATAAGATCGATCATCAAGAGAAGCAAGATTGTCAGAAGAAAGAACAGTTATTATATCAGATGATCCTTTCGCTGCTTGGAGGAGAGATTTATCATAGAAGATGCCGTTATCGAAGAAAACGAAATATGTTTAAAGCATAAAAAGAAAGAGCCGGGAGAAATCCTGGTTTTTTTCTTGTTTCATAGGGAATCACTATGAAATCCGCTGTAAAATGAAAAACATACATCTTAAACATTTCTTAAAAAGGTTGTATTCATATACAAAAACGGATAAAATGTACATTATAAGGCTTCACGGAATTAGGAAAAGGAGAAAGTAATGAAGCAAAGTAAAGTGATACAAATTTCAGTATTTGGAATTCTATTTTTAATTTCATTATTTATCTGGAATTATATGTTAGTTGGAAGAAATAACAAAGGGGTTACAGAAACTAGTCAAGCAACAATCCCTTTATTAACAGTGTCTGCAGATGGAAAGAATATTAACCAGTTGCATGGGTATCAAGGAAGTGTTGATGCATCCTTGATTCGTGACAGTATCACACCAATTTATGAGAATGAAGTAAAAGTAATGCTGACATATGCAAAATCTGACGTCAGTGTCGTGTCATATAAGATTTATGATACAGATAATAAAACAATCCTTGGAAATGGTGATACAGCATTTCATAAAGTCAAAGGAAAAAAGACGGCAAACATTAAGATCAAAGAACGTCTGGAAAATGGAAAAACATATCTAATGGAATTGTCAGTGAAACAAAATGACAAAACGATCCGTTATTTTACACGTGTGATTTATGGAACTAGTTTTCATTTAAAAGAATGTCTGGATTTTGCACAGAAATTCCATGATGCAGCATTGACAGAAGGTAATACAGAGTTTATCAGTCAGTATTTAGAAACGGCAGAGGGAACAACATCGAATAATCTGGCGAATGTTGACTTGAAATCGACACAGGAAGCGGTATCTTATGCAACATTAAAACCACAGGTTGAAAGTGTATATCCTGCAACCGTAAAAGAAATTTCTGAAAATGTAACGTCACTGGAGCTGAGATATATTCTTTCAGCAGAGAATACGGATGGAACAAAACAGTATTATCAGGCAACAGAATATTTCAGGGTTCGATATGCAAAGGACAGAATGTATCTGTTGAATTATGAACGTAATATGGAAGCATATATGCGATATGATACGATCGATCGTAGTAATAATCGCATTTTATTGGGAATCGGAAGCAGTCAGAAACAGTTGATCAGTAAAAATGGCGGAAAGAAAGCAGCATTCGTTGTCCAAGATGAATTGTGGTATTATGACTATCAGAAGTCCAACATGCACAAAGTATTTTCTTTTGAAGGAGAAGATTATCGTGACAGTCGCAACAACTATCAAAAGCATGCGATTCAGATTATGAAGATGAAGAATAATGGAGATATAGCATTCTTGGTTTATGGATATATGAATCGAGGAAAACATGAAGGAGAGAATGGTATTTCTGTTTATCAGTATACCGCGTCAGACCAGAAGATTGAGGAACTAGGCTTTATCCCAACACAGATTCAGTATGATATGATGAAAAATGACATTAAAAAAGGTGCATTTTTAAGTGGTAGCGGACAGTTTTATTTCTATTTGGATGGAGCGATTTATCAGGTAGATCTTGACTCTGGAAAGAGTAAGATTCTGGCAAAGAACATTACAGATGATATGACAGTTATCTCTGAGAATGGAATGCTTGCATTGAATCAGTCAAAGAATAAGATGAAAGTTGTGGATCTTTCCACACAGAAAACAGAAGTGATCACATGTAAAGATGATCAGGTACTGCGTCCAATTGGATTCATAGAGAAAGATTTTATCTATGGAGTTGGAAATAAAAAAGAAGTTGTAAGGAATAAAGATGGTTCTTATATGTATCCATTGACAAATGTATATATAAGAAACAATAAAAAGGTTGTAAAAGAGTATGGAGAAGATGGTACTTATATTACGAACACAAGTGTAGACGGAACAACGATCGCATTGACACATTCTAAGAAGAGTGGAAATGGATATAAGAAGATCAATGTAAGTTATATTCGTTACAAAGATAAACAGGAGAGTAAGGCAGTTTTAGAGTATGGGTATACAGGAACAAGATTGAATCAGTTATATCTTGCATTCCCGGATGATGTTTATATTCAGACAAGACCAAACTATCTTTCTACAAATGTTGAGGAACAGGAAGATGAGATAAAGATCAAATTTGCTGTAAATGATAATAAATATAGGGATGCATTTGTCTATACAGGCGGTAAGTTGTCAGGAATTTACAGTAATCTGAAAGAAGCTATCAAGGTCGCCAAGCAAGGTGGTGGAGTAGTTGTAAATTATCATCAGATGTATCTGTGGGAGAAAGGTGTTGCACAGAATTATGGAAAAGGATCTAATATCCCGATGATCAAAGCAAAGAATAAAGATGAGACAGATATTGCATGTATTCTGATGATGGCAAGATCAGAAGGAATTAAGATTTCCTATGATAAGATTAAGAAGATGTCAGGCAGCACATATGATAAATTATTTAAGGTGTTCAATAAGCGTGCAGTTAATTATTCTGACTGCAGCATGGATGATCTTGTTTATGCAATAAGTAAGGGAAGATCTTTCGTGGCACAGAGAAAGAATGGCACATATGTCTTAGTTATGAGTTATAATCAGACGGATTTAAGATATTATGATCCGACAAATGGAAAGTCTGTAAAAGCAAATCGCAAGAAGCTTGAGAGTGAATTTAAACAAGCAGGAAGCGTTTATTACGGATATGCCAATTAGATTTTGTCTTTAGAGTGCGAACTATGTCGAGACAAAAATTTTAGTTATGATATATTTTATGTTAAAATTAAGATATATATCTGGAGATGATCCGGAAAATGAGAACAGTAAAAACAAACGAAAGGTGAAAGGAATATGGCTGAAGAAACAAAGGAAACAAAAAAGATTATTCCCGAAAGCAAGAAAAAGCATAAAAAGAAACATAAAAAGAAAAAAGTTCTTTTGAAAGTTTCTGTTGTCTTTTTGTTGTTGGTCGTAATCGGCTGGTTTACTTTTGGGGCAAAGGTTATGAAGCTTAGAAGTGAAGCCAAGAAACTCGTTGCTCAGTCGAGTGAGGAGACATTTAAGGCATCACAGACAAGTATTGTATATGACACCAACGGAAAACAGTTACTGAAGTTTAAAGGTGAAAAAGATGTATATTATCTGAAGTACAAGGAGCTTCCGGTTTATGTCATAGCTGCAGTAATTTCTGTCGAAGACAAGAATTTCTATAAACACAGCGGTGTGGATTACAAAGGAATCTCAAGAGCTGCAGTAAGTTATGTGGTACACAAAGGAAGGATCACACAGGGGGGAAGTACTCTGACGCAGCAGCTTGCGAAGACTGTCTTTTTGAATCGTCAGAAGACATGGAAGAGAAAAGTTAAAGAGATCTTTATGGCAGTAGAATTAGAGAGGAAATACTCCAAGGAGCAGATCCTTGAGTTCTATCTGAACAATGTTTATTATGCGAATGGTTATTATGGAATTCAGGCAGCAAGCCAAGGATATTTCCGTAAGGATGCGAAGAATCTGACAATGTCAGAAGCAGCATTTTTATCTGCGATTCCAAATAATCCAACAATCTATGATCCACGTACAAACAAAGAAAATACGATCAAGCGTAGAAATAAGATTCTAAAGGATATGTACGAGCAGAAACTGATCCGTAAAGACCAGTATGAAGAAGCAATCAATGAAGAGATTAACGTAAAGAGTGCGCAGAAGAGTAAGACAGAGAAGAAGAATTACGTAGAAACATATGTCATTCATTGTGCGACAAAAGAGATTATGAAACAGAAAGGATTTGAATTCAAATATGATTTCAGTTCGACTTCAGAGAAGAAAAAATATCAGGAAGAATATGATAAGATGTATGCAGAGTGTAAGAGGACCTTATACAGTGCAGGATATCATATTTATACATCCATTGATCCAGATGTCCAGAAACAACTGCAGAGCAGTGTAGACAATGCATTGTCTGGATATACAGAGAAAGATAAGAATGGCATTTATAAGACACAGGCATCTGGAACATGTATTGATAATGATACTGGAAAGGTTGTAGCGATCGTCGGTGGACGTGAACAGAAGAATATCGGTTATACATTAAACCGTGCGTTCCAGAGTCCAAGACAGCCAGGTAGTGCGATCAAGCCATTGCTTGTATATGCACCAGCTTTAGAACATGGATGGTCTGCAGGATCAACGGTGAATGATTCACCGATGTCAACGAAAGATAAGAATCGTGTAAGAAACTCTCATGGTTCTTATTCTGGACAGATCTCACTTCGAAGAGCCGTTCAGAAATCAAGTAACGTTGCAACAATGCGGATCTATGAGCAGTTGACACCAAAGACCTGTTTAAAATATCTGGAAGAGATGAATTTTAAATATCTAACAGATTCTGATTATAAGTATTATACGACATGTATTGGTGGTTTCACGAAAGGAACAACATCAGAAGAGATGGCAGCAGGATATGCTACATTGAAGAATGATGGTGTGTATAGAGAACCAACATGTATCTCTAAGATAACAACTTCTGATGGAGATGAAGTGATGTCATCTTCTACAAAGAAGAGAAGAGTATATTCCACAAATGCAGCAAATGCAATGACAGATGTACTGAAGAGTGTTGTCACAGGTGGAACGGGTGTTGGTGCGAAGGTACCGAATGTTGATACTGCCGGTAAGACAGGTACAACAAGCCTGAATAAAGATGGATGGTTTTGTGGATACACACCTTACTATACAACATCAGTATGGGTAGGAAGAGATGATAACAGGATTATGGAATCGTTAAGTGGAGCATCTTATCCAAAATCCATCTGGAGTAATTTCATGAATGCGATTCATTCAGAATACTCTTCTACAGATTCTATGGGTGGAAATTATACAGATTATCAGGGAGAGACTACTCAGCAGACAGGAACACAGGCAACAACAGCGACAGAGAGCAGCACAAAGGGCACAGAAGCAACTACAGCAGCACCTACGACAGCAGCTCCTACAACGGCAGCGCCTACGACAGCGGCTCCTACAACGGCAGCACAACAGACAGAAGAACAGCCAGCAGAGAATCAGTAAAAAGAATATTGAGATAATTAAAAATCACAGGTAATTCAATACCTGTGATTTTTGTGTATAAGAAAATTCTGTAAAAAAAAGACTCCGCCATAAGACGAAGTCTTTATCTATATATTACATATTCTTTTTTTCAAGATATTCTTTGATACGTTCTGTTGGGTTTAACAGATCACTGATTGATGCATCATGATTTAATGTATCAATTAATAGTGCAACGTATTTGGATACGTCAGAAGATGCATACCAGTCACGAGATAATAATTCAGGTGTCTGATAAGTAAGATTAGTTGTGATAACCTTCTCAATAATACCTTCTTCAACTGCACGGTCAAATACTTCTAATCCGTTTGTAAATAAACCAAATGTAGATAAGCAGAATACACGACGGGCATTTCTGCGTTTTAATTCTTTGGCTACGTCGATCATACTTTCTCCAGAAGAGATCATGTCGTCGATGATCAGAACATCCTTACCATCTAAGGAGTCACCAAGGAATTCATGTGCAACGATAGGATTACGTCCGTCAATGACAGTAGAATAGTCACGGCGTTTGTAGAACATACCAACATCAACACCAACAACGTTTGCCATGTAGATCGCACGCTGCATAGCACCTTCATCTGGGCTGATAACCATTAAGTGGTCGTTGTCAAAGTGAACATCATCACACTGTTCAATTAATGATTTTACAAACTGATAAGTAGGCTGGATGTTATCAAATCCACTGATAGGGATTGCATTCTGTACACGAGGGTCATGTGCATCGAAAGTCAGGATATTATCAACACCAAGGCTGATCAGTTCCTGAAGCATAACTGCACAGTCTAAAGATTCACGTGTACTTCTCTTATGCTGACGGCTTTCATATAAGAAAGGCATAATAACAGTAATTCTTCTTGCCTTACCACTTACGGCAGCAATAACACGCTTCAAGTCAGAAAAATGGTCATCTGGTGACATATGATTTTCGTGTCCACATACTGTGTAAGTCAAGCTGTAATTACAAACATCTACCAAAAGGTATAAATCATCACCTCTGACAGATTCCTTGATGACGCACTTTGCTTCACCTGAACCAAAACGTGGTGTGCTTACATCTAAAAGATAAGAATCTTTTTTGTAACCGCGGTATGCAACACTGCTACTATTTTCGTCATTACGTTTGCTGCGCCAGTCTACTAAATATTCGTCAACTTTTTCGCCTAGTGCCTGACTGCTCTTTAAAGCAACCAAACCTAAAGAACCAACTGGAATAGTGTTAAAAATTTTCTGATCCTGTGACATGAGATATCCTCCGTTTAATAAAAGATGAACTGTGATGTGCATATGAAAGGTGAGAAGTTTCACAGTTCGATAATGATAGTTACATATATATGCTATTTTAAACTGGTAAAACGACCAGCCAATAGTGTACAAAAGTAATCATAAGATAATGTTAGTAAATCCTACCAAGTCCACCTTAATTTATACCATTATACATAATTTTCGTCAAGGAAAACTTATGGGATTGCCTTTTTGATACGGATATCCGTTCCAAAAAGCTTTAAAATCGTATAACTGCTTACAATTCTGGAAAAAATGCGTTCGCTGTATTGTTCGCTTAAATCATCTAATGAGAGATTGGTAGAAATAATCGTGGATTTTTCGGACAATAACCGTTCATTTAAGCAGGTATAAAGTTGTGAGTTTGTAAAACTGTTGGCAAGCTCTGTACCAAGGTCATCAATAATCAACAAATCACAATCTAAAATACCCTCAAATTGTTCCTCAATCGTATCCTCTTTTGTCTTAGAAAACTTGTGTTTTTCTAAAATATCGAATAATTCAAAGGCTGTCAGATAAATAACCGTGTGTGCACTCTCGATTAACTCCTTTGCAATGCAGTTGCTAAGAAAGGTCTTTCCTGCTCCTGAATTACCATATAGCAAAATATTCTCAAATTTCTGGTCAAAATTTTGAATAAAATTTTGGCAGGATGCTACAATATGTACCATATTCTCATAAGAAGTAATACCTGTGGCAGCATCTACAAAATCCTGATCAAAATAATCATAGGAAAAAGTTGAGAAATTTTCCTTTTCAATCGCATTACGAATATTGGATTGGTGATAGAGCATATCTACAATTGCCTGTTTAAAACAGTGGCATTTATTTTTGCTAAGTAAGATATGATCCTCATCTGGCCATACTTCATCGGTGATATAGCCAGTATCCTTACAGTCTGGACAGGTGTAATGAAGAGTCAGATAGTCTTCTGGATACCCATGTGCCATAAGAAGTGCCTTTTTATTTTCGGATAGTTCCTGATTGGCAGCACGAAGTCGTTCTAAGGCATCTTCATCACCGAGAAGAGATAATTTTATTGTTTTCGTAGCATTGGATGCAATTTCATTATCCAATTCTCTTAATGCCGGAATCGCCTGATACATGGCATCCTGTTTTTCTCTGAGGATTCGATGGTTTTCTAACTGGCGTTTATCATATTCCCGTAAAATCTGGTTGTATTGTTCATTTTTCAGAGGCATAGTCCGACAATCCTTTCCTTATCATAAATCCTATACGGCAGGTTGGTTTGTTATCGTATTTTATCCCTTAGGAATTTCGACTCTTTTCCAACAGTTTTTTTTCTAAGGAGGAGTAATCCTCTTTCGTGTAATTACGCTGTGGAAATTGATTAAATTTATTATTCGTAGTTGGTTTGCTAGGGGTATTTACCTTCTTTTGTTTGTGCAATTGATCCTGTCTGGCAATATCCGCAGGAGTATGTACACCTTCTCGATACCAACTTTCTAAAATAGAATTGGCATATTTAAAATCTGGTTTCTGAATCTTTAAAAGGGTGCGACTACAAGCCGCCTCAATCATCTTTTTATCAAAGCCCATTTGTTTCACCCAGCGGTCAATGTAATCCAGTTCTATTTTACCTGGCATACGGTTTAGTCCAAATGCCTGACATACCGCAGTATAGTTCTCGTTGTATGCAATCATGGCTTTGGTTGCCTGTTCAGGCGTGCGGATACCTTCTTCATGCCAAGAAATAGCTACTTTTTCAATGTATTCTGGCCTTTTTTTGTGTCGCTCTCCTACGCAGTAATCATATAATTGAAAAATCAGCTCAGGAGAGAACTTTAATTGACGGTAAATAAAGGTTGCAGTTTGTATGTCTTTTGGCGTAAGCGGTCTATCTAAATGAGACTGTGTCGTTTTCAAGATTGTAGCAAAAACACTGTCGTTTTCTTTCAGTTGATTAATCTCTTCTGGATCAATTTCTTTTCGTATGAGGGGGTCCTGCTTGTCCACAGAGGTTGTTTGCTTGGTATAATCCGAAAATTGTGTCTGTGGATAGGTGGCAGTATAGGTTTCCTTCCCGCTGTTTGGTGTATAAG
>OLNF01000961.1_pt1 | contig 25471 bp, 35 predicted proteins | sample 1673061 | NCBI WGS metagenome assembly OLNF01 (sample SAMEA3136751, study PRJEB25190) | human gut metagenome
CGCCGAAGCCGGGCGCGGTGTGGACGCAGCCCGTGCCGGAGTCCATCGTGACATAGTCGGCCAGCACCAGCCGGCTGGTCTTCGGCAGGAAGGGATGATCGGCCAGCATGTTCTCATAGAAGCTGCCCGGATGGGTCTCGACGATGCTGTAATGCTCGACATTGCCCACGCGCATGACCTTCTCGGCCAGTGCCTCGGCAACGATGTACATCTCACCGTTGTCCTCGTTCTTCACGACGGCATAGCTCTCGTCCGGGTGCAGCGCGATGGCGAGGTTGCCGGGGAGCGTCCAAATCGTGGTCGTCCAGATCACGAAGTTCAGCTTGGACTTGTCAAGATGGCTCAGCTTGCCGAGGTCGTCGTGCATGGCGAACTTGACATAGACGGTGGTGCAGGGGTCGTCCTGATATTCGATCTCGGCCTCGGCCAGGGCGGTCTCGTCGTGGTAGCACCAGTAGACGGGCTTCAGACCCTTATAGATATAGCCCTTCTTGTACATCGCGCCGAAGACCTTGACCTCTTCGGCCTCGAAGCCGGGGTTCATGGTCTTGTACGGATGCTCCCAATCGCCAAGGACGCCGAGGCGCTTGAAGCCCTCCATCTGCACATCGATATAATGCTGGGCAAAATCGTGGCAGGCGGAGCGGAAGGCCGCGACGGACATCTGCTTGCGGTTCAGCTTGTTCTGCTTGATGATGGCGGACTCGATCGGCATGCCGTGGTTGTCCCAGCCGGGGATGTAGGGCGTATAATAGCCGCGCATTGCCGCGGAGCGGATCATGAAGTCCTTGATGCACTTGTTCAGTGCGTGGCCCATGTGGAGCGCGCCGTTCGAGAACGGAGGGCCGTCGTGCAGGGCGAAGCGGGGCTTGCCGTCGTTTTTCTTGAGCAGCTCGTGGTAGAGGTCCATGTCGTACCACTGCTGGAGCATATCCGGCTCACGCATCGGCAGGCCGCCGCGCATCGGGAAGCCGGATTTGCTCATGTTGAGCGTCTTTTTGTATTCCATGTCAAATTCTCCTTTGAACACATATTTATATAGTATAACAAAATCGCCCCGAGCATAGCTCAGGGCGATCAAAAAACCGCGGTACCACCTGAATTCCCGCCTTGCGGCGGACACTCTGCCTCTGTAACGGGAGAACCCGGCCCGGCTTACTGGCCTTGCGGCGTTCGGCGGGCTGCTCCAAGGGGATATTCGGGTCTGGCTGCCGCTGCCTCGCACCGACCGGCAGCTCTCTGACGCAGGAGGACAGACCGTACTTGTCCTTTTCAACGCAGCGATCTTTAATTCATACAAGAGTAGTTTACCCACTCGTTCACAATTTGTCAAGGGTCATTCGGGCTTTTTCTCGTCCAAAATGCCCCACTGCGGCAGCGGCAGGCGCTGCATCGCGCCAAAGATCTTCGTTTTCAGGTCGGGATACTGGGCTTGCAGCGCGGCGATCAGCTCCTTCACCTCCTGCCGCTTGGTGTGCTTGTCGGCGGGACAGGTGTTGTGGACGACGGGGAGCTGTTCCCGCGCGGCAAAGCGCGTTACGGCCTGTTCGCCGACGTAGAGCATCGGGCGGATCTGCGTAATGCCGGTGCGGCTGAGATACGTGACCGGCTCGAAGCAGGAGATGCGGCCCTCGTAGAGCAGGCTCATGAGGAACGTCTCGACGGCGTCGTCATAGTGGTGGCCCAGGGCAATTTTATTGTAGCCCTGCTCGCGCATCAGGTCGTTCAGCGCGCCGCGGCGCATCTTTGCGCACATGGAGCAGGGGTTCTTCTCCTTGCGATAGTCGAAAATGATCGGGCCGATCTCCGTCTTCTTTACAAGATAGGGCACGTTCAGCCGCGCGCACAGCTCCGCCACGGGTGAAAAGTCCATGCCGCCGAGGCCCATGTCGACCGACAGGGCGGCAAGATCGAATTTTATGGGATAGTATTCCCGCAGCGCCGCCAGCACCACCAGCAGCGTCAGCGAATCCTTCCCGCCCGAGACGCCGACGGCCACGCGGTCGCCCGCCTCGATCATGTTGTAATCCTCGATGCAGCGCCGCACCAGGCCCATCATTTTCTGCATGGTTTTGCCTCCTGAAAAAGTGAATTTCCGTTGTGAGTATTCTCGCGTATTTCAGAGCTTTTTGAAGAATTCAAGAGTTCTTCCCGCGTCGGATGAAAAATCACCAAAAAGTTGTTGACAGAACTTTTTTTGTGTGATATAAAGAGGAAGCGCGTTTGCGAGGTCTATTGTACCCGCGCGCGGCGACTTTGTCAAATATTTGCTTGGAAAGTTCGCTTTCCATCATTTTATGGAGGAAACAATCATGACCACTATGCTGAAGAAAGAGGCCGTCCAGAGAAAATGGTACGTTCTCGATGCAGCCGGCAAGCCCATGGGCCGTGTCGCTGCGACCGCTGCGAAGCTCCTTCGCGGCAAGCACAAGGTTGACTTCACCCCGAACGTGGACTGCGGTGATTTCGTCATCATCGTCAACGCCGACAAGGCTGTCCTCACCGGCAAGAAGCTCGATCAGAAGCACTACTATCATCACACCGGCTGGATCGGCAACCTGAAGGACGTCAAGTATCGCACGCTCATGGAGCAGCGCCCCGAGTTCGCGATGGAGCTGGCCGTCAAGGGCATGCTCCCGAAGAACACCCTCGGCCGCGCCGCGCTGACCCGCTGCAAGATCTACAAGGGCGCCGAGCACAAGAACGCCGCGCAGAAGCCCGAAGCCTGGACGCTGGACTAATCAGGAGGTAAGAGACTATGTACGAGAGCAAGAGACAGTATCAGTACGGCACCGGCCGTCGCAAATCCTCCATCGCCCGCGTTCGCCTGTATCAGGGCGGCACCGGCTCCATCACCATCAACGGTCGTGACATCGACGATTACTTCGGCCTCGACACGCTGAAGATGGTCGTCCGTCAGCCGCTGGCCACCACCGACATGCTCGGCAAGGTCGACCTCGTCTGCACCGTCGAAGGCGGCGGCGTCACCGGCCAGGCCGGCGCCATCCGTCACGGCGTTTCCCGCGCTCTGCTGGGCGTCAACCCCGAGTTCCGCGCCGCGCTGAAAGCCGCCGGCTTCCTGACCCGCGACCCGAGAATGAAGGAAAGAAAGAAGTACGGTCTCAAAGCTGCGAGACGTGCTCCGCAGTTCTCGAAGCGTTGAGTTTTCAAGAAAAGCCAGAAACCGCAATGGTTTCTGGCTTTTTTCTTTTGATAAACTCTGATATAACCGAGCAAAGAAAAACATAAAAAATCGAGGTTCATTTGAGGTGCATAGCTCTTAAAATCAAGTTTTGTGGTTCATGTTGTGGTTCATTTTTTCCGCTTGCGGTGCTTCGCAGACTCGACAAATTGATCGCATTTTGCTCTGAGCTCTGGGTCATTCATCACATGCCGCGTTAGGTCAAGCGCCATCTCGGCAAGAGTGTCTCTTTGATGGGCCGGGATGGAGTCGTAATCAATTCTGAGATGCTCCGCGCGCTGATATGTCTTCCCATCATGCAGAATTGTATCATCCGGAACCTCCTGATTCCCGTTGAAATAGGCAAGGACAAATCCTTCGCCTGATTCACCGGTACATTGATATGCATACGATCTAACTTCCAAATCATCTTTAGGCATATTTCTTCCTCCTGCCCTATTGAGCCATGCACCCGCTCTTATTTTATCGTGATATAGCAAAAGCCGCTATGCTGGATTTCTCCACATAGCGGCTTTATTTTCTATAACGAAGTTCGTTATAACCTAACGATTCCATGCAAAATGAGAAAATACTTGTTATATTTTCTCGTAAAGGAGCATGGCTATGATTAGGATTTTACTGTCCACGCGCCTCGGCGAAAGGCGCTGGACGCAGGCTGATCTCGCTCGCGCAACCGGAATACGTCCGTCTACCATCAACGACTACTACCACGAATTCGCCGAGCGTGTCAATCTTGAGCATCTGGATTTGATATGCGAAGCACTGGACTGTGATCTCGAAGATCTGATTATCCGCATACCGAATAGTGAGCCGCGGGTACGGACACGGACCGGCTTTGAATTACATACCAAACGCTGACTTGCTCCCCAAAGCCCGGACGCTTACCATGCGTCCGGGCTTTCTCCTTTTGCGGGAATCGTATAGACCTCTATGGCGTTCAGAACGTTGCCGGGCTGGCATTGAAGCTGGTGACACAGGATCTGGATCGTCTCAAAGGGAACGTTCTGATGCCGCGCTCCATGATTTCGTCGTAGTTCATTGATACCTCCTAAGTCTCTGCTTCATCCGTCAAATCAGCATTTGAAATGGTAATCCGTTCTCCATTTGGCAGTATAAACGCCAGCTTACAGCCGCAATACTCAGCTATCTTTACAAGATCTTCGGCAGACCATCGTTCATTCGAAAACTTGTTGCTTAGGCTCTGCTTACTACTCATACCTAAGACTTCCATCAAATCCGACTGCTTCTTTTCGCGCTCCAGCAGCAGGGCTTTGACCTTTTTTGAAACCGACACCTTGCGCCACCTCCTTCTAGTACGAATATACACTATTTCCGTTTATACGTCAATAAAAAAGTTTTACGAATCCACGAAAATATTTAACTTTTCTATTGACAAGTACACGAAAATGGTGTAATATAAGCATGTAAGGCAAAGCCGAACAGCTTTTTGAAAGGAGCGAGGTGAATGAACGACGTGAACGTCACCGAGGCGCTGCTGAAAGCGATCCTCGAACTCATCGAGAAGTGCGAAACGCTCGAAGAACTCCGCGAAAGCGTCAAGCGCATCATGGATGAGTAAATAAAAAGAGTAGCGGCCCCTTCCACAGACCCGCTACTCAAACACCCCGAAAGGTGAGCCGGGAGCCTTACCCCGGCCACCTTGATTATAACCGAGTAAGGCAAAAATATCAAGGAGGAACACAAAATGATGATTTCTGAGTTTATCGAGCGCACCGGCTTCGAGCCGACCGCCAGCGAGTATGCGAAGATTGAAAAAGCCTACTACGACTTCAATGGCAACAAAGACGAATTCTGCAAGGCGTTCGTGAAGAACGGCGGCGAAAAGAAAATCTACAAGGCGAGAGCCGAAGAAATTGCGCAGCTCAAGAGCCAGTTGGTCGAGATGGAAAAGCAGCACAAATCCGAGATGGAAGCCCGCGAGAAGCAGATCGCAGAGCTGAACGCCGATCTGGATCGTGAGCTTGAGTGGAAGCCCTGCGACGGCAGCGGCACGAACATGACGCAGGAACGGTACGAGCATCTTGCCAACTGCGGACAGGTCATGTCCGACGAAGAAGCCAAGGAATTCATCGCTGACGAGTGTGGCTTCGATCCTGAGAAGATTCACATTCTGCACGAAGTCAACACTTACGAGGTCAACAAGCACCGCCGTCTCCGCGTGGCCGGTACCTTCGACCGCGCTCCTGTGTACGAGTCTAGCGACTGGAATTATATCCGCTTCGACTGCGCCTGCTTCATGTATGAATTTATCAACGGCCAGCTTTGCTTCTACTGCTGCTAAATCGTCGCCCGCCCCGGAGGTAACGAGGGCTGAAAGGAAACATCATGCACATCATCATCTTCGCTATTAGGCAAGCCGGGCAGGCAATCGGTAATACCCCTATCCGAGAGCAGGCAGTTGGGGCAGCCAAAGCCCGCGCCCAGCAGACGCGATTCCCCGTTTCCGTCATTGCCCACTGTGACACCGGCAAGGAGATAGAGGTCATCTTCCATCCTGATGGCACCAGCGAACGGATTAGAAAATAATCGACGCTGCCTGACCTACCGGGCATACGGGGAGAAAGGCTTATCATGGAAAAATTGATTTATTCCACCTTCCGCGAAGGCTACGGCATTGACCAGATTCACAGAACAATGACTGCTGGCGAGTTGATCAACTTCCTCGCCCAGTACGATGAAGATACGCCAATCTATCTGAGCTTCGACAACGGCTACACCTACGGCGGCATTGTTGAAGGTCGCTTTGAAGAAAACTATGGGGAGGATAACGACGATGAATAAGGTCCGCCGTAAAAATTTGCAGGCCATCATCGACCGGTTGGAGGAGCTGAAAGGCAGTCTCGAAGATCTTCAGGCCGAGGAAGAAGAATACCGAGACAACATCCCGGAGAATATGCAGGAAAGCGAACGCTACGAAAAAGCCGACGAAGCCTGTGACAATCTTTCCAGTGCTGTGGACAGTTTGGAAGAAGCTATCAGCAGCATCGAAGCTGCTATCGAGTGAAAGGAGAAAGCCTTATGACGATCAAAACGTTGGAATACATTCACGCGCTCTTGATTGAGGATGAGCGTAAGCGCAAAGAAGTCTACGAGAACTCCAGACGGCTTCAACGCGAATACGAAGAAAACGGTGCAGATGAGGAACTGATAAATCGGCAGGACGAAGATGCGGGCAAATTTATGCGCGAACACTTTGCCGCGCTGAATGCGCTGGAAGACTTTGAGGGGCAAGAGTGGTAAGGAGGCTCAGAGCATGGGACTGATGATCGATAAGCCGGCAAAGACATTGATCGAACGCTTTGCCAAAAAGCAGCCGGGTGGACACTTCGCGTGTCCCCGCTGCGGGAAGATGACGATGGACGCAGAGAGCGTCACACACAACGCCCTCAGCCGCCGCATTGGCTGTTACATCTGCGACACCTGCGGAACGGTTGAAGCTCTCGAAGATTTTGCGCATAAGCAGAATTCGCTCAACGTGTGGGCAATCACAAAAGAACCGGAGTTGTGGCGTATGCTGAGCTGGAATAGCGACGGCATCGAGATCGCCGGTCACGAGGGAACGTGGTATGTCATTGACGAGGGCGATTTTCAGATTACCCCGGACGTGGACGGCAAACCGGAAACGCTCACCGCGCACCTGTTCCTGCTTGAAAGTGAGCTTTACGGCGAGGATGCTGCAGGTCTCATCGTGAACGATGAAAAGCAGATCGTCATGGAGGACGTCTGGAACGGCTTCGACGATCTGGAAGACGCCGGGTGGGAGAAAGCGCGGAAGATCGAATGCCCTGTCTGCAAGGGTGAGTTTCTGCGAGAGGACATGACTTTTACACGAGACTGCCACGGCATTACTTACCGGTTGGTCTGCTTCGATTGCTACGACAAGGTTATGGGAAAAGGCTACGACGGAGAATACTACACCGAAGCGGACGAATGTATTGAGGAGGATTATTGAGCATGAAAAAAATTACCGTCCTCGACTTCTGTAATCAGATTGGAGCAGCCAGTGATGAGATTCCGGTTGTGGTGAAAGCCGGACCATTGACGATCGGGCATTTTGCCAGCCTGTATATGCTGCCAGCCGCGTCCATGCCGGGAACGCTCGAAGCGAAGATAAATTTCGTGACATTGAAACGTGACGAGATTGTGATTCAGATAACACCGAAAGCGTATAGCACGAAGTAAGCGCCTCTGTCGCGTCGCTGCTGGACTTGCAAGTTTAGGCAGCGCAAAGCGACGAGAGAATCAATGGGCAGATATAAAAACGGCGTAGCGAGCCGCCAGAGCCGCGCAAAAAAGAAAACCCCTCACATGACACTTCTGCCATGCGAGGGGTTTGTTCGTGTGTTCAGATAAAGGCGCTGTCCACGTTGTCCGATGCGCCCTGCTCCTGAAAGCCGTTTGCCTTGGCGGCTTCAAACGTGATGCCGCCACGCTTGTGGTCGGACTTGACCAGCTCAAAATAGCACTTGCCACCCGTGATGATGATAACCTGCGCCAGACTGAGCGCGGCTGTCAACCAAGCGGCAGAAGCCATATAGTTGGACTTGATGCACAGGCGCATCAGGTAAATACATTCCTGCGTGATAAGCAAGCCAGACCCGACCAGCAGGAAGCAGACGAGTTTGCTCGTGTCCAGCTTCTTTCTCCTGCGCTTTTTCTGAGCCATCAGATCATGCCGAGCTTCTGCGCGAAGCGGTAAAGAACCGTGACGAGCTGCTCGCGCGTCATCATGTCCTGCCACATGAAGTTCGCGGAGCCGTCGGGCAGCGGTGCGCCGCCCTGCACGATGCCGTTGTTGACTGCCCACTGGCGAGCAGCTTCGCTCCAATCGCTGCAGTCATTGTCCTGAAGATCTTTCCGCATTTCACGGAAAAGCTCTGTGAAGGTTGCTTTGTCCATATCGTCGTCCTCCTTTTCTCCGTTTTCCAACACCATGACCGTATGCCCGGACGATACCAGAATATCGCCCCGGCGCAGGTAGGCGTCAGATGTCAGGTACTTCCGGTCAGTCAGCAATTCAAATTCTCCCGTAGCAGGGAAGCAGCGCATCATGCAGTAGGTCGTGCAGGAATTGCCCTGCTTGCGGTAGGTTTCTTTCAGGGCGTCGACGCCAGCGGAAATTGCGCAGAGCATCATAAATGCGCTGCAGTCCGTTTCTACGGGCTTTGCGATCTTGCTCAGAATGAAGTCTACCGCTTCCGCAGCGACGTAGGCTGTGTTGCGACCGTCCTGATCGTACCCGATGTTCTTGTTGCCGACACCAGCTTCGCACGCCTGCGCGGCTAGCTCGGCTTTCCTGCGGTCCTTGAACCGGAGAACGCCGAGCCAGCTTCCAGAGTACCAATACGCGAAGTTTAATTCGCGACCGGTCTGATTGCCGGCTTTCTGCCCATGCGCACCGGTTTCACCGAGCGACGCCTGCCCGATGCGTACGCTCATGTTTCGTCGCCCCCGGAGGTCGAAAGCTCACCGACAGCCAAAACGCCGCTTTTCAATTCATAAACGGCGGACTCGATCATAGCGTCCAGTTTGGCTTCGTCAACCGTAATGCCGCGCTGCTTGAGCCATTCCAAGACATACGCTTTCTTCTCAGGACCGCGACCGGAGCCGTTGTAAATCTGCTCTGCGGCAGATACGGCAATCTTCACCCATGCGTTGATTTCTGCCTGCTGCTGGGCTGTGGTCTTGCTCTTGATGTACGGAATGACAATGACGGTAATGACTGCTGCGATCAGCGCAAATACCGCCTGAATGATGGTGGTAATGTTGTATTCCATGAATCGTGTCCTCCTTAGTCATACAGGGCGTGAATGCCCTGCTTTGTCAAAAAATCCTTCTGCTTATGCTTGATGTTGGCTGCGTAGTTCAGAGCATCGTGCATATCGCCGTTGCAGTTCGCGTCTGGAATGCGCTGTACCGCCTTGGCGGTTGCTTCGCCGAGCGCGATTGCTGCGCCTGTACTCTGCACCATGAGCAGAAAGAAGTCTTTCTGCGCTTCATCCTGCTCTTCGGCGCGCTTATCACGCGCCGCAATTTTCCGTTCCAGTTTCCAGACGATAAGGCCCATGATGGCGGACGGAATCCCCATAGCCGCGACAAACGCGATCAGAAACTCACCAGCGTTGATTGTCATAATCACTTTCACCTCTACTTGCAAAATGCAGGAGAGGCAGACCGTGCCGCCCCTCCTGCTGCGTGTCAGATCTCTACTTCGAGATCCTTCAGGATTTCCTCGACCTGCGGCTTGATGAGAGCCGGCACCTGGTCGAGCGTCTTTTTGCCCTTGACGATCAACGTCGCATACACGACTGCCATATCAGCGACCTCCTTTCCACACAGAATGGTCAAAAGAAAAAGTCGAAGGCGCTTCATACGCCCTCGACCTCATCTTCTTCAAGGATACGCCGGACTTCCTCGCGCAGTCGTTCCGGCACATCATCAAGTGTTTTCAGCCCCTTTCGAATCAGCTCGGCATACACTTTCGCCATATCCATCAACCTCCGATCACAAGCTCATAGACGTCACAGAGCGCAAGCTGCGCCTGCGTGATCTGTGCGGACAGTCCTTCATTGACGCTTTGCAGGTCGCTTACCTGCTGTTTCAGCTTCGGAATGGTCTCCTTTTCGGCTTCGGCCAGCTTCGCCTGCGCGAAATAGCCGTCGAAGCTGCCGAGAATATCATCATAGATCCCGTCATAGAACGGAAGCTCCAGATGGTATTCGTCGTACTCAAAGCCTGAGACTGTCAACTCGCCCTGCGTTTCCGAGAACGGAGCTACGTTCTCATAGAACCGCACAAGGCAGTAGCCGGGCTTGTCAGGCTGCTCCTCCAGCGAGAACGCATTTGCCGGCGCATTGTCGCCTCTTACTTTCATTTCGCACAACCTCCTTCAAGATTCGTACCCCGATGGGGTCAACATACTTTTTCCGCGCCGCAGCGGAATTGCAATGCTTGAGCTGGCCGATCCGGCTCAAAAGCCCCGATGCCGTCCGATACGCGATCCGCTGGTGACGCTCGATCTTCTTGCGCACCTTGCGGCATTGGCGCGTAAAGCGCAGGAAGTTTTTTCGGCGCATGGTAGTATAATCGCGGTAAAAGCGATACCCGACGTAATCCAGCGGCCGCACTTTCAACGGGAACACCTGCCAGTTGCCCTTCATCTGCAGCCGCAGCCGCTTTTGCAGATACTCGGCAATCGCTTTCCGCGCACGGTGCAGTTTCTTTTTGTTCGGGCCAAAGAGGACAATATCGTCCATGTATCGCACGCTGTACTTCACACCGTCGAGCGTCGTGATGTAACGGTCGAGCGATTCCAGATAGAAGTTTGCAAGCCACTGGCAGATGAAAAAGCCAATGGCCAGCCCCTGTTCGCAGGTTTGCAGGATCTCCCACGTCAGCTTTAGATACTTCTTGTCCTTGATCTTGTGCGCCAGCATCCAGATCAGCTTGCGGCGGTCGACAGAATGGTAGAAGTGGTGAACGTCCATTTTGCAGACGTACCGGCTTCCTTTTTTGTCGTGGTGAATGACACGCTTGCAGCGCCGAAGCGCGTGCTTTCCGCCGCGCCCCGGTACTGATGCGCAGCACCAGTAATTCATCCCGCGCAGGAAGACCGGCGCCGCCGCCAAGACCATCAACGTGTGGACGATGCCGTCGGGGAAGAACGGAACGTATTCGATCTCTCTCCACTTTCGGCTGCTGTTGTCGAAGATCTTGCGCTTCTTCGGCTGGGCTGGGGCGAAAGTCTGCGTCTGCAGAAGATCATAGACGCGGTCCGTGTAGCCGTCCACGTCGGCCAGCACCCTCCTTACGTCGCGCCGATCGTGTTTGTCTTTCGCGCCAAACACAATGGCTTCGCGGATGTGTTCTTTGTCACACATCCATTCATACAGGAATCCTTTTCTTTTTGGCATTTGCCTCGCTCCTTGTTTGCCATCGGGGTCTTTCCAGATACCTTGCGGTCGTACTAGAGCCCGTCCTGTAGCGGCAATATTTCCACCAAGCGGTGAGGGAGAGCCTGCGCAAAAAATGGAGCATACAAACAAGTAGGCGCGCGCCGATGTTCGAGTTCGCGTTGGACGAATTGTAGTTGCCATTGAAAAAGAACAGGCCGCAGTTCGCAGCATCATTCCTGTAGTAGCCGCCGACGCAGAGAACACACCAGCCAGAATTCGAGTACACGTAGTCGGGCACGTAGGTCGTGCCGCTGCCACCGGTTCCCGTCGGAATAAATGCCCATGGGAGGGCCGCGCAGTTTCCGAGCGTTTTGATATTGCCGCTGCTCGGCAGGCTGAGCCCAGCCGCCGTGTAGTTGGTGGACGTATCGTCTGCGTACTTCGACGGATCGGTGCAGATATAAGCCGCGCGGTTGTTGAAGTTGATGCCGTCAATCCAGTCATAGACATTGCCCCACGGGTTTTCAATGCCGCGATACTGTACGCCGCCATAGCCTGTCCTGGCGGAAGCGACCGTGCCGGTGTGGTAGGTCATGCTGTCCGTCGTACCTGTCTTCTGCAGCGAGGAATTGCCGACAATACCGTTGCCGATTTTGCTCTGGCTATCCCAGTTTGCATACTCGACGAGATAGAGCAGCCAGACCGCGCACCACGACGCATAATCGTACTGCTGCCACTTGCTGCCCTTTTTCCGGGAGTTTGTGCGGGCTGTGGCGCGTGTGATGTTTGTCAGTGGATTTGCACCAGATTTGGAAGCATAGCCGGAGATCGTATTGTATCGTCCAACATAGCGACCGGAACCGGGGTGCTTGGCAAAGCCGGTGAACGGCGCGTTTGCAACGTAGTAATAGATCTTGCTCTGGCTGCTGTTATAGACGATCTTGTAGTAAAACTCAGGGATAAAGACCATCGTATCGTAGGACGTGCGGGAGAATCCGGACTGGCCTTTCTTGTACGACACCGCGCCGTTGATGATGTTGTATTCCTCCATGCCTTGCCACGGCATGAATGCGTCGAATGGAGAGCTGCCAGCGCCTGTGCCGATGGCAGCGCTCGGCTCCGAGGACACGGCGGCATTGACATAGCCGTTCGGGTCGTTGCTTGGCGTCAGGCGGGAAAGAGCCGGAGAGGAGTTGCTGTACGTCCAGCAGACACCGAAGATTGTCACGAACACGCACGACACGGTGCAGGTCTTGCTTGCCGGCGCGTTGTAGTTCGTGTCGCTGGCAACGGAAACCGTGATCGTAACCGTGCCGGAGTTTTCATCGACGCTGTGGATGGTCACAATATTTCCCGAAATGGAAACACTGGCAATATCGGGGCGGTTGGACACGGCTGTGATTGTTCCTGTGCCAAGCCGCGTGACCGTGAAAGAATCTGTCAGCTTTCCGTCTTCCAGCTTGATCGAAGTCTTGCTGAGCGTCAGTGAGCCATCTGCCTTGCCGATCTTCCACGATACGGTTTTCGGCGCGGTCGAGCCGTCTGCCCACTGATAGAGGGCTGTGTCTTTCAGCGTAAACTTCGCGCTGTAATTGCCGGCGTTCGTGCCGCTGGTCGTGCCGCCGAGCGTCATTTTCGTCGTATCGTAGTTGTACCATGCCGGGCTTTGCGAGCCGCCCGAATAGGTCAGGCTTCCGCTCTGGCTCGGCACGGTCACATTCGTCTTGGTGACTGTGATTGCCTGTGTTGCGGTGCAGGATACGCCGCCCTCCGTGTATCGGATGGTGACGCTGGTGCGACCTGCTTCCAGACCGCCGCTCGGCTCGACCGAAACGCCTGTTGCAATCAGCGTGGCGCCGTTGGAATACGTCGCCTTGACAACCATGCCAGCCGTCGAAAACTGCTCACCAGCCTTGTAGGCGGTCTTTGTGGGCGGCGTTGTGATCTCAATGGACGCGAGCTTGATACTGCCGCCGCTTCCGCCGAGCATCTGAAATACTTTGCTCATTGTGCGACCTCCGCTCTGTAAATATTTACTGTGATTGCGCTTGCCGGCGTATCTGTGCAGGTAAACGGCATTTTGCCGTTCTCCGTAACGTCACCGACGCGGATTCCTGCGTCGCCCCACGCCGTGAGGCTGTCGGCCGTCGGCGTCACGATATAGGCATACTCGGCGTCAAGGAAGCGCGCGTCTTCCAGCGTCTGTGTAAGGTTCGACCATCCTGCGACAGAAAGTGTGAGCGTGAACGCGATGCCCTTGCCGGCTTTTTTTGCAAACAGGTCAGCGTGGGCCTGCGCAGCGGTGTTGTGCGCGGTAACTGCGGACGAACCAGCGCCTTTCGATTCAAAGTTGTTGGAATCTTTGAACGCGGCTGTTCCGAGATCCGCAAGCCACTTCATAATGCGACCGAGAAGGACTTTCATTTCCAGACCGGATTCGAGCTGCGTTCGCGTCGCGGACTGCGTGAAGGTGGGTTTCAGAGTGCCGCCGTCGCCGTCCGTATTCAGTTTCGCGTCGAACAGGGCTTTGTGTGCGGCCTCGGACTCGTTGTGATTCTTGACGGCGTCTTTCTCTTCCGCTCCGACCATCTCTGCGGTATAGTCGCCGTTTTTCGGAACAACTGCACCGGAGCGGTTATTGAACGAAGTTACACCGCCCGCGGGTCCGAGCAGGCTCACGGGCTCCGGATTCGGAAGACCGCCGTCGTTCGTCCAGCTCAGAATACCGGCGTCGGTCACGTGTGGCGTAAAGATTACGCCAGGATTGCCCTGCGTGCCGCGCGATGGATAGCCTGAATCGACAAATGCGCCCTGTGCGCCATCCCACACGTACCAGTTTTCATTTTCGCCGATATAGCAGGCTCTGCCCGCAGCCGACACCAGCGCGGACGCAGCGGCGCTGATAAGCTCAACTTCGGCGTCGGTGAGCGTTTCAGCAAGGGTGCTGATCGGAACACGGCGTACCTTGCCGCCGATCGATGCGAGGATAAAGTCGGCAATCGCCGCAGAGGCGGCAATCGGCTTGGAATTTACGTTTTCTACTGCCATACGATCACCCCTTACAATTCTGTGACGAGCGCCTGCGGCATGATCGCGGCGTTCTTTCGGTCTTCCGTGATGGCGTTGATCTCACGCATGACAAGGTTCGTGAAAGAGAGATCCGCCGTGACGATGCCCATGTGAGACAGCAGCCGCAAGCAGTAGATGAACAGAGCGTCTTTGACGCGCTGACAGCCGCAGCGTTCGTTCTGCTCGAAGATTGTTTTCACCCACGCGAGCTTTTCATCGGTCGACAGCGCCATCAGGGTTTTGCGCGTGAAGAACGCGCCGACCGCCGCGGAGAAATAATCGTATGCGACCACGTTGGAAAGGCCGATGGCGGCGTATTCTGCCTTGACGCACTTTGCGGCTTTTTCGGGCGCGATCTCGCCAGCGTACATTCGCTTGTTGTAGCAGACGATAATCATGTTGAGCGCGTCGACGAGTTTGTCGATGCTGCCGCCGATTGCCGCTCGCAGTTCGCTTCGCTGCTCGACGGAGACAGTATCCGTCTGCAAGGCGATTGCGAGGTTCGCCGCGGCGATTTCGTATTTACTTGCAATTTCCAAAGGGCTACCTCCTTACTTCGATACGGCTGTGCAGTTTGTGCCGCAATAGCCGCAGGACGTCTGGCACGAGGTCGTGCAGCCGGCAGAACAAAGGCCAAGGCACGAGCCGACGCAGCCAGTGTTGCCGCAGGTCACTGTGCAGGACGATTTGCAGCCGCCAGAACAACTGCTGGAACAGCCGCCAGAACAGGAACCAGAGCAACCAGAGCAGCTACCATCACAGGAGCCAGAGCAGCCTCCCGTGCAGTTGCCGCCGCAGCCGTAACAGCCGCCAGAGCAGGAACCTTCGCAGGTGTTCGCACAGCCACTTCCGCAGCCGGTGCAGGAACCTTGACACTCTCCGGAGCACGTTGTTTCGCAGCCGCCTGTGCAGTCGCCAGAGCAGCCGGTGTAGCAAGCACCCGTGCAGGAAGTTTCGCAGTCACCCCGCGTCTTGTCCGTCATGGGGCGTGTTTCAAAGAGGGTCAACGCTGCTTCAAACTCGGTGATGTCCTCGTCAAACACGATTCTGTGGCCGTCGAGGCTCGGCACTTTCTCGCTGTGGATCTTCGACAGAGGAAGTGCCAGCTTTTCGTAGTGCTCCACATCGACCGTGTGATCTTCGGTGGGGCTGTTCGTGTATTCGTATTTTTCGCCGCCGTATTCCGCAACAGATCCGGTATGGCAGCGCCGCAGGCACTCGGCCTTGACACGCGCTTTCAATTCGGCGAAGCGTTCGGCCTCGATATATGCCATACTCAGCCCTCCTTGGAGATTGATTTGAGCATTGACAGCTCTGCATAGGGGATGATTTCAAGCGCCCATGCGTCCGGAATATCCAACCGGTAACGTGCGGTGTCGCCGCGTTTTCGGTACAGATTGTTCCAGTAGTAGGCGTTCGCCAGGACGCGGGCCTTGTGCATCGGGCAGATGTACGTCACGCGCTTATCCGGAGTCCCTGTGCATTGGTAGTTGTACGCGCTGCACCAAGAGCAGCCGGACGCGATCGGGCACGCAAAGCATTCGTCGGTGGACTGGCTGCGCCGCGTGACTGCGGCCATTTCTGCCACCCGCGCCCGATGTTCCGGAAGAACGTTGATGCCGTGTTCCAGATCGCCGATGGTATAAGGCCGCTGCTCATGGCCGAGGGAGGTTCCCATGTAGCGCAGGCACGGGAAGAACAGGCCATCGCAGTCAACCGCCAGCATAAGCCCCGTACCGCCGCACCAGTTCTGATTATCGTCCTCCGGAAGCGGATGGCCGATGCTTTCGCTGAAGATCGACAGATACGGCTGCTCATCGAGCGTCAAAGCAAAATCGGCAAGCTGTTTAAGCTGCGTGTAGAGCGTTGCCGCATGGTCGAGCGTCCAGCCCTTTTCGTAAACGCAGTTCAGATTGATCGCCCGATACCCCGCGTCCAGCAGACCGATTACTGCGTGGTACAGATAATCGACGTTGCCGGGAGCAATCGTCATCTTCGAGCCAAGGGCGTTTCCCTTGGTCATGTAATCCTTCGCGGCCGCGATAGCAAGATCATAGCTGCCAGAGCCGTCCGGGAAGACGCGGCAGGAATCGTGGAGCTGCTTATCTCCGTCAATGCTGATGGAGAGCGACAGGTGCTTTGCCCACTTATCCAAAAACCGCTGTACCTCCGGGCGGAAGTACAGCGTTCCGTTTGTGGACATCGACGCTTTCCAGCGCGTCGCCCATGGATGATGCAGGCGGAAGGTCTGCGCCACGAAGTAGTCGAGGATCTGGTCGATCAGCTCGACTTCCAGCAGCGGCTCACCGCCGATAAAGTCAAGAACGGCCCCGGCAACCTCCGTGGACGTGATGTACTGATTTGTCCGCTCGTCTGCGGCGAGCAGCATATCGACGGCGGCCTTGGCGGTTTCAAGCGACATCTTCCGGTGCGTCTTGCAGCCCTGATAGCAGTAGCTGCAGCGCAGGTTGCAGTCTTCCGTCACCTGAAATGTAATGCACTTGGAGTGCGGCGAGTTGATGCCAAGCTGGATACCCGGCATGGGGAAAAGCCGCGCCAGCATATCGGTGAAGGTTTCCTGTGGCCTAGTCATCGGTCTGCTCCCGCGGCGTCACCGTCACCGTGGCGGTCGAGAAATCAATCACCCAGTCAACCGCTGCATTGCCGACGGCAGGAATGATAAACTCACGTTCCAGCGTCGCTTTTGCGATCTCATATTCCTTGCTCTTGCCGAGGTAGTCCTTCATCCATGCGTTGTATGCGTCGGTGTCCTTCAAGCCCTGCTTTGCCGCCATGAGCAGCAGCTCCTGAATGGAATTACGGTCATAATGCAGGGATTCGATGTAATTGGACAGTTCGGCTTCAATCTGAATTTTCATGCGAGAGTCCTCCTAAGATCAAGAATAAGCAACAGGAACGTGCTCCCAGTCGGTGCCGTTCCAATACTTCAAGCCGCCGGTAACAGGCGTCGGATCAATCCAGAAAAGATTCTTCTGCGTCGGCGGCGTGTTGCCGGTGACAAACAACGCCAGACTGGACAACTTCATAAAGACAGGGGCGGAATCAGGCCCCTGCGCCAGAAGCGAAACCTCCGATGGTGCCGAGACCTGCCCAAGCGATTTCTCACCGTCCGCGAAAACGATGCAGTTCTTCGTCCACTCGTTGCGGCCAGTACCACCGCGCTGCACAATGACCGTGCCATCGTTGATGTCATTTGCGTTGTGCGAGTGCTTCGACGCAGCGGCGCCAATATCGGCGGCTTTTACCTTATGCGGATTGTTGAAGTCGGAAAGGTGCGATTTCAGCAGCGACAGCGCCTTTGCAATCTTTCCGAGGATAGAACCCATCTTCTCACCGGAGGCAATGTCGGACAGCTCGTTTGCCGCGACAAAGGCCGGCGTCTGATCGATCAGGGCTTTGTTCTCCACATTGCCGAGGCCGATCTGCTCCTTGGTGACCTTGTGCGGATTGTTATGGTCATTCTTGTGATTGTTCAGCTCCGAAACGGTTGCGTAGACCAACGTTTCGCCGAGTGCCGCAGACACGTTTTCGGCCTCACTGACGAACACCACAAAGTCGTACTGCGATGCAAGCAGGCGCTCGACGTTGGGGTTGATATAGTCGGCTTTCTCGACCTCTGTTTCCTCCCAGATGCAATAGCAGAGTTCCTTCGTGGAATCGTCGGGGTCCTCGACGTAAATGCCAATTTCGGTTGCCCAGAAGCCGGTGATCTCCAGCTCGACATTCTTGAACGACACAGACAGTGTGACGTACTTCTCGCTGCGCGTCGCAGAAGCAATTTTCAGAGAGAGCAACGGGTTCTTCAGATCGTTCGCGCCGTCACCCGGCGTACCGTTGCCGTATTTGATGCGTGTGAATTTGATCGCGTCGCCCATGAGCCCGCGAAGCATGACGTTGTACCCATCCGGGGTCAACCAGTGTGTCATACCGTTGCCTCCTTATCCATCATAATCAGACCGCCGTCCCAGTCGCACAGGGCGTTCCCGGCTTCGTCGCCCATGATGTCAATGTCCGTATTGACCTCGCCCGTGGTGAGCTTGAATTTCTTCGTGACGCTCATAACCGCGCCGAAGTACAGAATCAGCTCACGGACGGAAATTGCACGAATACTGTCCAGCACCGCGCTCTTACGGCTGACAACTTCGAGGATCTGCAGGAACGTGCGGATATTGTCGTTGACCTGTCTGATGTCAACGTCAAAGATGCGATAGTGATTCGGCTCGCCGCCATATTCAAACCATTCCTGCACCTTACCGGAGCCGAACGAAGTGGACAACGCCAGCTCGACGGCGTACTTCGTGCCGAGGTGACGGCGAACGTGCCAGGACTCGCGGAACGTGGCGCGCTTCTGCTCAATATCCCAGTCGTTGTCCCACCAGCTTACGCCGAAGTCGTGCGCAAGCTGGTCGAGAAGATCTTCTGACAGAGTGTCGATGTGCTGATAGAGCATATTCTGCTCAATCTCGGCCGGCCGCGCCGTCAGGATCTCCGCGACGCCGGTTGCGAGCGCGAGCATTTTTTCATCCTGCCGCAGCACATCGGGGAGGACGTTCAGCAGGTTCTCAACCGTGAGGCCGTACTGCTCATTCATCCTCGTAGCCTCCGTTCACGATTGTTTTCGTTCCCAGCTTTGCAATCTGCGGCGCGGCGTTGTTTTTGCCGCCCTCCAGCACCTTGTAGGCCGGGGAGCGCAGCACGATCCGCTTGACGCCCGTGTGGAACAGGAGGTCGCGCAGCTTATCCGGGTTAATATCGCGGCCGAGCTTGCCGGACTGCCAAGCGATGTATTCCTCGACGGCTGCGTCTACGGCTTCCTGAATCGCCGCACCGGAGAGCGTCGTGTCGGTGGGGACATAGTAGGTGAAGTCGATATTGTACGAAACGAGGCCGGGGTCTTTGACGCTGACATAATCGGCCAGCGGCCGCACCTTGCTTTCGTTACAGGCGGCAAGGACGGCGTTCTTGATCTCCGTCGTGGCAATCGTTCCGTCGTTCATCAGGACATAAATATCGACGTGCCCGGCACCGTCAAAGGTGAGCGACACGTCGATCTGGCTCGCGCTTGCCAGCGCGCCGTCTGCGGCGATTGCAACTTGCAGCAGACCGTTTTCGTAGGTGACGGTATAATCTGTGTCGGCGCTCGCAGCCGTGCTGCTGCCCTTGGCGTAGACCGCCAGAGAGGGCAGGTCGATGGTGTCGCCGCCCCAAAAAGCGTACTTGACGCCGCCTTTCGTATAGAGATCAAGCGTCACTTTCTTTACGACAGCCGGGCGAACGGCCTGTACGTCAGCAATCTCCGTAGATACGGATTTCGCGTGGTAGATGTAGGAGCCAACCGCGCCGGCCGTCGAAAACGCGAACATGGATTCGCGCATCAGCTCGTAGAATTCTTCGTCGCTGGCGATCTCCGAGCCGTCGTCGGAAGTCGTGATATTGGTGCAGGAAGTGTAGTAGTCGAACACGTCAACGATCACGTTGAGCTGGCCGACGGCGTAGCCGTTGCCGACTGTGCCGTCCGTCTGGCACCGGATGGCGGTGTCAACGTAGGTATCGCCTGCGCTGATGTAGGCATCGGCGACGGTCTCCCAAATCAGGGTGTTGCTGGCGTCTGTGACGCGCGTCCCCTTGGGGACGAGGATGGCGAACGTCTGCGCCTCGGAGATCGTAAACCGTTCCGTGCAGTAAGCAGGTTTTGCCTGTGGGCGCTGCTGCAGATAGTACAGTTCTGCCAGCGCGTCAAGGTTCTTGCCTTCGGCGCGGCTCGGAATATTCTGATTTGCGGTGTAGTTGTTGTAGACCCGCTCCTGAATGATGACGCTGGCTACCCATTGCGCGAACAGCTTTTCCGGACTGGCGGGGCGGACGCTTACTCCGGTCAGGTTCTCATAAACGGTAATCAGAAAATTTGTGATTTCCGCAGCGTCGGTCGAAACAAACTGAAATTCGGTATTACGACTCATCGACGATTTCCACCTCCACGATAGGGCTTAGAACGCCCTGCATTTCTTCCTGCGTATCAAAATCGACGCTCTTGACGCGGACGCGCGGCTCATATTCCTCAATGGCCTCGCGGATTTGAGAGAAAAGCAGCACCTTTGCCGCAGGAATCGGGCGGTCGATCAAGGTAGCGTCAATACCGAAGCCGCGATACATCGGGCAGGAGCCTTTGATCGTCCGCAGGATGATGGACACGTTCTGCAGAATGGATTTTACAGGGTCGGTTTCGTTCAGGCTGATCGGCCCGATCTCCGACATGGTGATTTTGTAGCCCATAGTGTGCGCCCCTCATCGTAGATATTCCTGCAAGGAAATGCTCAGCGTCGCACTGATGATGTTTCCATGCCCGTCATAATGCTCCGCCTTGGTCTTATGGCTCAGGATCGTCCAGCGATAGCGGCCGTATCCATGATTGCCAATCGTAAGCGGCAGCGTCACGCCCTGCCGTTCCAGATCGAACAGCCGCCAAATCTCGGACATTGGGTCAACGCCGAGGGAAGCAAGAAGCTGAATGTCAAAGGTGATCTTCGCAAGGTCTGTGCCGGTGTATTCCGAAATGCTGTTGCCGGCATGGAGATCATGCGTGGCGTACCGCGCAGAACCGGACCATACGAAATTGCTGATCGTTTTCAGCGTGCGCGACGAAACTGAAAAAACAACGTCTCCAAGTGCCCCTACAATCATCCGATACCTCCCAGCACGAAGCCATCCCCGTTGAACACAGGCAGATAGAGCGTGAGGACGGTGTCGTTGACAAGCGGCATCCACGGCTTGATCGTGAGGTCGTGCTGATGCCCATCCTGCAACTCTGTCTTCTGCTGCGCAGGGTCATAAGCTGGAATGTGCGGGTGCGTGTCCAGCACATAGAGCCATCCGGACGTCATATTGCAGTCCTGAAACTTCACTCGCGCTTTTCGCTTGGCATTGTCGATGTCCGTCACAGTTCCGACGCGAACGAGCCGCTTTAACACTTTTTCTGCGTCCATCAATATCCCTCCAATACCATGCGCAGCGAGATCTGCGTTGTATAGCCGCCGCTGTCCAGCTTGTGGACAGCCTGCTTGATGATGTATTTTCCGTCGTAGCCGCCCCAGCCTTTGAGCGCGACATTGACGCCCGCAACGAGGTCGGTATCTCCCGGCAGCAGGAATTGTGCCTGGCGGCAGAATTTGTTGCGAAGACGGAGATTCTTTTCTGCAAGCTCCTTCGCTTCGTCCACTGTTCCAACCTTGGCGGTGATTTCAAGCTGCTGATTGTTCGGGTCTTCGGTGTATCCCTCGACCTTGGCGATGCCCTCAATACACTGTCCGGTTTCGGGGTTGACGTAGGACACCCGGCACGACGCATACTGCGCATCGGCTGCGCTGGTGCTGAGCTGGTACGTCTTATAGCTGTGGTCATAGCGTCTGATGGTGCGGACTTCTGGCTTCTGCTCATACTTGCGCTGATCGAACAGTACAAGGATCCGGTTTGTTGCCTTGAGAGAAATGCCGGCATCATGGCAAAGCTGCGACAGAAACTCAATGTCGCTCATGTCGATCTGCTCGACGCGCTCATAATATGGGTCGCTGTCCGATTCATACATGCAGGTCATACCGCCGCTCCCGGCGATTTCATTCGCAATGCCGCTAAGCGTGTAGCTTTCCCATGCCTTGCTCTTGCAGGTCTGCCGGAGCTGCGAAGAAAACGGAATCGAAGATCCTTTGATGCAGACTGTGTTCGGTGGCCCGCTGCAGGAGATGTTGTCAAGCTCAAATTCTCCGCACGGCAGCACCGCGTCGGAGCCGTCGCTGTTCCAGTTCTCACGGACAAACACAACGTCCATGGCGAGCCGTTCTTCTGCGCCGCCGCCATCGGAGGATGCACCCTGTTCGCCAGAGGAAGTAGAAGATCCTGAGCCGCTGCTTTGCGTGCCTGCCTGTGCAGAGGCAGCAGAGCCGCTCTGCGTGGCGCCGCCAATTCTGCCCCAACTGATAATCCCGGCTCTGCGGGTGTTGATGTCTGTGATCTGGACACACGCACCGGTCGCATTGACCATTTGCCCATTGCCCATGTAGATACCTACGTGGTCGACAACGCCCTGCGTGCCGAAGAAGATGAGGTCGCCGGGCTGCGCTGTGGCTTCATTGACCGGTGTAGCCATATCCTTGTAGCCCTGCGCGGTCGTTCTGGGAACGCTGATCCCGGCTTCGTTGAGCGCGTAGTAGACAAGACCGGAGCAGTCAAAGCCGCTCGGACTGCTGCCGCCCCAAACATACGGTGTACCGAGGTATTTGTTTGCTTCGCTGACAACAGCATCGCCAGACGCGCTGCCGCCAGAGGGTGATGCCCAGGACAGCTTTTCAGAGATTTCATCGAGCCACTGCGTGAGCCAGAGATCGTCGCGGTCTTGAATTTTGATTTGCAGATCGTCTGTTTCGTCTTCTTCGTTGTCCGTATAGGAGATCGACAAAAGATACGGCTGAATGGATTTTGTGATGTCGATGCCGCCGAAGGAAACCTCGGCTTTTGTGCGTCTCGCGAGATTTCGGCTGCTCATCGCTGCACCTGCTTCCACGGCGGCAGCGTAGATGCGCGGCGCTCCACCACATCAGGGATTGTCAGCATGACGCCTGCGGGAAAGGAGAAATAACTGAGCAGCGAGCTATTGGCGTTCATCAGATCGTCGGTATAGTCGACGCTGCCAATCTCCTTGTAGGCGATCATATCCCACATATCGCCCTGCACAGTCGTGTAGATTCTGCTCATCTGTACGCCCCCCGTTGCGCGTTGATATTGTCTTCTCGAATCACCGCGCGTACCTGTGCGGCAAATTCCTCGCCATAGGTTTCAAGGCGCTCCATAACGCCGTCGTTGACATCGCCCTCGACGGTGATGTTGACCTGCACTGGAACGGAGCTGTCCGAAGTGGAAGTCATAGCTTCGATGGCGCTGTGTGTGTCGGCCGCGTTCAAGACCGCTTCGCCGCCGCGCATCATCACAAACTCCGGGCCTTCTTCACCGACGAGGGCAAGGCCGGCCTCGGCAGAGGTTGTGCCGCTGGCATATCGGGAGAACCCGCTCATGCGGCGGCTCGAAGCAACAGAATTATTGTTCTGTACGTTTCGGCTGAGAGCAGCGAGGGCGGCGTATCCGAGCTGGGAATACGCCGACTGCACGGTCGACAGCATTCCGGTTGCACCATCAATGAAGCCCTGAATGGTCGCACGACCGGCTTCCGCAGCTTCCGTGCCAAGATCCATGTCGTCAATGGTGGCTTCGAGGTCTCCACTGATCGCGTCCATAGTTTCAGAGAAGCCGGTGCGGAAGTCTGCGATGTCCTCGGCGGCTTTATTCTGTTCCTCGCGCAGCTTATTCCAGCTTTCGACCATCGCGGCCAATTCTTCATCGCTGGCCGCAGCCATGCCGGCAACCGCATTCACGCTGTCGGAGCTGCCGTCTGCGAAAGAACCGATCATTTCGGTCAGGCCCTCAATATCACCAGCCCTGTCACGCAGGCTGGCCAGATTATCGTTGTAGGTCTGCCAATGCGTGATCTGGCCTTGGAGATTACTGTTGATGCTGGACGCAGAGGTCGCAACGATGCTGTCTGCCTGCTGCCAAAGTGCATATTGGCCCTGAACGCTTTCAGCGGCAGCTTTATAGGCTTCCTGATACGCCTGCTGGAGAGCCTCGACACGTTCCTTGACGCTGCTGATCTCGGTGTTCAGCTCCGTCTGTCCGCGCGAAGCATTTTCGGTTGCTTCGGTCGAATCATCCGTTGCTTCCGTGAGGCTTTCGTATGCGTCCGTTACGGCCTGAATTTCTTCATCCGCCGCACTGAGCGCATTGTTGTCTTCCTCAATCGCTTCTTTCAGGTTTGTAACGTGCGTCGCGGCCTCAATCCACGCAATGTTGGCGTCTGTGACCTCATCGTTGACGGCGTTGATTTCGTCACCAAGGAAGTATTCGGCATCACGGAGAACGCCGGTTTCTTCGTAATAGGCATCAGCCTTTTTCTGCGCTTCGGTGTAAAGCGCATTTTGCTTGGCAAGCGCGTCATTATAGGCCTGAGTAGCTTCATGCGCGGCTTCCTCTGCATCCGTCAGCTCTGCCCGGCGCTTTGCCCGCTCGATTTCAACATCGGCATACTTCGCATAGATCTCGGAAAGCTCGTTTTGGTATGCCTGTGCGCGGGCATTTTCTACCCATGCGTCCGTATTTGCTTTGAGCGCAGCCGTGCCGCCGTCGATGGAGTCGTTTTCAAGGTCAATATAGCTGGATAGCTCCGGAATGGTCTCAACCAGCTTCATGAGGATTCCGTGATATTCCTGCTGCTGGGCAGTCGTTTTTTCACCAACAGAATCCAGCTCTTTCAGCCGGTCAATGTACTGCTCCGCAACTGTGGCCGTTGCCATTGTGCTGCCGACAGAATCATCGAAGCCAGACTTTGCGTCGGTAAGCGCCTCGTTCATGTCACGCGCAGCTTCTGTCAATTCCTTTACGGACGGAGCCGCACGGTCTTCGGCTGCATCAGCCATTGCCACGATTCCGCCAGCCAGCGCGGCCACGGCGGTCACACCCAACATGATCGGCCCGGCCATTCCACCGAATGTTGTGGCAATGTCCAGTGCTTTAATGACTTTGGAGATTGCGGCGTATGCCGTCAATGCGACCGTTGCACCGCCGACTACGCCCGTGAATGTTGCAACGCCCTTGACGAGCGCAGGATTCTCCTGCACAAACTCGCTGAGGACGTTCAGCACGTCCGTACCGGCGTCGTAAGCATCGCGCAGCGCCGGGGTAAAAGCATCGCCTACGGCAACCTTGAGGTTGTTGTAGGCGTTCTGCATCATGTCCAGCTTGGATTGCGTGGTGGCGTATCGCTTGTTGGCTTCGTTCGTCAAAGCGATATTCTCATCCCACGCGGTATTTGCGGTCTGGACGGCGCTGTCCATCTGGTCAGCGGCCAGCGCGAGGGACTTGAGCATATTGCTCTGGCGAATGCCGGTAAGACCGAGGTCCTCCAGCACGAGTACGGCGCTTTCGCCCTGCTCGTCCAGATTGCCAAGTCCGCGGATAAACGCCGTCAGAGCGCCCAGAGCGTCCGTATTCCACATTTCTGCGAACGAATCCGCAGACATTCCCGCGACATCTGCGAAGCTCTGTAAGGAATCCTCGCCGGTTGCAACAGCCTTTTCGATGGCGTTGAGCGTCTGCGTCATGGCCGTACCGCCAGCTTCGGCCTCGATGCCGACGGAGGACATTGCTGCGGCAAGCGCCATGA
>OLNF01000966.1_pt1 | contig 25410 bp, 25 predicted proteins | sample 1673061 | NCBI WGS metagenome assembly OLNF01 (sample SAMEA3136751, study PRJEB25190) | human gut metagenome
CGGATGCTCTTTTCATCGTCCGCCAAATAGATGGAATGTCCCATGGTGACCTCCTTGAAAGCAGCGCCAAATGCTGCGCACAGGCGCAGCATCGGCATCGTATTTGGTTAATAATATCAGAAAACCTCTTTGCCGTCAAAAGGGGCAGATGCCACTTTCGCAGCCGGTATCACCCCAAATGGTATCGTACAGCTTGCACATCTGGTCATCAAGCTCTACCAGACGGTTGTAGTCGGCGATCAGCGCGTCCTTTTCCGCGTTGGTCAGGAAGCTCAGGCTTCGGATGAAGGCGGCCTCATCATAGTTGTCGAAGTCGTAGTCCTCCGGCAGATTGAAGTACGCTTCATCTACCTTGTCCCACAGGTCGGCGTGCTTTTCGCAGACGCGGTCATACTCCTGCTCCAGGGTGTCGATCTCATCCAGCACCTTGGGGTCGGCCTTTTCCAGTGCCTTCTCGTAAAGCGGCATATTGTCGCAGTCGGGCAGTTGAGCGTACAGTGCCTCCATCTGGGCGTCCAGCTCGTTCAGCTCCTTGATGTCCGCCAGAAGCGTTTCCTTCTCCGCTTCCGTCAGGGCGTTGGTGCTGCGGATAAACGCTGCTTCATCAAAGTTTGTGAAGTCGTAGTCGTCAGGCAGGGCGTTGCAGATTTCGTCCAGCTTTTCCCACAGCGCTGCGTTTCTTTGGAAGATGGCGTCGCTCTTCTCTTCCACCGCCTCGATCTGCTCCCAGATGGCGTCCTCGTTCTCGGTTGCAATTTTAGTAACAGGCTCCATTGGTGCGGATGTGGCGGCAAAGGCGGAGGTTGCCGTGCCGATGGCCGTCACCGTCAACGCAAGTGCCAATACAAGGCTCCAAATCGTTTTCTTTTTCATGGTATTTTACTCTCCTTTTTTAATCGTTTTGGTTGGGCTTCAACCTTGATTGTAGTATACAGGAGAGCGCCAAATACTTCCCCCGCAAAAGTGCATGGAAAGTGTCACAAAAGTGCAACGAGACCAGCCCGGAAAATGAACGAAAGCCCGCTCCACGCCTCAAGGGCAGAAACGGGCGGACGTTCTTATTCTGATTTCACTTCGCGCATCAAGATGGACCTCATTCATATATTTCCCGGTCCGTTTGGAAAGGCAAGCCATTTTGCACCGTAAAAATCAAAGTAGAAGCGCTGCCCCACCTCGTTTTCCACAAAGCGTCTTTTAATATGATACCAGCCGCGAAGCTCATCTCGCAGGGCGGCGTCCATGGAGATTGGCTCTACCCATACACAGTCGTACCCGGTAAGCTCGTCCCTTCTCAACGGCATGGTTACTGCCGCGCCGGGTGTTGCAAAGGCCGGAGGCAGAACATACACTTCGGCTGCATCTGCCAGCGACAGACGCATCCCGCTTGCGAAGAGAAGCTCTCCTTCTATCGCATTCACCATTGCCCAGCCATATCGGCTTGAGAAGACGGGTGTATCATGAAAAGCCGGCAGAGCTTCCGGCGGAATCGGCTGAAGCATATCTGCCCGATGATATCGAGCTTCCGGAAGGCCCAGAAGAAAGTCCACGCTCACGCCGTAAAGCTCGGACATCTGAATCAGGGATTCCACAGAAGGATTCTTCCTCTCGCCCTCCCACGCGCTCAATGTCGGCTGCGAAACGCCAAGCATTTTGGCTGCCGCCGTTAGCGTAATCCTTTTCTGTTTTCTTGCCAATCTATATCGCCGAGCCGTAAAAATACCCCCTTCGGCATACCGCAAAGCTTCGCTGCGCGCATTGTCGGTTATTCTTTGTCCTTATTGACATTGACGGCAACCCCGTTGAATTCCAAATGATCTTCTACCGGAACGATTAACACCTTTTGACCGTCGATGACCTTCGCTTCCACAAGATGGCTGTATTCAGGGTCGATGGAAAGTGATACTTTCTCCGTTTTCAGCTCCACTCTCTTTGCATCAATCAGGTTGGCCGGATTGAGAACGGCGCCTACGCCGAACCGTTCCCCACAGGCAGCTTGAAAAGCTTCCGCCTGTTCCTCCGAAGCACCGCAATCCAAAATAATCTTGCTCACTTCACAGGGGCTGACAGTCAGCGGCTCCGGATCCTTCGTCTCCCGATGTTCTTCAATCATTGCGGCAAGCTGACCGTGGATTGCCTGTATGATCTCAAGACTGCAGGCGCTGCCCAACGACTCAGAAAGCGCGGATTCAAAGGCCTCCCGCTGTTCTGCGGCTGACATGGGTAAATCGATATGGAATACTGCGTCGATAAACTCCTGATGCAGTTCTCCCTCTTTGCGGGAATAAAACAGTGCATTGTAGATGTTGGCGCTGCGGTTATCAAAGGCCGGGAACAGGAAGCCCAGCCCCGGCGCAGCGACAGTTTGACTGGCGGCACAATGAAACTCGTTATCTCCGGAGAAATAGCCTAATTCCGTTTTTCCCGTTTTAACCGGGCAGAGCGCACACAGAATGTAGGAAAAGACCTCATCTGAGCCCTCGGCTCGCAGGGCGTCGCGATTTCGATGTGGTACATCGTAGCTGTCGCTTGCCAGCAGCAACAGATAATTGCTCTCGCCCATGTCCAACGATTGAATGACTTTCTGATAAAATGCCTGCCGCACCCGAGCATCCTTCGCACCGGATGTGCGCAGGTCCATCAACATTCTGTGTTCTTCCCCCGTCATGACCTGCTGGGTGGAAAACACAATATCGATCAAGTTTTTTCCGAGTGCTCCTGACAGTGCCTTTTTCAGCAGGCTGAGGTATTTTTCAGCTTCCTCCTGCGTCATCATGCCAAGCGACTCGTCCAAATCGGTTATAATCTCCTTATTGCTATTGACAAAACAGCCGTAAATACGGCTGATGGCATTTTTATCCGGCTTCCAGCGGCGTCGCAGCTCGTTGAGTTCTTTTTGGTTCATTGGTTTTATCAGACCTTTCGTTATGATATTTGGTTGGTAGCATTGTGGCAGTTCAGATACATATTCGGCTTTTCACCGTACTTGACATTCCGCATCAGCATTATGCCTGTATTTGAGCATCATTTCTTTTACGACAGGCGGCCAACCTCTTCACAAGAGAATTCCAAATGATGCTCTTCACAATATCTGCGGATCACGAGAAGCATCATTTTTGTCGGAAGTGACCTTCCGTTTTCCCATCGGTTTACGGAGGTATAGCTGACACCCAATTCTTTGGCAAGCTGAGTCTGGGACATCCTCCGTTCACTGCGCAGTTTCAGAATCGCATCTGCAAAGGTCATTTGCTCCACCTCTCTTATGTAGCACAGTATAGCATATTATGCCTTCACTAAGCAAGCCCGGAATTGTACATCCCATTCAATAATGCTCCTGGTTAATAAAGTAGAAACTTCCGAAAACCAACTGAAAAGCATACAAAAACACCGACCACCGCCATTCCGTGTCACCCGTAAGTATAACATTTTTATTTGAATGTCTTACCAAGGAGTTAAATCTGCGCATTATAATTATCGCAATTTTATCCTGTGTTTCGCTATGAATCGTTTGTAATATGGCGTGTGTCATTAATCTGCGGCAACCTCATTCAACCACTGCTGTATTAGTTTTCGCTTCGGGGAAGTGGATTTGTAAATTACGTAGTTATTCATTGGAGGTATCTGTTCATCCACTATTTCGATTTCAAATAATAATTCATTGGACAATTCCTTCTCAACCAGTTTTCGTGGAACAAAGGCATATCCGTCATCATTCAATAAGTATGGAATGATATTTTCTCCTATATCTATATCGAGCTGAAATGTCTTGTACCTTGAAAAAATCCTGTTATACGCATCCGTATATAAGAAATTTGAATTATAGATGCGCAGTGTTTCCAGATCTCTTAGTGTTATACACTTATTAAAAGCAGCAGGTCGCTTGCCGGTAACAAATATGATTTCATCTTCACATACAAGCGAGCAATGGAAACCAGTATGCCTGAATGGGTGATGTGAATAGCCTATATCAATCTTTCCCTGGTGCATGGCGGAAATAATATGTCTTGAATGCCCGAACTCTACGCGAACAGAAATGTCGCTATGATTTCCCAAAAACCGTCGGGTCCCTTGCACCAAGTAACACTTGTGGAAAGCATAAACCGTCCCAATTGTCAGGCGTTCAGAAAACTGACCGACCAGACCTATTCTATCAATCGCTCTGTTTTCTAGCTCCACTATGTTTTTTGCATATTCAAGAAAAACCTGTCCTGCTAAAGTGAGTTCGGCGTGGTTGTAGTTGCGGATAAAAAGACTCTGCCCTAACTCTTTTTCCAGTTCCTGTATCCGGCTGCTGACTGTGGACTGGACTACAATGTGTTCTTTCGCTGTCTCAGAGAAACTACCGTTCTCCGCAAGAGTTAAGAATGTTCGCAGGTAATCTATATTCATGTGTTCCTCCATATTATCAATGATACCGATTGAGTTTAAGAAAACTATTCGTTAGACAAATTATATGACAAGCTCTATAATGTGTCAATAGGAGCTTCTTGAGTATATTGATTATGGAGCTCTCTATTAAAAGAAAAGGAGGAACAGCAATGGCACATTTGCTTATGATTGAAAGTTGGGTCGGAGCAAGCGGAAACCTCTTGCCGCCTTTGTTGAGGGAACTCGGACATAGCTATACTTTTGTAACCCGGAAGGCATCGCATTATCAAAATCCGATGAGCTCGGAAAAGCATGCGGTTTTCCGTTATGCTGACGATGTTATCGAAACAGAAACGAACGATCTGCAAAAGCTGATTAAATCGGTAAGTCACGTGCGGTTTGATGGTGTGATAACGGTGTGCGATTACTACATCGAAACGGTTTGTGAGGTTGCAAAGGCTTACAATGTTCCGTGCCCATTTTCAGGAAATGTTAAGACCGTACGTCAGAAACATTTAATGCGGCAGGCTTTAGACCGTGCTGGATTGTCCAATCCAAAGTATAAGATTGCTTATAATCTGGAGGACGCTAAAAAAGCAGCGCAGGAAATAGGCTATCCCCTTGTCCTCAAACCTGTGGATTTAGCTTCAAGCGCATTTGTTAAACTCATTCAGACTTCAAGTGAGTTGCAACAGGCATATCATGATTTAGAGAATTTCCCACTTAATTTCCGCGACCAAGAAAGAGAGCGAGCGCTTTTAATCGAAGAGTATATATGCGGAGAAGAACTCAGTGTGGAGACGGTTTCAAATAACGGTGAAATTACTGTTGTAGGCATTACGGATAAGTCTGTAACTGGCAGTCCGTACTTTATAGAAAACGGACATATGTTTCCGGCAAAACTGGAGGAGGATGCAAAAGAAAAGATTAGCGATTACGTGCGTAATGTCTTGCTGGCAACAGGATACGACCACGGAATCGCTCATACGGAGATAAAGCTCACGAAGGATGGACCCAAAGTGGTAGAAATCAACCCTCGTACAGCAGGAAACTATATCGTAGAACTCATTGAATATGTGACCGGCGTAAATATGCTTAAAGCCTTTGTATCCCTTGCTTTAGGACAGCAACCGGCCGTTACTGTCACCGATACCGGCGTGAGCAGTGCTGCCATTATGTTCATTGTCCCGGATCGCGGCGGCAAGATAAAGCAGATTAGGGGCGCTGACACATTGAAAGAGAATCCAAGTATCATCCGGTATAGAATCGAGGACTGTGAAGGCGAATCCATTCAAAAGCCAATCGACAACGCCTGCTATTTAGGGCACTTTATAACACGCGATTACGAGGGATTTAACGCTCGTATGTTTGCTGAATCCGCATTGGGAAGGCTGGAAATTGAGTTTGAGGAAACGGAGTGAGCACATGAATCAATATAAAAATGTAAATGAATTATGGGCTGCTGTCGTGAACGGAGATACGAAACCCTCTGTTTCAGATTTTTTCGTTACAGGAGCATCTTATATTTATCAAACCACGCAATTTCCAGACTCCAGCACTAAATACCACAACTATTATCTTTTGCTGAGAGTTGGGGCATATTTTGGAGCATGCTCTCATGTGCCGGAGCAATTGGGAGTTGACGCAGCAGGAGAACTTTCAGGTAAGGCCCTTAAAAGCTGCTTGACTGACCCACGCCTGCCGGTCAGAATTGCAGCGATGGACGCCTATTTTGGCACAGTATATCCCCATGAAAGGCAATGCAGTGAAGCTGTGGAACTGCCAGGAGGAACCCCAACCGAGAAGGCAGAGTTTCGTGATAACCTGATTGCCGATATTGCCAAAGTAGAACAGGGCATGAAGATTGCATTGATTGGGGTTGTAAACCCACTTATAGCCGCAATACGAAAGCGCGGAGGAACTTGCCTTCCTTGCGATTTGCAAATGGAAAGAACGCATTGGGGCGACCCTGTAGAAAAGGATATGGAAAAAGTGCTGGACTCTGCAGACGGGGTGATTTGTACTGGAATGACGCTAAGCAACGGAACCTTTGACCGAGTTATAGAGCGAGTGCTGGAGCGCAGTATTCCACTGACTGTCTATGCGCAAACTGGAAGTGCTGTCGCTGCGAGGTTTGTGGGTGCCGGAATCACCTCTCTCGTAGCGGAACCATTCCCTTTTTCGCAATTCAGTGCAAATGCAACCCGTGTTTTTTGTTACAGGGGACAAGGTGACTAAGATTGATTCATCTAAAAACAGATACCGCCAACTTACTTCACTCCAATCCAGAGTTGTACGCTGTGTTTGAAAGTGATAAGTCTTTTGAAATGGCACGTTTTATACATGCAATACTTCAAAAATACGAAACGGGAAGAAAGGTATTGGATGTCGGATCTGGCTTAGGGAGAGAAGTGGCTTTTCTTAGCGAAAGAGGATACGATGCTGTGGGCATAGACGCTTCGGAAGATATGGTTGCATGGTCGCAAAAAAACTATCCAAGTGCCGCTTTTTATACCGGGCAACAGGCAGTGTTTGACTTAAACCAGACATTTGATGCACTGGTTTGCGTTGGAAGCACTTTCCTGTACAATTTTACAAACGAAGATGCGAGGCTTGCATTGATGAATTTCCGAAAACATCTTAAAGATGGCGGCGTTTTGTATCTCGATATGAGGAATGCAGCTTTTTTCTTAACAAAAGAGGGACAGAGATGGCTGACGGACGAGCTTTTGGAGGAAGCAATATTCGATGGCGAACCAGCAATTGTAAAAACGCGATTTTACATTGATTTAGCAAGGCAAGTTTTAAAACGTGACTATAACTGGAAAATCGGAGCTCGTGATGCGATTATTGAACACTTGGAGCATCGTCTTTTCTTCCCGCAAGAAATCGCTGGGTTGTTATCAGTAAATAGCTTTAAGGTTATCGAGTTGTTTGACAAGCCAGAGCCGCATATCAATTCGTTTTCCGATGGCCAGCCATTCGAATTTGGATATGAGTTGAGCGGACGTAGGCTTCAAGTAATAGCAAAGGCAATCTAAGGAGGCGTTAGGCGATATGGAAACAGAGACCGATCAGCGGCGCGGTTTGGTCATACTTTTGGTTTTTACATTTTTCATGGTGGTTGGTTTTGATATGATTATGCCACTGGTCATAGGGCATTATGTCAACAACATTGGCCTTACTGCGACTGCTGTTTCCGTAGCGCTTGCAATACGGCAGTTTTCGCAGCAGGGGCTGGCGCTGGTTGGCGGTGCGCTGGCAGATCGGTTTCAGGTCAGAACCCTTATCAGCATGGGCGTGTTTCTAAGAGTTCTTGGATTTCTCGCTCTGGCATTTTCAAGTGCCTATGGATTGTTGATTGCAGCCATGATATTGATCGGCCTTGGCGGAGTTCTCTTTGAAATGCCCTATCAATCCGCGATTGCAATGCTTACAACAGATGAAAATCGCCCTAAGTATTATTCATTGAATAACACAATTACGGGGATAGCCAGCGCAATCGCCCCCCCCTTTGGGAGTAGCTCTGCTTCGGCTGGATTTTAAAGTTGTCTGCTTTGGTGCAGCGTGTTGCTTTATGGTAAATTTCGTATTATCATGTACCGCCATGCCCCCGATTATGCGGCAGGCAAAGTCATATGCGGTTATGTCTGCTGTTAAAAGAATTGCCAAAGACAGACCTTATCAAGTATTCGTGCTTTTGATGATGGTGTTTTGGCTGGGGGCGTCCCAAATTGATATTACATACCCCCTAAGAGTCCAAGAAATTTACGGCTCGGCTGATGGTGTAGGCATTATGTATACAGTGTATGCCGTTGTCATGGCTATATTGCAGTATCCTCTTGTAGCACTTGCTTCCAAACGATTCTCATCCCGCGTAACGGTAGTAATTGGAACTGGAATCATCACAGTGGCGTTGATTGCTACCCCATTCGCCGACGATATTAAGCCGTTTATGGCAATTGTTGCCTGTTACGCAGTGGGAATGATACTGGCTAGGCCAAACCAGCAGAATATCGCCGTATCAATGGCAGATACACGGGCGTTGGGAATGTACTTGGGCGTAAACTCTACGGCCTTTGCGATTGGCAAAGGTTTTGGAACGATCATTGGGGGCGCATCCTTTGATGTGGCAAAAAAACACGGTCTCGGAAATGCGCCGTGGTACCTGTATGGGGTTCTGGTAGGAACGGCGATGATCGGGTTCATGTTATATAAAAAATTCGGCGCTCCAAAAGCTGAATATAGAAAAACAATAGATATGGAGGAAAAAAATGACTACTAGAACGAAAAATGCACAAAGGTTTCTTCTTGTGATTTCTTGCCTGCTGGCAGTTGTAATATTTGCTGGCTGCAGCGCGAAACCGTCGGCTGATAATGGTAATGCCATTACAGAGAATAGTGTTGCTGGCGCCACATCTGAATTGATAGTGGCAGGAAATGAAATTGCCATTGGTGTAGATCCCACCGTATATCCTGCGGCGGACTATCTGCTGAATATGGGCGCTGGGGAAATCTTATTCAAAGCGGATGCAAACGCTGTGATCCAGCCTTATTTTGCCAAAGCTGTTTCACAACTTGATGAGTATACGTGGGAGATCAAGCTTCATCCAAATGCAACATTCTGGAGCGGGGATCCAGCCGATGCAAAAGCTGTAATTTCTTCTTTGATGCGCTCAAAGGAACTTGATCCAAAAGCTAATCCCTTTTTGCAAGGTATTGATTTTACTGCGGTAGATTCCGATACCATACGGGCCGTGACAGAAACTCCTAATATGGATATTACTTTAAACCTGTCATCCCCGCAGTTGCTCATTCATAATACCGCAGAAAAATATACTTATGAGAGCATCGAGACAGCAGACTATACCGGAATGTATCGTATTGTGGAGTTTGAGCCTGCACAGCGCATGGTCTTTGAAAAAAATGAGAACTATTGGGGGACAAAACCTGAAATCCAAAGAGTCGTACACGAACAGATTGGCGATGCAGATGCCCGTGTTATCGCCGCATTGAGTGGTCGCTACCACGTGGTGATGGATATTCCGCAGTCAGCTTACAGCCAGTTTGACAACAGTGATAAGGCGAGGATTGTGCTGGTTCCCGGCGCTCAGACACAGACAATTTATCTCAACTGTGAAAAGAAATCGTTAAGTGATTACCGTGTTCGTCAGGCGTTAGGATGGGCTTTGGATCGCAAGGAACTGATTTCCCTTGGCATGGAAGGGTTGAGCGAACCGGTCACTACCTGGCTTGGTTCCAATCCCGCGTATGAAAAAGTAAAGAATGCGTACTATGATTCATGCAACGTTGAGAAGTCCGCGCAGCTATTGGATGATGCTGGCTGGATGCTGGGGGAGGACGGCTTCCGTTACAAAGACGGGCAGCAGCTTACTATCCTGCTTCGCACGTTCCGAAACGATCAGGCGCTCGGCGAAACCATTCAAATGCAGTGGAAGAAAATCGGCGTTAATGTTTCTGTGCAGCACGGAGATTATTCGTTAATCAGCACAGCGCGTGAAACCGGGGATTGGGATGCATCTATCGAAGCATGGGGGACGTTCGGAAATGTGTCGGCGCTTCTGAACGCCCAATATGCTGCTGATGGCGCTGCCAATTATGGACGGTTCAAGGATGAAAAACTGGCAGGCTTGCTGGAACGTCTGGCACAAGCGGCAACCACGGAAGAACGCATAAAAATCGGTGAGGATATTTCTCTTTACGTAGCGGAGCAATCCCCTGCGCTCTATATTGCACCAAGACCGCAAATCACTGCTGTCAGTACCTCTCTTGAGGGGTTTGTCCCTCATTTTCGTCAGTTTGAAAATGTGGTGAATGCCAATCTTAGGGTTAAATAATATCGAAAGCGGCGGCAGGAGGTTCGGAACTGGACTCCTGCTGCCATTTTTTAGTGAGGTGACATGATGATTAGAAATATGGTTTTGAAAAGGATTGGCAGTGCTCTTGTCACTCTGTTTCTTTCCTCAATTGTTATTTTTTTGCTGGTTAGGCTCGCACCGGGTGATCCGATCAACCTTGTACTTGGAGAAGGGCCTGGCGATATTGGCGTAAATACGGAACTGCTTGAAGAACGTAGAGAATCTTTACGGGAAGCGCATGGCTTAAATGACAGCGTTCCTGTTCAGTATGTAAACTGGTTCAAAAAGATCATAACACTGGACATGGGGAATTCTATCCGCAGCGGCAGACCTATCACTCAGGAACTATGGAGCAGAATTCCCGCAACATTCACTCTTGCGCTGGCAGCATTATTTATCGAAACGATGTTGGGCGTGCTGTTTGGCATCTATTCGGCAGTCCATGCTGATAAATTACAGGATCGTGCAATCCGTCTGCTTTGTGTGATCCTTGCTTCGCTTCCTGCTTTCGTGTTGTCATTGTTGTTTCTGTTTTTATTTGCTGTTCGTCTTCATTGGTATGAAATCAGCAGCCAAATGGCGTGGGGCAGGCTGTGGTTGCCTGCGATTACATTAGGGATACTCGGAGCACCTCGGTGTGCCCGCATGGTTCGTGCAGCAATGCTGGCTGAGTTTGGTCAGTTATATGTTTCCTCGGCACTTTCACGAGGACTTACTTCCAAGATGATTCTTCGAGGGGCTTTTCAGAACGCATTACTCCCTGTTATTACAACCATAGCCCTCTCCTTTGCTCATATGATAGGCGGCTCCGTTGTGATTGAAGCTATTTTTAATTGGCCGGGAATTGGGAATTACGCAATTAACAGCATATTGGTACATGATTACCCTGCTGTTCAAGGATATACGGTGTTGACAGTTACTACAGTTATTTTGATCAATTTGACCGTGGAAATCACGTATATGTTTAGCAATCCGATGGTGCGCAGGGGCGGATTTCCCCGCTCTACTGCACAGCAGTAGGAGGTGATTTTGTATGAGAAACAAGAAAATTCCTGTCACTGTTTTACTTGGGTCAATACTATTGCTGGTTATTATACTTCTGGTTATTGCTGCCCCCCTTTTTACCAGCTATGCGCCCGACGAAGCAATTGCGGAACGATTGCAAAAATTCAGCTTTTCACATCCCTTTGGAACGGATCGCTATGGGCGTGATATTTTCTGCCGGACGCTGTATGGAGGAAGGACTACCCTGACTGCGTGTTTTATTGCCCTTGCAATGGCGCTATTTATAGGCACCTTCTTCGGTATTGTCACCGGCATGAGAAGTTACGGCCTTTTAGATACAATTCTCATGCGGGTCATAGACGTCCTGATGGCGTTTCCTTTTATGGTATTCGCTATGGTATTTGCCGCTCTGTGGGGAACTGGGTTGGTCAATTTGCTTATTGCTGTGGTCGCAGTCTGGTGGGTTCCGTTTGCGAGACTGGCAAGGAGTATCGTTCTTCAAGTCAAAAGCGAGCCGTCCATACAAGCCGCCCGTGTACTGGGAGTGTCTGGATGGCGAATGGGAGTTTTTGAACTGCTGCCCAAGATGATTGGGTCTCTGCTGGTACTGGCCACATTTGAATTGGGCACACTGATACTCTCTGTTTCAGCACTTTCATTTTTAGGCATGGGGGCGTTACCGCCAACCCCGGAATGGGGAAGCATGCTGTCTGACGCCCGAGCGCATTTTTTTCAGGCTCCTCACATTTTATTGGGTCCTGCTTTGTTCATTGTTCTTACAGTCCTCTCGCTCAATTTGATTGGAGAAGGGTTGCGGGATATGTTGGACCCGTATGAACATATTGATATTTGGAATTAGGAGGTCGCTATGGATCATTGTTTGAAGTCCGCACTATCTGTAGAGCAACTCAAGGTTAGCTATGTACAAAACAAAAAACAACTTTCAGTGCTGGACGGGATTTCTTTTGCATTGGAAAAAGGAGAGATTCTTGCGCTGCTTGGAGAAAGCGGCTCAGGGAAATCCACTTGTGGAAAATCACTCATGGGCGTACTACCACCGTCTGCAAAAGTGAATAGCGGTACTGTTCGTTTTGGGAACGGTGATTATGTAGATATTTCTGATAATCATATCAATTGGAAAACAATACGCGGAACGCGTATTGGGATGATTTATCAGGACGCACAGCTTGCACTTAACCCTGTGAAAACAATACGTGTGCATTTTGAGGAAACTCTGAGAAATAAGCCATTTCCATCAAAGGAAGCTATGGAGAAGGTTTGTTGTGATATGCTCCGGTTACTGAATTTTGACGACCCTGAACGGGTACTGAACGCTTATCCTTTTGAACTAAGCGGTGGAATGTGCCAGAGGGTTTATATTGCGATGATACTTAGTCTTGAGCCGGAAGTTCTTATTGCCGATGAGCCCACCTCTGCGCTGGATACAGTAAGTCAAAAAGAAGTGCTGCAATTGCTTCGGGACACACAAAAGAAACTGGGGTTATCTATTGTGTTAATTACCCATGATATTGGCGTCGTTCATGAAATCTGTGACCGTGTAATCGTGTTGAGTGAAGGGAGAATCGTAGAACAGGGAGCAGTACAGGATGTTCTTATGCACCCAAAGGAGCGTTATACAAAGCAACTGATTGAGGCGCGAAATTTACCTGTTTTTTCACTGCCATGCTCAAAATGTAAAGAACCTCTGTTGAGGATTGAGTGCATTAAAAAGGCATTTCAAAAAGGAAATAAGTGCAAAAATGTCTTAAATCAAGTAGACTTGCTTGTTCACAAAGGAGAAACCGTTGGAATACTGGGGTTTAGTGGTTGTGGGAAATCGACATTGGCAAAGTGCGTCACCGGTCTGGAATTGCCAGATCAGGGAAAAATCATGTATAACGGACAGGATATTTCTATGCTGCGCGGAAAGAAAAGGCAATCGATTTGCAAATCATTGCAAATCGTTTTTCAGGATGCGAGGGCTAGTCTTAATCCACGCCGCCCTGCACTGGAGCTCGTGCAGGAGCCTTTGAAATATCTAAAAATAGGGACGAGGAAAGAACGCAAAGAAAAAGCTCTATTTTATTTGAAAAGTGTAGGAATTGATGGAGATACTCTGTACCGTTGTCCTCCACAGCTTAGCACGGGGCAGTGCCAAAGGATTGCTATCGCCCGTGCCCTTGTTGTAGAGCCTGAGCTTCTGATCTGTGACGAAGCCGTATCGGCGCTGGATATGATATTGCAAAAGCAGATTTTGGATCTCCTATTAAACCTTCAAAAATCTATTGGTTTTGCATATATTATGATTTCCCATGACGCAAGGGTCATCCGTCATTCCTGTGAAAGAGTCGCCATCATGAATAATGGGGTTTTCGTAGATATGGTTTCAACCGATAGGTTAACCGTTCAGTCGGAAAACAAATTTACACGTTGCCTTTTGAGCAGCGAACTACACATAGCAGAGGTATCCTGATTTAACAGTCTGGCATAAATGGGTAAAGTGCAAATATGAATAAGGCGGTGATATAATGCATTTGCTGGAAACAATAGGAAATACCCCACTGATTGAGCTGAGGAACACTACGGCTTCTACGGAGGGGAGGCTCTTGTTCAAATATGAGAGAGGTAATCCGGGAGGAAGCATAAAAGACAGACCGGCATTGTTCATTGTGACAGAAGCTGAAAAACGAGGGTTATTAAAACCAGGAGGAACCATTATAGAATCCTCAAGTGGAAACTTCGGAATTTCTTTGGCGATGATAGGAGCTGCTAAGGGGTATCGAGTTATTATTCTGGTCGATCCTAAAACCACTGCGACTAACTTGGCGCTGCTGAAATGCTTTGGTGCAGAGGTTGTTGTTGTAACAGAACAAGATGATTCCGGCAGTTATCACAAAACAAGAATCTCTCTTGCAAATAAATTAGCCGATGAAATCCCAGATGCATTTCGCCCGGATCAATGCTTCAACTTGTTAAACAGTACTGCCCATTATCAAGGGACAGCACGTGAAATCTTTGCTGACTGCCCTGATAATATCGCCGCTATTGTTGCCGCAGTAAGCACCGGCGGACAATTGGGCGGTATTTCACGATACACGAAAACATATAGACCGGACGTAAAAGTGATTGGTGTTGATGCTGTTGGATCCTCTATTTTTGGTGGTGAGTCACATTCATATCTGATTCCCGGCATTGGACTGGCATGGACACCGTGCAATGTTGCAGTCGAGAATATCGACTCTGTGTATAAGGTCACTGATGAAGCGGCTTTTGTAGCAGCAAGATGCTTTACCCGAAATGAAGGGATTTTAATGGGACCGTCCAGCGGCGCGTGCGCCTTGGTCGCATTAACAATCGCTAAACAGCTATCTCCACTTGACTGCGTCGTGTGTATAATATCTGATGGAGGTGAACGCTACATTCAAACGCTGTTTAATGATACATGGATGCAAACTAATCATTTTTCCACTGAAACAGGATTGGAAAAGCTCTTGGAGCTTACAACGGAAGTCGTGCCATGGAGCGTACATCCTGCTCAAAACACTAATTACAAGCCCGAACTAGTAAGCAAACTATGTGTTCCAACAACGACCCAATCCATTAATGAAACGATTGACAAGACAAGTGTATCGCCATCTCGGATTTCCTTTATTGATTAAGGAGTGGAGCTAAAGCTCTATTGTTCCGATGGCAATTTCAGAGATAGGATGGGGTATGCAATAATCAAAAATGCAATATAACGCAGGGCAAAAGAATTATAGTTGTTTGCCCGTACTCTCTCGACGCGGACAAAGCAATCAGCGGGTAAGGAGGCAATATCTTTATCCGCTTTTTACTTTGCCAAGGCGATTTTGTGTCAATTCATAGAGGAGCACAGGGCAGAGACCTTGCTGCGCAAAGCCACTGCCCTGTGTATATGGCCTGTGGGCATTGCGGTATCAATCGCGCCTACGGGTCGATGATTTATGTATCAAGTTTCCTTTTTATATGTCCTTATGTGGCTCCGTAATTGTCGCCACCGCCTCCCGCAGTTCGTCACTGAACTCGTCGAGATCGCCGAGTGTGATAACTCCCTCATTGATCATACGGCAGATAATTGGAAGAGGATCCGATCCTCTCATGGAGATCTGCACGCCGGCACAGCGTCTATCCTCACGGATGCGCTTGCATAACTCCCAAAACTTATCAGCTTCGGAACCGTCTCCACGCAACAATTCGATATATTCCTTGTTCAGCCTCCCGATATAAGCCTCCTGCCATCCGGCAAGCTTGTTTCGGAACAGAAGCCAATCCCGTTTAGAACTCCAATTGGATTGCATGCTTTTGCCTCCCCTCCTTGAGCTTTATCAGTGATCCTGATTTCTTTCAAATTCGCGGAACAGAAAGCGAAAACGCTGCTGTGCCGCATCATACACATCAATGTCCAGATATCCTTGTTTTAGCTCTTTATTGTATTATAGTAATGAGCTTTCCTGCACCCACTGCACCGATCAAGTGCGGCGCGCCCAGTGCTCCGGCGTTTCATTTGCTGGCAGAAGCCCCCGTGCTCATTCCTCCAAAATCCCGTTGACCGCATTATGGTCATACGCTGCCGCTTCCTTCCGCAACTCGTTGGAGCGCATGATCTTCTCGGACAGGCTGGCGAGGAAGCACTGAAGCAGCTTGACACCGATTGCGGGATGCTCCTCCAGCAGAGCCTTCAGCCGCCCTCTGGAGATGCACAGCAGCTCAGTGAACTCTGCCGCCGTCCCGCTGAGACGGAACACACTGTGGGAAAGGCAATTTTCTCCCAGGAAGCTGCCCGGTGTGAGATACGCGATCTCCAGCGGCGCGGAGCGGCTGTTTGCTTCCCGGTTGGCAACAAGCCGCAGCTTGCCCTTGAGAACAAGACAGACCTCCTCATTGTAGTCGCCGCTGGTGAATACGGTCTCATGCTCATAGTAGGTTTTTACATGGCAGTAATCAAAGAAAACCGCCTGCTCCTGCTCAGTAAAAACAGAAAATATCGGAAGCTTCGCCAATACAGCCAGAAGCTCATCCCGGGTGAGTCTTCGGCGATGCTCCTTGTCGAGATGAATCTCCGGTGCGGAAATATTGTGCCTCTCCAGCACGGCGCGGACGGCGTATCGCTCCTGCCGTACAAGGCGGATGAGCCTCTCCCATTGTGTTTGGGTGTCCAGATAGGCACGGAAGGCATCAAAGGAGGGCGGGGCATTGTGCTTGGCAATATAGATGTTCCGCATGGCTTCCATAGCGGCATCAGGATCGTTATTTGCAAGGTACTGTGATGAGAGCATCATGCTGCTTCGATAGATCTTCTCGTCCAGATCCGGCTTGAGAAATTCCCCGGGATAGGGGTCAAAGTCCTCTGGACTGACATGGACAAGATTCCCAGTTTTGTGCTGAGACTGCATTTTGGCGCGCTGATATACAAAACGGTAAATATCCTCCCGCAGACGCTTCCACTGGGGGTGGGACTTGGGCTGCGGCAGATGCTTGATGGACAGGGTATTATCCAGAAAGAAGCTGAATCCGAAGATCCGACTGTTTATAAGATAATCCACATCCTCACCTCGGGTTACAAGGGGATCAAAGGGTACACACTCGAAAAGCTCTCTGTGCAGGATCATGGCGCCGCCGAAGGCAAAAGGTGTGCGCTTGAGCCGCGGCCCGCTGCCGATGATCTGGTCAAAGGCTCGCGCCTTGCAGCCGAAGCGGTCCCAATAGGTCATCCACGGTTCCGGACTCACATCATCGTAGTATTGGCCCTTGCTGTTTAGGTAGTAGCCGGCAACGCCATGCACGATGTCTCCGTAAACTCTTCTGCCCAGAAACTCCAGTGAGCGCGGCACAAAGTCCGGCAGCTCGAAGACCTCGTCATCGTCGATGAGCAAAGCAGCGTCCGCCGTCAGGGTAGAGGCGGCCAATAGGCATATATTGCGCACGTTTGAGTATCCGAACATGGACAGGAGCTGGACTCCCCGATCGTTCAGTCCGGCTTTTCTCAAGATTTCAGTTATCTCGCGCAAATCTCCCGCAGTGAACAGGTATGTCTCCGCATTCAGCTGCGCCCGGACCACGATACGGAGCACCTGCTCATAGGCCGCTGTCTCTACCTCCGGGGTGGTCGGACAAATCAGAATCACCAGCTTGAAGTCTTTTTCATGGAACTGCTTCATGCTGACTAAGGTGCGCTCCAGCGTTCCCTCCTGATCCACCGGAGTGGGATGGTCATAGACGGCATCGCCCTCCTGCCAAGGGTCGCCTGTTTTGCGGCACCAGTAGGTGGGGATTATCATGGTTTTCCTCATACGGCTCGCCCTCCTTAGCCCGAAAAATCTCTTACAGCGCGTTGGTAGACCTGCTCCAGCTTTGCCGCGAACTGTGCCTGCGCAAAATTGCTGCTGGCATAGTGTGCGATGATGTCACGCCGCTCCGGCTCTGTATGATGTCTCGTCAGTTCATTCAAAATCGCAGCGCAGAAAGAATCCTCGTCCTCCGGAGAGACCAATGTTCCCACTTGACTGTTAATAAACTCCGGCAGACCGCCTTCATTGGAGCCGACAACAGGCAGTCCGCAGGCCATCGCCTCCAAGGCAACAAGGCCGAACGGCTCACGGCGGGAGGGCATTACAAAAACATCCGCCGCATTGTAGAGCCGCCGCAGCTCGTCCTGCTTCTGGTTGCCAAGGAAGAAGGTGTTCCTCAGGCCAAGCTGCTTGTGCAGCTCTGACAAGCTCTCCCGCTCCTCGCCATCGCCGGCGATCAGTGTGATGAACTCCCGATCCGCCAGCCGCTCATAGCGGCGCGCCGTGCGCAACAACGTGTCCACACCCTTAAATGCTGCAAGCTTCCCAACAAATAGAATGACATACTCTCCGCGATAAGAAAGTCCGAGTGAATCGAAAAGCGTTTCCCTGTCCACTTCTTCCCGATAGAAAATATCCTCATTGTATCCGTTGGGCAACAGCAGAAGCTTATCCGTCGCCATAGGAAGCTGCTCAATAGCAAGGTCCCGATTGTCTGCGGAGATGGCAAGCACTTTCGCGCTTCCCGCGACAGCCTCCTCAGCAAAGCTCTGAAAGGCAGGCCACTTTTTGCAGCCCATCAGCTCCGTTCCATGTATGGTTATGACCAGAGGAAGGTTACACAGAGAAGCCAACCAAGAGAGACACCATGCGTGCTGTGCATGAATGATATCTGGGTGAAACTCTTGCAATGCCTGTCTCAAGGTAGCGGAGAAGGCTGTAAGATACCGTGTAAGCTGCCCGACACCTAAGTCCGCAAATGTAGTCCGGCTTTGGGGATGTGTGGTGAAGCAAGGAAAATTAAAGGGGAGCTCATCTCTCTGCACTTTATCCTTTGAAAACATCACCGGGTGCATTTGGATCCCGGGCAGCATAGGGAACGGCTGGTTTTCAGGAAAAATGACCGCAACCTCATGCCCACGCTTGCGCAGATGCAGCGCAATATTTTTGGTGTAGGTGCCGCTACCCGATCCTTCCAGCGGGAAATGATTGATCAGCAATACTTTCATCGTCTAAACCACCTTTCTGTTAACTCGGTCCATGCCTCCTTCGTCTTTTGATGCTGTTTCACCATATCCGGCAGCCACGCTTCCGCTGCGGACTGGATATCCGGAAGATATAAGAAGCGCCTGTCGTTTGTATAGCGGTACAGTGCTTTCGCTCCATCCGACAGCCTCCGGCCTCTCTCGAAAAACTCCGTGGGCGCATGCCCCGTCTTCCAGCGGAGAAACACATTGCGGCCGATCCAGCCCGTACAGGCATAGTAGAGCCTGTCCCGAACACTGCTGTCATTTTTGAGATTCGGAATCTTGGGGTAATCCCCATAAGTATCATGGAAGATAGGCGTTTGGATATCCAGACATTTGATCTGACTTCGGGATGCCGCCAGTCCCATGAGCGTATCCTCACCTCTGGCGAGGAGCGGAGTCTTATTGTAAAAATAGTAAGGCGAGAAAAACGGCGGCAGTGTCGTCAATGCGCTCATGCGGATTCCCATGTTTCCACCTAGAACCTTTGTGGTGGGCTGCAGCTCAGGTGTCCCTGCTTCCTGTACAATAAGCCCGCCGCGAACCTCGCTGCTCTGCCAAAACTCCGCCATATCCTCCTTGTGGAGGCCCCATAGCAGGTCTGTCATTCCCTCAAAGGAAGCCGGAGGCAGGATGTTGTATCCGCTGTAATCACTGCTGGTGATGGTCGCCCCCAGAGACATCCCGTATAGATGCGCTCCGAAAAAGTCTACCTCCTCAAACCCAACCTCTCCGTCAGGTGTTCGATGCAACACGCTAGGCTGCACATCCGAGTCCACAAAAATCAGATAGTCCACGCCTGTGAACAGCGCTTCCATCAACACATGGTTCCGATTAAAGCCATAAGGAATCAGTCCGTGCGTATCAATCAACGGGCAGAACAAGAGCTGCTGAATGGATGAGAAGCGAACGCCGAGCTGCTTCAAAATCATATGCGCCCTTTCGTAGCTTTGAAGCCGGATCAGAGAAACCTTCGTCCTGCGCTGCAATTCTTGAATCGCCTCCGGATCAGCCTCATGAGAGTATACGACAATCACGCGTTCAATCGGGTGGTCATACTTCTCGGCATTATCCAGAAAGTCTGTCAGCGGATGCGCAGATATAAGATTCCGCACAATCATTCCGATGGCAATTTTCATTAAAAACCCTCCTTGCTCTATCCTGTACGGCCGCACATTCTCATTATCTCAAAGGAGCGAGAAAACACAGGCTTGAACGGAGCAGGAGGGCTCTTGCCGCCTTCTTTATTAATACAGAGGAGATTCTCTAAGTGCCGTCTTATGCGCCCGTCGTTATTGTTTTCTGAAAACAATAAATGGACAAGGATAAGCACCCTGAACACCGCCGTCTTTTCTATAGGCATCTCATGTTATGATACCGCCTACATCTCCTGCCTCCTTCGCACTGCCTGATATCAATTGGTAAACCAAGAACCATCGTAAAAAGGTTCGTGTTTTTCCGTTATGACGAAAGATCCAAATTTCCCAATTCACTTCATGCCCTAAAAAAGAAAATCGCACAAGCAGACCGCTTGGTCTAGCTTATGCGCCGCTAATCCTAATTTGGTTTTGACAACTCCTACTGAGGAGGCTACACCAATATTGCATTCGCACAAAGCTAAACCGGATAAGATAAATGATAAACATGGCAGCAGCCTCCCTTCTATCAACGAATGCTTTGGATTATTGTTATACTTTTCGTCAAAAAGCCCTTTTACACAGGGATATTCTCCCCTCTTGGCTTGGAACTTCTTAACAGAAACTGCGATGAAATATATGCCGAGAGACGGGAACAGCTTTCTAACAGGAATGGTCTCCGAGCCTGATCGTGTTTTCTCACTTTCCCTGGCTGTCTCTATGCAGCAATTTCAAACTTAACGCTGGGCGGATACACTTTCAAGACGAGTCCTTCTTCCTCGCTCCTTATAAGTAACAATTCTATTATACGAAAAAGCTGGCACTTCTTCAAGAGACGTTTTGAAAATATTACGGTTTAGGCTGATTACATTGACGTTTTTCAACTACCATTCGGTCGGCGGTAGTTTCTTCTCTGGCACAAATGCGCACGGTTAATAAAGAAGCAAAGAAGATTTTCGGAAGCGGCTACCGAAAAAAGCCGCAGAGTACAACACAATGACAGACCTTCCCGCAATTCCTTGCAGCATGAAAACAGCAAAACAGGCAACAGCCATCAATGGACAGCTTTATACGGGACATTGACGGCGGTCGCCTGTTTTGTTTTACACAGACAAAGATAATATACCCGTAAGGAACTAATCTACAGTTACTTTTTGGGTGCTTATCAGAAAAACAGTTTCTATCGCGTTTTTTTGTATAATGTGCTATATAATACCCAAGCCATCCCAATACCTACTCCGGCAAACACTCCTACAATTGCCAAGATAATGGCTATGAACTGTTGAGCAGAAATATAGAAATTTGTATCATCCCAAATGAAGCCTGTAAGCACCAGCAAGATAAACAGGGCATACATTCCTAATAAATATAATGGAATCAGCTTAATGTAAAGATGTACCTTAGTTATGCATAACAGAAACTGAATAATGAACGCACCAACCGCAATAGCGAATCCAATGCACAACAGAGTACCTTGAGATTCAATTAATCCCATACGAACCACCTCATATTTTAGTCCAAATTCATATCGTTCAAAGCAGTTTGTGTTAATACGATATCAGGTTGTGCAAAAAATCCATTAAATGAACTTTCGGCAGTTTGGCTGTAGAAGTTCTCTATGCGCAAAACGGCCGAATTGGGAATGGATGAAAACTCCAACACCTTTTCAAAATACCCATCATTCATATATTCAATTTTAGCAAAACTACTCCCTGTAATCGTATAATTCCCGTCATATAGTGCGTACATTTTTTTGCCAGTTGCGCCGAGATTCCAAACCGTCCCAATTTCATTCCCCTCAGAGTCAAACACAAAACAGTCTTTTTCGGTTGCAAGAGAGGATTCTGCCAGTAGAGTTGCCCCTGTGCTTGCGTAAATATTAATTCTCTTATTATCCGTTCCCATAATCCAGCCCCGGTTGTTCATAACCACTTCATCTGGAATCATTTCGCTCACATGGGGAGTTGAATCAAGCCTATCGTTCGTAGATGTGCTGTTAGATGCAGCAACACCTGTTTCGTTGGTAATAATAGCTTTTATGCGAGAGATAATTACGGAGTTGGAAACCATGCCCACATGGTTAACGCCAGTATACATGTAGTCAGCTGTTCCATAACCAGCACTTTTCGCTAAAACTGTTTCATCACCAGCATTTGAATATGTCAGTCCAGTTATGCCAAAATTAGAATTAAAATTGACCTTTGATATGGTATTCTTCCCTGTCGCTGCAAGAGTGTATGTTGTTACGTCACTAAAGTTGGTCACATGGACGTTGCTTGAGAAAAGACTGTTGTGAAATGTAATGGCTGAATCGAACATAGGCTTAGTAGTGCCATTGCTTTTTTTCCCCCATGGAGCATCTTTTAACTTTGTAAGAGGGTTCGAATAATTCACGTTATTGACTGTTATTGGATAGCCTCCTGTAATTGTGTAATATTTTGACGTTGGCATCAACTGGTATGCGGCATAACAGTTTCGAGACATATCCCTCATGGTCTCCTTAAAATGAACAACAGAGTTAATTATATCAGGAACAGCGATTACTTCCCCTGTTTCCATGACATTTATGCTTTTCGCAGAGCCAACAAACGGAGTTCCAATAGCAATATAGGCAGCCGTTTTATTGCGATTCGCAGCACTGCTGGCTAAAAATTTCCCTGCGACAAGCCCACCCATACTATGACCAATAAGTACCACTTCATTATAGCCAAGCAATCTTGTTGCTAACAACGCCGCCGCATTTGAATTTGTTTTTCTGAAATCATAGGCGAAAAAAATAATATCAAATGTTGCGCCATAGGCGTTTTTTAAAGAATTATATAGCGTCTTATATTTATCTCCCGCGCCATAGTTATCATTGCTTATCGGCCGGATACTATTAATGGATACGCCGTTCTCGTTCAACTCTAACATAGGATAGTTGAACGCATTAAGCCAAACTTTTGTACCGTTTGTCTTTTCCAAAGAAGATCCCAACATTCCTGGAATAATTACAATTGCTTTTGTCTTTGCCGCATTGGGCTCTACCCATTCCCCAACGATGGGTTCATTATTATATACATCTTTTTCCGATGCGAACGCATAGATTGTTTGGGGAAAAAGGCAAAGCAATATTAAAACACAAGAAACGACCTTTCTTAAATGCATCATCATAACAGACCTCCTTGTCTTAGTGTAATAGGGAAAACCTGATTAATTCCTGCTTGTTTTGACGGTAAATGCACCGGATGTAATTGTGTTTGTCTTATTTACAAATAGAAGTCGATATTTTTTGACTTCATTACCATGAGGCAGTGTTATTTTCAAATCCTCACCAACTTTAACCGTAAAAGTATAACCTCCATATGGATCGCATTCTTCATACACGCCATCATCATCAGAATCAATGTACAACTTTACTTGAACCTTTGCATTTGTATATCTGCTTGGTATGCACGAAGTATAAGAGACTGTCACGTATCGATGGTTATATGGTCCAAATACATTATTATCAAAATTCAATGTCCATGAAGAAGACTGGGAAAAGTCAAGCGAAAAGCTGGAATTATAGGAACGGGCATTGTGGGCATCGACACGGTAGTTATTGGCATCGGTTGCAAAAACATTTGCAGGACTGCCAATCGAGAAAACAAAAACTAATATAGCTATGATAGCCACAAATAGCTTACGACTTTTCATTTTTAAATCACCTCCTACAACCTTACCACAGGCTTATTCCACCGTAGCAGAACGACTAATTGTTCCTTTCTTGCTACAAGTCAACGTATTCTTGCAGTAAAAATCCTGAATTACTAGTCCGTTCCCCTCATATTCAAGCCCGAAATGGAAATTGCCGGAGCAATAAGCCTTGTACGAGCTTCCCGACGCTTCTTTCCAGCCTTTCCAGTTGGAAACCTGCCAGATGCTCAGAACACCTTTGGTGTAGTAATAATCGAATCCGCTCTTATACCAAGCAGAGGAACCATTGTAATAAAAGGTACACTCAACAGTTAACGTAAAGAGCTTGTTGCCGACAAGACCATAATAGGTTTCGGTGCAAGTTCCTGATTTTGAGGAAGTCGCTTTAGTTGCATTGACAGCCACGTCAGGGTTATCGCGGGCATCAAGAATGGACACAACAACATAGGTGGGCGTAACTGTCAGTGTTGTGCGGTCGTTGATCGTAAAAACCTCCTCATAGTCTGTTCTAAACGCAGAGGACGTTTTTAGGCGTAGCGTTTTTTTCCCTGCTTGCTTTCCGTCGATAATGTCAAGCACACTATCGAACACAGGATTGGGGTTAGCTGCAAAATACTGATTGATAACAGAATCATATTCGGCAGGAGAGGAATTCTGTAGGCGTGCAGCAAGCCCCTGTCCAAATACCGAATGTGCGGTTTTATCTGCCGGGACGAGCGAAAGCGTCTTTTCGCTAATGAGAACAGTGTCCGCCAATTCCTCGCCTGATGCAGCAGGACTGCTGGCAAGGGCGGTGCTGCCGCAGGACAGGCAGAGAACGAGCGTTAGCAGTAACGATAGTATCTTTTTCATAAATGTATCCTCCTTTTGAAAATGCGTTATTTCAGTTGCGACATTGGCGCATAATTCAACGCCATAATTGCAAAAATCAAAGCTGCAATCACGAGCAGAGCAACAGCGATGATTTTCAGCACGCGCCGCGTCCGATGGTTTCTGATGGCAAGCTGCGTGTTGATGCGAGACAGCTCTTTTGCCAACTGGTTCGGTTCCTCTTCGTTTTCCACTTGGGTTCCAAGAAGCTCGCTTACGGTTGTTTCGAGAATGACAGCAATTTTTATCAACTGTTCAGAATCGGGAACAGACATTCCTTTTTCCCATTTTGAAACAGTCTGTCTGACAACATGAAGGCGCGATGCTAATTCCTCCTGCGAAAGACCTCGCTCCTTTCGCTTCAACCGAAGATTTTCATGAAACACGGAAATACCTCCTTCCTCTAAAGATTTCACGCATATTTTAGCAGGAACATCGCCGTTGCGGCAAGCAACGCAAATTAACATTTACCTTTTTCATGGCAATTCGCTCGTTTTTTTGCCAAGAAATCCTTAAAAAACGGAATCGAGGCATAGCAATAAAGAACTGAACAAATCCGCACGCACAGCCGCAGATATTTCTGCAGTTTTTTGCGCCTATTTTTCAAAAAAGTTATCCCCGATCTTTGGCAAAATGCGCTTCCCGTCGTTGTAGGCAGCAGAGGGAGGAATACGCCGCTTTACGGCAGGGGCAGAGCGTGAGTTGTCAGAGAAAGATTCTACCGAGGTGCCATAATTCGCTGTCCGCTCATTCTATCCCATCGGAATCTTGTTGGGGAGTGCCTTCCCCAAACCCTACTGTTACGGCTTACGCCGCTTAAAATCCCTCAAAAGATTGTTTGGATTTTTCAAAAAACAGTTCCGCGATGGCAACTCCGCCCTGATGCTGGTCTGCGCGAGGCTGCGCCATGTGGCGGGCACCC
>OLNF01000973.1_pt1 | contig 25273 bp, 17 predicted proteins | sample 1673061 | NCBI WGS metagenome assembly OLNF01 (sample SAMEA3136751, study PRJEB25190) | human gut metagenome
TATCAGCTGGGGCGAAATACGAGATGTGAAGAGATGGAGCGTCAGAGCGTCCATGACGCCCACCTGCCATATTTACCCTTTACCGATTTGCCGGGTCTTTGCGGCCCCATTGCCGATCACCCGTGCGACAATGCGCCGGACGAGAAAGGAATCCGATGGAATCGGCTGATGTACTGGTAATTGGATCTGGCATTGCGGGCCTTTGTGCCGCCATCGAAGCGGCACGCACGGGCGCAACCGTCGCTGTGGCAAGCGCCGGCAAGACTATGAGTGGATCGAGCTTCTTCCCCGGAACCTGGGGCCTGGGGCTTATCGGACCCGTTAACCAAGACGACGAACAAGACCTCATCGACACCATCCAGACCGTCGGTGGCGGCGTCGCCGATCCCGAGCTTGTCCAGACGTTTGTCCACGGCATTCCCCAGGCAATTGAATGGCTCGAGCAAGACCTGGGCGTTGAGCTCCAGCGTCCGCAAAGCGCTGAGAGCGCTCAGCAAAAGCAGTTTATCCCCTGCTTTGACCACAAGACGCGCATGTGGCGCGGCCTCACCCGCAAGCCCCTTGAGGACGCGTGTACGGCCCAGATCGAGTTGCTCGGCATTCGCCTACTCCCACTCCACGAGCTTATCGACCTTGTTGAAGATACGAACGGAAAGATTGTCGGCGCCGTGCTCTACGACCGCGCAAACGAGCATCTCGTGCCTATAGCAGCCAAAGCCACTATCATCGCTGCGGGCGGCACGGGTGGCCTGTTCGAGCGAAGCCTCACTTCCGCCGACGTGCTCAGCTCATCACAGGCCATCGCCCTGGCGCACGGTGCGTCCCTTACTAATATAGAGTTTATGCAGATGATGCCCGGCTTCATTGAGCCCAAGCGCAACCTGGTCTTCAACGAGAAGACCTGGCGCTACGTCACATTTGACCAACCGGTCGATATTGCCGACGGCAAGCTTGACGACCTGCTCGATCAGCGCTCCGGATATGGTCCCTTCACGTCACGCTTGGCCTCCCGCGCCATCGATCTTGCCATCGATCAAGCGGGTGCCGAAGGCCTGGCGCTCCACTACGACTTCCCCCGCGAGGACGTCCCCGAGTTTGTGCAGACCTTTGCCACCTGGCTACAAGAGGAGCACGGCATCGCGCCAACTGACGAGATGCGCGTGGCGATGTATGCCCACGCCGCCAACGGCGGTATCAAGATCGACAAGACCGCGTACACGGGCGTTGAGGGCCTCTACGCCTGTGGCGAGGCAACAGGCGGTATGCACGGAGCCGACCGCATCGGCGGCCTGTCAAGCGCCAACGGCATCGTGTTCGGACGCATCGCAGGCGCATCAGCAGCCCAGGCAGCACAGAATACACCTGAGGAGACCCCGAAGGCGGATATCGCCCTCCCCCAGCATGGCATTGCCGCACCAGACGCCGAGCGCCTGACCCGCAGCCTCAAACACACAATGAGCACCTACTGCATGATCAACAGGACCGAAGCAGGCCTCTCCAAGGCGCAACAAGATCTTGAAAGTCTGCAGGACGAGGCCAAGGCTCTAAATAAGTCGCACGCCAACGACAACGAAATCGCCGCCCTCGCCCGCCTACAGTCGCAGATTCAGCTGGCAACGGAAATGGTCAAAGCCATGCGCAAGCGAACCGAAAGCCTGGGTTCGCACTATCGAGCGGACTAATTCGATTTTCACTTTGAGTTTGATCACAATTTCTCACATACATCGAGCCCCGAAAGCAGGATTCCCCTAAGGAGAACACGCTTACGGGGCTTTAGCCGTGTTTTCCCTAAGGGAATCACAGTGCAGATAGCTCAGCTCCGCGCCCTTTCGGGTTCGGCCCCAAGCGAGGTCAACAAAAAAGCGACCAGCCGAAGCCAGTCGCTTTAACATGCTTTGGTGGGCCGTCAGGGGGTCGAACCCTGGACCTTGGGATTAAGAGTCCCCTGCTCTACCAACTGAGCTAACGACCCGATATCAACACGAAGCAAGAACTGGGGTGGGTAAAGGGACTCGAACCCTCGACCTACGGGACCACAACCCGTCGCTCTAGCCAACTGAGCTACACCCACCGTGTCCTGTGCGCTTCGCGCTCGACTATTATTGCAAGGAACGCCACGCGATGCAAGCCCCAATTTTCAAGAATTTTGAAAAGAGTTTTTCGAGCGCGTTTCGAGCAATTCCCACCGGTTTCATAGGAGTAAACTTGCCCCACTGCAAATGCTCGAAAGGACAAGCATGAAAGAACTCTCCAATCGCACGGCAACGTTTACCGATTCGGTCATCCGCCGCATGACGCGCATCTCCAATAAGTACGGTGCCGTCAACCTCTCGCAGGGCTTCCCTGACTTCGATCCTCCGGCACAGCTGCTCGAGAGCCTCAGCACCATCGCGACCGACCCCAAGCCGCTCTATCACCAGTACTCCATCACTTGGGGCTCCCAGGCCATGCGAGAGGCGCTCGCGGCCAAGCAGGAGCACTTTATGGGCATGCCGATCAACCCCAACAAGAACATCGTAGTCACATGCGGCTCCACCGAGGCCATGATGGCCGCCATGATGACGGTCACGAACCCCGGAGACAGGGTCGTCATCTTCTCGCCGTTCTACGAGAACTACGGCGCCGACACGATTCTTTCGGGTGCCGAGCCCATCTATGTGCCGCTCAACCCGCCCACGTTCGACTTTGACCGCGAGACGCTCGAGGCGGCCTTCCGCGACAACGACCCCAAGGCCATCGTCCTGTGCAACCCGTCCAACCCCTGCGGCAAGGTCTTTACGCGCGAGGAGCTCACTTTTATCGCCGACCTGTGCAAAAAGTACGACGCGTACTGCATCACCGACGAGGTCTACGAGCACATCGTCTATGCGCCCCACGAACATGTCTATATGGCCACGCTGCCCGGCATGTTCGAGCGCACAATCAGCTGCAGCTCGCTGTCCAAGACCTACTCCATCACCGGTTGGCGTCTGGGCTACACCATTGCCCCGGCCGAGATTACCGAGCGCATCAAGAAGGTCCACGACTTCCTCACCGTGGGTGCCGCCGCTCCCCTGCAGGAAGCCGTCGTCACCGCCCTCAACTTCGACGACAGCTATTACGATGAGGTCCTCGACCTCTACACCGCCAAGCGCGACCTGTTCTGCCAGGGCCTCGATAGCATCGGTCTTGAGCACAACGTGCCGCAGGGCGCCTACTACGTCATGATGGACATCTCTGAGTTTGGCTACGAGAGCGACCTCGACTTCTGTGAGGATCTCGCCTCCAAGGTTGGCGTGGGCGCCGTTCCCGGTTCAAGCTTCTTCCGCGAGCCCGTCAACCATCTGATCCGCTTCCACTTTGCCAAGCGAGACGAGACGCTTAACGCGGCGCTGGAGAACCTCAAGTCGCTACGTGATAAAATCAAGCCTCGCGGGTAAGGACGGCCCGGCAACTAAAGCAACCAAAGAAGCCTCGCACCGCCCGCCGCGTTGCAGGGCTTCTTTTTATAGCGCTTTCTTAAATGGTTTAGAGCTCTATACTCTAGTCACGGAGCAACTCGTCCCAGAGAGAGGAATACTATGGCAGAGCAGCAGCTTATCGGAGCGCTCGAGGCCGGCGGCACCAAGATGGTCTGCGCCACGGGCTATGCAGACGGTACGGTCCTGGAGCGCGAGCAGATCGCGACCACGACCCCGCAGGAGACCGTTGAGGCCGTCAATGCATGGTTTGCCGACAAGGGCATCGCCGCGCTGGGCATCGGCGCCTTTGGCCCCACCGCGGTCAACCCCGCCTCGCCCCAATACGGCAAGATCCTGGAGACGCCCAAAACGGCATGGCGCTACTTCGACCTGCTGGGCACCATCCAAAACGAGCTCAATATTCCCTGTGGCTACGATACCGACGTCAACGTCGCCTGCCTGGGCGAGGTCACTTTTGGTTGCGCCCAGGGCCTCACCGACGTGGTCTACCTGACCATCGGCACCGGTGTGGGCGCCGGTGTGCTCTCGGGAGGCAAGCTCGTGCACGGCATGATGCATCCCGAGGCCGGCCACATCCTGGTCACACGCGACCCGCGCGACACCATCGGCGAGCACAGTGCCTGCCCCTTCCACGACAACTGCCTCGAGGGCCTCATCGCCGGCCCCGGCGTTAAAAAGCGCTGGGATGGCAAGAGCGCCGGAGACATGGCCGATGACCCGGAGGCCATGGACCTGCTCGCCGGCTATCTGGCACAGGCACTCATGACCTACACGCTGTGCTACGCGCCGCAAAAGATCATCATCGGCGGCGGCGTGGCCGACCACACCCCCATCGTGCCGCTTGCACGCAAAAAGTGCGCCGAGATGCTCAACGGCTATATCGTCACGCCCGAGGTCAACGACATCGATACCTACATTGTCAACAACAGCCTCGAGGGCAAGCAGGGCATCATGGGCTGCCTGGCCCTGGGCGCCCAGGCGCTCCAGTAAAGGGTGCATCAACGGCGCACGGCGTAGCCAAGCTCGCAAAACGCCCGGACAAAACCGTCACGCCCCGCAGAGGCCCTCAAACGAACAAAGCCGCCTAGGACCAAGCAAAACGTCCTAGGCGGCCTTTTTGGTGTAAATCAGCGACCGTAAGAGATATCGGAGCACGACGCCTGTCGTCGCCCCGCAGCAGTCGATCATCACATCGGTAATCATGCCGGCGCGACCGGGCACAAAAAGCTGGATCGTCTCGTCGATAGAGGGAACAAGCAGCAAGAACACCGCCGTGGGCAGCAACACATCAAACGTGCGCCGGCCTTCGAGGTCAAAGGCGTGCGTCGCCAAGATGCCAAGCACCATGTACTCGGTAAAATGAGCGCACTTGCGCACGACGAAGTTGGTCACCCACTCGTATGGAAGCCCCAGGGCCTGCAAAAAGCCGCGAATGGATTCCATGATCGACAAGCTCAACGAACCAGACCCCGTACCGGGAACCAGCGAATTACCCCAAATGACGAGCACCATGGCGCAGGCGGCAAGCGCCCATTTTCGATCGAGCTTAACCATGAGGCAATTATGCCTCCGCGCGCAGCGGTGTAAAGCTGGCGGTACCGCCCTCGATAACGCTCAGATAGGCACGGCCCGTGCGCTTGACGGCCGCAGACTGTAGACGGTTGATCTCTTCCTCGAGAATCTGATTGACGCGCTCATGGCGACGGTTTTCCATAACGCCGGCAGCGATAGCCTCGGCGCGCTCGATACCCTCGCGCGAGATACGCGCGGTATCCTCGGGAAGCACGGAGCTGTGGCGGCCGACATAGACGGGAGCAACCGAGACAGGTGAGGCTGCAGGCGTGGACACCGCCACGGGGGCGGGCTCGGCAGCCTCGGCCATGATCGCCATAGCGGCGGCCCACATGTCCTCGTGGCCCGAATAATCGGCCATGGGGATATCTTCCTCGAGAGAGGCATCGGGGAGACTATCGGTATCCACGCGATCTTGGGTATCGATAGAAGCAGTGATGGCGGCAGGCTCGTCCAAATCGGAGAGATCCACATCCTTGGCATCGGAAATGATGGGCATGCTGGCGAGCTTGGCGTTGTACGGCGCCGCCTCCGCGGCCTGCATTTGGGCCGAAGCGCCCCAAAGCGAGCTTTCGGCAGCTCGGCGAGCGGCAATGGTCTCCTCGTCGACAGCCAGGGGCTCATCGGCAAAGGGGTCGGCGACAGGAGCCGCCTGAGCTGCGCTCTGTTGGCCGGCCGAAGCAGCCGACGCGGCAGAAGCGTACGCAGCCGACGATGCGCCGCTATAGGCGGCATTGTTGGCGGCGTTGGCCACAAGCGCCACGAAGGCTGCGGTGCTGCCCGCAGGGGCTGCATGAGAGCCCGAGACGGCGCGTGCGGCAGCGGCGATGTCATCGCGATTGTAAGAACCGGTCTTTCCACCGTTGGTGAGCTCGTCGATTGCAACCTGGTAGACATCGCGCGAACGCACGGGATCGCAGCTGACCGGGGAATCGTCATCGAGCATGCTGTCGATCATAGACCAGGCCTCGGCCTCATCCATGGCGTTAGCCGCGCGCGCGATGGTGGGAACGCCATCGTCGGCGTGGCGGCGCTGGAACGCACCGGTCAGGCCGGAGAGAAATGCGGAAGAAGGCTGTGCGGCATTGGCCTGATCAGCCGGAGCCGCAGGCTGAGGCGCCGCCCCCTGCTGCTGTGCGGGAATCGAGGCGGTCTTGAACTCGTTGTGGGTCCGGCCAAACTGAGCGGCGCCGCCCACGGCATCAGGCTCAAACAGGCGGTCATCATGCTCGGCGCGATACTCGGAGATGCCCAGCGAGGCGGCGTAAATACCCACGCCCGCCACCGCACCGACGGCAAAGGGAACAGCGCCCGCGACAACCGTCTCGTTGACCGACGAGAACGGCAACGTCGCGGCATACATCACCACGGGGGCGGCAAGGCCGATCCCGCAGGAAAGTCCGGCAAGGACTGCTCGTTGTGTTGCATCAGAAGAAGCCATGAGCTCTCCCCATCTTCCAGCACCCAAATCGCATCATTTAGTTGGCTGCGCGAGAGAAGATGAAGCGGGACATGCGTCCCAAAGCAACGGTATATGGTTCGTTTCATCTGCGTTTTCCGTCGCGAAGCTTAAAGTTATTATGCGAAACCGACCCTCCGATTGCAAGCGATGAGGCCGGATTATGGCTCGAAAACTGCTGCTTGTCGGTCATAAGGTCAGAAAATGTTGCCGAGTGGCGCCGTAAAGAAAGGGCCGGGGCATAAACCCCGGCCCGATTGCCCGTTCTTATGGCGATATAGCGTGCGGCTTTTGGTCTAAAACGTCTGCTCGTAGTCGCTGTGCTTTTTGGCCGAACGCACCAGGAACTCCTGGTTGGTGTTGGTGCCCTTAAGACCCTTGATAAACGATGCGGCCGCCCGCTCGGTGTTGTTCATGCCGGCAAGAATGCGACGCAGACCAAAGACAAACGGGCGCATCTGCTCGTCGACCAGCAGGTCCTCGTTGCGCGTACCGGAGGCAACGGGGTCGATGGCCGGGAAGATGCGACGGTCGGCGAGGTCGCGGTCGAGCTTGAGTTCCATGTTGCCGGTGCCCTTGAACTCCTCAAAGATGACCTCATCCATCTTGGAGCCGGTGTCGATAAGGGCGGAGGCGAGGATGGTGAGCGAGCCACCGTTCTCGATATTGCGGGCTGCACCCAGGAAACGCTTGGGCGGATACAAGGCCGCCGAATCGACACCGCCCGAAAGGATGCGGCCCGAAGCGGGTGCCGCCAGGTTGTAGGCGCGGGCAAGACGCGTGATGGAGTCGAGCACCACCACGACATCGCCGCCAAGCTCCACAATGCGCTTGGCACGCTCGATAACGAGCTCGGCCACGCGGGTGTGATTGTCGGCGGGCATATCGAAGGTCGAGGCCACGACCTCGCCCTTGATGGAACGCTGCATATCGGTGACCTCTTCGGGGCGCTCGTCGACGAGCAGGCAGATGAGGTGTACCTCGGGGTTGTTGATCGAGATGGACTGGCAGATCTTCTTAAGGATCGTTGTCTTGCCGGCCTTGGGCGGCGACACGATCAGGCCACGCTGGCCCTTGCCGATCGGCGACACGATATCGATGGCGCGACCGGTAATGGAATCCTTGCCGTGCTCCATACGCAGCGGCTCGTTGGGATAGACCGGGGTAAGGTCGCCGAACTTGGGGCGGTTGCGGATCTGCTCGGGATCCATGCCGTTAACGGTCGTGATCTTAGCGAGGCCGGCGCGCTTGTCGCCGCCGCGCGAGGGGCGCAGCGAGCCCTCGATGACATCGCCCGTGCGCAGGCGCGCGGAGCGGATGAGGTAAGCGGGAACAAAGGCGTCCTCGTGGGACTTCATGTAACCGTGGGCGTGGATGATACCGGAGCTGTCCGGGCGAATCTGCAGGATGCCCTTAATATCGCGGAAGCCCTCGGCCTTCGCGGCGGTGGTGTAGATCTCCTCGACGAGCTCGGCCTTCTTCTTGCCTGTCGTCTCGATCTCGAACTCTTTTGCCTTCTCACGCAGTTCGGCGACCTTCATGGCCGCAAGCTCCTCGCGCGAAAGCGTGGGCTCGGTGGGGGCGGCGTTGCGCTCCTTGTTGCGCTGTTTGCGATCGCGCTGACGGTTGCGACGGTCGTTGTTGCGCTCGTCCTTGCGGTCGTTGCGCTCGTCGTTGCGCTTGTGCTGACGGCGGCTGGGGCGGGCGCCCTCTTCGGTCTCGGTGCCTTCGGTAGCCGCGGCTGCGGTTGCATCGGTGCCGGACGGAGCCTCGCCCTCTGCCTTGGCGTCGGCGTTGGCATGGTTGCTGGGTTCGGCGTCGCCCTGCTGCTCGGCACCCTTGGCCCTCGCGGACTTCTTGCGCGTGCGCTTGGGCTTCTCAGTTGCCGGCTGGTCGACGTTCTCGGCCTCGGAAGCGGCATCGGCGTTTGCCTCGGAGGACTTGTCGTCGACGGGCTTAGCCTCAGCCTTGACCTTCGCCTTCGTCGAGCGCTTTGCCGCGGTGCGACGGCTGCGGCCGGGACGGACATCGGCGGGCTCGGCATCGGCAGATGCGGGAGCCTCGGTGGACGGAGCGTCCTGGACCGGGGCATCGACCGTGGCCGTAGGCTCGGCCGTCACCGCTGCGCCCTGGGCAGCAGCTGCTGCGGCAGCGGCTTTCTCGGCCTCAACATACGCCTTGGGCTTGCGGCCACGACGATGCGGGCGCAGAGCCGGATCAACGACGGGAACCTCGTTGACCTCAGCGTGCACGACGGGCTCAGCGGAGGAAGCGCCCTCCCCTGCCGCAGAACGAGCCGGAGCTTCAGCGACCTCAGGAGTCAGCTGCTCGACGGGCTGCTGCGTCTTGGCTGCCGCACGGCGACGCGTGCGCGGTGCCGTCTTCTCGGCCGACTGTTCGGCAGCAGGAGCCTCGGGGGTGACCGGCGCAGCGAGCTCAGTCAATGCCGCGGCCTCGCGCTCGGCAGCGCGACGGCGGGCACGCACAACCTGGGCCTCGCTAATCTGCGCCAGTGCACGGGCCTGCGCGACCTCATCGGAAATGGGGGCCGAAGCATCGGTGGCAACGGGGCGCTTCGCGCGCGTGGTGCGCGTCGTACGACGCTTGGGCTTTTCGGCATCCTCGCCGTCCGCAGCAGGCTTGGCCAAACGACGCGTGCGCTTAGGCTTAGCGGGAGCAGCCTCCTCGCTAGCAACGGGCGTGGTGGGCGCGGCGGCCTTAAGCGCCTCGGGAGCCGAGACCTGCGCCGGCGCGGAAAGCACGGCCTGGTCCGACGTAACCGGTGCAGCGGGAGCCGTTTGCGTCGTCGTTATTTCGTTTTCTTGTTGTTGATCAGACACAGTGTTTGCTCAACTTTCTTTTCAAGCCCTGTGATCACATGCTCCCTGCATAAACCTTCAGGGCGGCTAAACAGTCTAGCTCCGTCAAATACCGACGGACATCATTGATCTGTATAGAGATGATTGCGTTATATACGCAGCGTTAGTGTAACACAACCGCAACCACCTGCAACTTAGTCATCGGGAACGTTCTTAAACGACTAGTCAAAAGGGATGCTCTTTACAAAGTTCCGGCGTACACCATCGCCACATCAAAAGCTGCGGTGAAATAGTTCCCAAATCCCGGCCGGCACCCCTCAAGCAGGAACCATTCCACCGCAACTCATAAGAAGAAGGCAGATCAAGCCTCAAGCATCGAGAAAACGGAACAGCTAAGGGACAAGGGCATCGGCCCCAAGATCGATGTGCCACGAATCGCGCCCATCTACTACGTTTGCCCCCGCACCCCTGACCATACTCACTATTTTTCGAAAGTCGCAGACCTGCTACCTGCGGTTTTAATATTGCGATTTTCGGCGTGGTTCGGGGTACGCACTTAAACGTAGTAGATGCCCCCGATTCTTGGCAGAAGGTATCCCACCGCTCCTCCACGGGACAAAAATGATCCGTTTTCCTCCGTCCCCTAGGGTCATTTTCAAAACTATGGCTGTTTACTACGATGAATCGCTCAACCACGACCACGCCAAAAACCGAAATAATAAAACCCCAGCTAGATGGCTTGCACTTTTCGGTGAAAAGCCCGTGTGATTGGAATCCCTCGATTCATCGTAGTAAACCGGTATAGTTGCGATTTGGTAGCATTTTCCAGCAAGCCAAATTGTCTCGCTAAACGCAAAAAGCCCGACCTCCGCATGGGAGATCGGGCTTTCGAGGCTCAGTCAAACCAAACCAACGCAGTCAAACGACCAGCGCTTACATCTGCTCGGGGGCAGAAACGCCAACGAGGGTAAGCACCAGGGCGAGCGTCACACGGACGGCGTCGCAGGCGGCCAGACGGGCGCGCGAGAGCTCAGGGTCGACGGGACGGCCCTCGCTCGGAAGGACCTGGCAGGCGGCGTAGAAGCTGTGGAAGTCGCCAGCGAGCTCCTCGGCAAAGTGCGTCAGGCGGAACGGGGCGCGATCGCGAGCACAGCTACCGATGAGGTCGGTGAGCTCGTTGAGCTTACGCGAAAGGGCGAGCTCGGTCGGGTCGGTCAGCAGCGAGTAATCGACGTTCTCGCCAATAGCCTTCTCGGCGACGGCCTTCATGCCCATCTCGGCGGCCTGCTCGGCGGTAACGTCTGCGGCACGACGCAGGATGGAGCACACGCGAGCGTGAGCGTACTGCACGTAGTACACCGGGTTGGAGTTGTCGCGCTTCTTGACGGCCTCGATATCAAAGTCGACCATCTGGTTGGAGCTCTTGGAGATGAGCGTGTAGCGAGCAGCGTCGGAGCCGACCTCGTCGACGAGCTCCTGCAGGGTCACCATGGTGCCCTTGCGCTTGGACATACGGACGGGCTTGCCGTTGCGCAGCAGGTTGACGAGCTGGCCCAGCAGAACCTCAAACTTGCCGGGATAGCCAAGAGCGTCACAGACGCAGCGGACGCGCTCGATGTAGCCGTGGTGGTCGGCGCCCCAGATGTCGATGACGTGGTCGACGCGCTGGAACTTATCCCAGTGATAGGCAACGTCGGAGGCGAAGTAGGTGTACTCGCCATCGGACTTGATCAGGACGCGGTCCTTGTCGTCGCCCAGGTCGGTGGAGCGGAACCACAGGGCACCGTCCTTGGTGTAGAGGTAGCCCATCTTGTCGAGCTTCTCAAAAGCGCGGTCGACGGCGGAGGTGCCGGCGGTCTCGCCCTCGGTGTCCTTCACGTACAGAGAGCGCTCGGAGAACCAACGATCAAAGTCGCAGTTAACGGCGTGGCAAAGGTCGCGCATGTTGTCGACCATCTTTACGTAGCCGCGCTCGCGGAAGCTCTCCATGCGCTCCTGCGGATCGGCGTTGACCCACTTATCGCCGTCGGTGCGCCAGAACTCGGCAGCCTCGTCGATGATGTAGTCGCCGCCGTAGGAGTCCTTGCCCAGAGTCTCGGCAAAGTTGTCCTGATACGGATGGGTCTCGGGATGCTCGTCGCTCTCGTCGGCAACAAAGGCGTCGCGGTCGGCGATCAGAAGCTTGTGAGCCTCGTCGATATCCACGCCCTGCTTGGCGATGATGTCGGCAAGCTGCATATAGCGCGTACTGATGGAGTTACCGAAGGTGTTCATCTGAGAGCCGTGGTCGTTGATGTAGAACTCACGCTGGATGTCGTAACCGGCGTGGTCCATCACACGACAAAGGGAGTCGCCCAGAGCGGCCCAGCGACCATGACCGATGTGCATGGGGCCGACGGGGTTAGCGGAGACGAACTCGACCTGGGTCTTCAGGCCGCCACCGACGTTGGACTTAGCGAAGTCCATACCCTTCTCGCGGGCCTCGCCAAAGATGGCGTTCTTGACGGCGACGGAGAGGTAGAAGTTGATGAAGCCAGGACCGGCGATCTCGACCTTCTCGATTGCGGGGTCCTCGGGCATATGGGCGACGACGGCCTCGGCGATCTTGCGCGGGGCGCAGTGAGCCAGCTTGGCGGACTTCAGGGCCATGGTGGAGGTCCACTCGCCATGAGAAGTATCAGCCGGTCGCTCGATAGCGCAATCGTCAAGTTCAAATGCGGAAAGGTCGCCGGCCTCCTGGGCCGCAGCAAGCGCAGCGCGTACCAGCTCTTCAATCTTCTCGGGCATAGATCCTCCTTGTGTTAAAGCCCCCGAGCTCTTGATCACTCGTAGGGCAAAAGCCAGAGTTTGTAGCACTCTATCACAAGCGATAACTACTGTCGCAGGGTAAAGCTAATAGATATTGCATATGCACAAAAATGACTACCGCTTGTATGGAGTCACTCAAAGATGCCGGTCTGCCTGCAGATTATGCAGGCGTTGAAAATGCATAAAGGTGTGAATGAGCTGCGTCTGTTATCGAATACTCTTACCTATCGGAGTTGTGTGCTTTTCCTGCATAAAGTGATGGTTTGCGCACGTCAGCGTGGTATTCTTAACATACGTAAATTCGTATAAGTTGGAGGTAGCATGTTCTCAATCGGTCAACACGTCATTCATCCGGGTCAGGGAGTCTGCACCGTCGTCGGCTTTAGGGACGACACACCGCAGCCCATGTTGTTGCTCGAGACCAAACAGGGACATGCGCAGACGATTCTCATGTACCCCGTGGCGCAGGCCGACCGTCTGCATGCCGCTATCTCCCAGCAAGATGCAGAGCACCTGCTGAGCCACTACGATGAGCTGGAGTGCGACACCTTTACCGAGCGCAATAGCTCGCTCGAGGAGACGCACTTTAAGCAGCAGCTCAAGCTGGGCGCGCCCGAGACGGTTCGCGTGGCAAAAACCATGATGCACCGTATTCGCCAGGCCGAGGAAGCAGATAAAAAGCCCAGCTCCTACTACATGCGCGTACTCAAGGAAGCCAAGCGCCGCTCCATCGAGGAGTTCGCCGTGGCCCTGGGCGTCACCGAAGAGGCCGCCGAAGCCCGCCTAGCCCAAGCCGCCCTCAACTAACCTGCCAAAAAGGGACAGGTTTATTTTGGCAGGTTTTATCTGGCCAAACGTCAACAAACAATCAGTAAATGGCCGGGTGCTCCGTTTTGTTTGTGAGCGCCCGGCCATTTTTCTATATCCGTAGAATACGTGAAGCCCATTTGCGATGACATCACGCGGGGGCCGTCCAGATCGACGCAACCAACGGCCGCATCCACAACAAGCGCGCCTGTCTTGCTCAATTACCATTAAAAAGCATCAATTTGAAAACGCAATAACATTTCGGCAGGTAGCAGCTATAGTCGGTGAACTGAATCTCGACAACCGAAGCCTCCGAATGAGGTATCTTCAGCCCATCCAAGCTAAAGGAGGGGCCATGCCGAGAAAACCTCGTTCAAAGTCACCAACCGGTTATTTCCACATCACGTTGCGTGGAAACGGAGGGCAATTGCTGTTTGACGATGCCGAGGACCGAATCGCCATGCTTCAGATCCTCGATGCGATCCTCCCCAAACACAATATCGAGCTTATCGCTTGGTGCCTTATGGGAAACCACATTCATCTGCTCATCGACGATCCGGACGACCGCAAGAGCGACGCGATGCACGCGGTAGCAGTATCGTATGCGGGCAGGTACAATGCGCGGACGGGGCATATCGGCCACGTGTTTCAGGAGCGGTTTTGGGATTCGCCCATTAAGTCAGAAGTATATTTACTCGAGGCAATTCGATACATTCATCTGAATCCACAAAAAGCGGGACTGGCGGCATACGACGAATATCCCTGGAGCAGCCATCGCGAGTATCTAATGAGTGCCAGGTCACGGCCGCATGTTACCGGCAGCGTTGTCGGTGTTTTATTCCCAACACCTCGCTCATACCTTCGGCTCATGGAAAGTACGCCGTCGCTTCCCTATCGCCCCAGCGCAACAGCCAAGGTTCGCGAGGAAGATCTATGCGAATTTGGCACGGCAATCGTGCAGAGTGTCGCAGGATGTGCTCCGACGGAACTCAAATCCGTCTCCAAGCCACTTCGCAATGAGGCGATTCTCGCGCTTCGAAAACAAGGGCTAACGGTTAAGCAGGTTCAGCTGCTGACCGGACTGGGAACATGGATTATCAAGAACGCGTCGTAGCGTCGCGTTTGCCGAGTTACGGATACGGCGAAGCGCAGCTGTCTGCCGCGAGGCGCCGCCATTCGCCAGCGTCACCATGTCAAACAGAAAACGCTTCCGCTGAATAACATCCAACGGAAGCGTTTTCCCAGATAAAACCTACCAAAATAAACCTGTCCCTTTTTGGCAGGTTAGGTCTGGAAGGTGTCGCGGTCGGGCGCGAAGGACTGCATGGCCGCGATGGTGCGGTCGAAGAGCTCGGGAAGCTCCCAGCCCAACATCTCGGCGCCCTGCGAAATCACGTCGCGCGAGCAGCCGGCGGCAAAGCGCTTGTCCTTGAACTTTTTCTTGAGCGACTTAGTCGTAAAGTCCATGACGCTTTTGCTCGGACGCATGATCACGGCAGCACCGATCAGGCCGGTGAGCTCGTCGCAAGCAAACAGGATCTTCTCCATCTGAAGCTCGGGCTTGGGCAGCGAGGCATTGAAATCGGACGTGTGCGTCTGAATAGCGCGAATGAGTTCGGGCGATGCGCCCTCGCCCTCGAGGATTTCTGCCGCATAGATGGTGTGGTTCACGGGGTCGTCCTCATGCTCCTCCCAATCCAAGTCGTGCAGCAGGCCGACGATGCCCCAAAACTCCTCGTTCTTGGGATCGAACTCGCGCGCAAAGTAGCGCATGGTGCCCTCGACCGTCTCGCCGTGGGTGATGTGGAACGGGTCTTTGTTGTGCTCGTTAAGCAGTTCGAACGCACGGTCGCGGGTGATTCCGGCGGAAAGCATCTGGGACATGGCAATACCTCCAGGTGAGTCGGTGCTAGGACACGGTGTCATTATCGTATATCGCCGTAGCTCAAGCCGAAAGGCAGAAAAGGTATACGGAGAAAAAAGCCGGGCAAACGTGTCGCCCGGCAAAACCGCAGATAAAACCTGCCAAAATAAACCTGTCCCTTTTTGGTAGGTTTAGGGGCGAACCTGACCGGTGCCGCGGAGCTTGTATTTGTAGGTGGTGAGGGCCTCGGCGGCAAAGGGGCCGCGGGCGTGGAGCTTTTGGGTCGAGATGCCGATCTCGGCACCCAGTCCAAACTCGCCGCCGTCGGTGAAGCGCGTGCTGGCGTTGGCGTACACGGCCGAAGCATCGACCGCATCCAGGAAGCGCTCGCAGGCATCCTCGTCCTCGGCGATGATGGCCTCGGAATGCATGGTGCCATAGCGGTTGATGTGCGCGATGGCCTCGTCCTCGTTTGCCACGACTTTCACGCTCATCTCGAAAGCCAGGTACTCGCGACCCCAGTCCTCCTCAGTCGCGGCAACAAAGTCATCGCCCTCGGCAAGCCCGGCATCGGCGCATGCGGCGCAGGTTGCCTCGTCGCCGTGAATGAACACGCCGTGGTCATGCAGCACGGCCACGACCGCCGGCAAAAACGCATCGGCCACAGCACGGTCGACCAGCAGCGACTCGGCGGCATTGCACACGCCCACGCGCTGGGTCTTGGCATTGACGATAATGTTGAGTGCCTTGTCAAAGTCGGCGGATTCATGCACGTAGATGTGGCAGTTGCCCGTACCCGTCTCGATCACCGGCACGAGCGACTCGCGCACGCAGCGCTGAATCAGCCCTGCACCGCCGCGCGGAATGAGCACATCGACGATACCGCGGAGCTTCATGAGCTCGCCAGTGGCCTCGCGGTCGGTGGACTCGATCATCGACACGGCCTCGCGCGGGAAGCCCTTGGCCTCGAGCGCATCGGCCAGCAGCTCGGCGATCATGGTGCACGAGTGATAGGCCAGCGAACCGCCGCGCAGAATGCAGGCGTTGCCAGTGCGGATGCAGATGCCCGCAGCATCGGCCGTCACGTTGGGACGCGCCTCATACACCATGGCGACCAGGCCCAGCGGCACGCTCACGCGGGTCAGGTCCACACCGCTTGCAAGCACGCGGTGGTCTAGTACGCGGCCGACAGGATCGGGCAGCTCAGCGAGCTTCTCCAGGCCGGCGGCCATGCCCTCAACGCGCTCGGGCGTCAGCAGCAGACGGTCGAGAAGCCCCGCCGAGGTGCCCGCATCACGCGCGGCGGACATATCGAGCTCGTTGGCGGCAATGATGGAATCGACGCCGTCGCGCAGCGCCGCGGCCATGGCGCGCACGGCCTCCTGGCGCTGGACATCGCTCGCCGTGGCAAGCGCGCCCGAAGCGGCCTTGGCCTCAACGGCAAGATCGTGAACGTAGGTGGCTATATCGACCGACATGAACGGCCCTTTCTCTTAGATGTTTGCCAACCATGGTAGCCGATTTGCACGCATCCTCGCAGACGGCGGTAGAATTGGTCAACCCGAAACACCGCAACGAATGGAAGCATCACATGGCGCTCATCACTTCGTACCACGTCCCCGGCCTCTACGTCGAGGACCACAGCATCGACGTCCCCCTCGACTGGCGCGGCCTGGAGCCCATGCTTTTGGCCGTCGGCAGTACCATGCGCCGCGGCGCAATGCCGGCGCCCATCGCCGGTGCACCCGAAAGCATCAAGCTCTTCTACCGCGTGGTTTGCGCGCCCGACCGCATCAACGACGATCTGCCGCTGCTCCTGTTTTTGCAGGGCGGCCCCGGCGGCGAGAGCCCGCGTCCGCTGTCGCCCACAAGCGATGGCTGGATCGAGGAGGCCGTCAAGCACTTCCGCGTCGTCCTGCCCGACCAGCGCGGTACCGGACGCAGCAGCTGTGTAGACGGGCGCACGATTGCCGCACTGGGCGAGCGCGCCGAGGCGGCAGGCTCCGATGCGGCCCGCTCGCAGGCGGACTTCCTCAAGCGCCACCTCGCCAGCTCCATCGTTCGCGATTTTGAGTACCTGCGCCTGGTGGGCTTTGGCGGCAAGCCCTGGGTCACACTCGGGCAGAGCTACGGCGGCTTTTTGACGCTGAGCTATCTGTCACTCTTCCCCGAGGGCGTGACGGCAAGCTTTACCTGCGGCGGCATTCCGCACGTGCCGGCAAGTGCCAGCGAAGTCTATGCGCACACCTTCCCGCGCATGGCAGCCAAGACGCAGCAGTACTACGACCGCTACCCCACCGACGTCGAGCGCGTGGCGGAGCTGGCCGATGCGATCGAGGAGCAAAAACCCGCACTGCCCGACGGCTCGCCGATGACGGTCGAGCGCCTGCAGCTCATGGGCAGCGACTTTGGCATGAAGCCGAGCTTTGAGCGCATGCACTGGATTATCGACCACGCGTTTGTTGATGGCGACGGTACGTTGAGCTGCGGTTCCTCGGTATCCGACAGCTTTTTGATGCACGCCTTCGAGCGCACCAACACGCGTACAAACCCGCTGTACTGGACGCTGCAGGAGTTCATCTACGCCGACGGCGACACCATGCCCATTCACTGGGCTGCAGCCGAGGAAAAGGCTCATCGCGCCGAGTTCGACACGCTCACGCGCCCGCTCATGTTTACCGGTGAGGCTATGTTCCCGTGGATGTTTGAGCAGATGCCCGAGCTCAAGCCCTTCAAGCTCGCCATGGATCTGCTAATGGAAGACACCAGCTGGGACAAGATCTACGACCCGCAGCGCTTGGCCTGCAACGAGGTGCCGCTCCAGGCCGCGGTGTATTTCGACGACATGTACGTGGATTCGGGCCTGCAGCTCGATACGCTCAGCCGCGTGGGCAACTCGCACGCCTGGGTGACCAACGATTTTGAGCACGATGGCCTGCACGGCAGCGTGGTGTTCAAGCACCTCTTCGGCGAAGCCCTCAACCGCGGAGACCTGCGCCGGATCTTCTAGCAAAGGAGTGTCCCCGTCCACCGGCACAAAAAGAGCGTCCCCTAGTGCAGAATAAGTGCCGGCAACAACAATGCCGCAGGTAGAGGTCGGAAAGCGAAAACGCCCCTAAGCGAGCAAGGTGACGTGAAAGAGGAGGGCATTGACCTTCTGGTCATGCCCGACGATTGAACGTCAGATTGCCGCTTAGGGGCGTTTGCAGCGTCAATTGGTTAGGCATAGACCTGATGGTCATGCCTCACCTTTTGAATGACAAATTGTCGCTCTGGGCGGCGCGCAGCGTCGACCCGTTAGGCGAAGACGATCAAATTATCTCGATGAATCGCGGGCTTCTCGGCCAGGTCTGCCAGCAGACGGTTGCCGGCAATCTGGTCCTGGCGACGTCCGGCTGCAAGTTCCAGCACGTCCGAATCGGCCTCGGCGATACCGCGGGCGACGACCATACCGCTCGAATCGCACACGTCGAGCACATCGCCCTCGGCAAACGTGCCATCGACCTCGCGAATACCCACCGCAAGCAGGGAAGATCCACGGCTGACCAGCGCCTTCGCAGCACCATCATCGACCGTCACCGAGCCATGCGCCTTGTCGCCCAGTGCGATCCACAGCTTGCGGGGCGCAATGTCCAGACGCTCCGCCGGCGGATCGAACAGCGTGCCCACGCTCTCGCCGCGGGCGAGGCGCACGAGTGCATCGGGCTCCTCGCCCGAGCAAATCACGCTCTGAATGCCCGCCGTCATCAGGATGCGGCTCGCGCGAATCTTGGTGATCATGCCGCCCGTGCCCACCGATGTAGAAGAATCGCCCGCCGAGGCGATAATCTTGGCATCGATCTTTTGCACGACCGGAACAAACTCGGCCGTTGGGTCCTCATGCGGATTGGCGGTATAGAGGCCATCGATGTCCGAGAGCGTCACGCACAGATCGGCAGAAACCAGGCAGCTCACAAGCGCCGCCAGCGTGTCGTTGTCGCCAAACTTGATCTCATCGACGGTAACGGTATCGTTCTCGTTGACAACCGGTACCACGCCCAGCTCCACCAGGCGCAGCAAGGCGTCGCGCGCGTGCAGGTAGGACGTACGGCGCGCCGTGTCGTGGCGCGTGAGCAGAACGAGCGAGGTGAGCAGGTCGCGCGCATGAAACTCCTCGTCGTAGGCCGACGAGATGATGCACTGACCGGCCGAGGCGCAGGCCTGCAGGCTCGGCAGGTCGCCGACCGGCTTGCGGTCGAAGCCCAGCACAGGATAGCCACAAGCGATAGCGCCCGAGCTCACCACGACCAGACGCCAGCCGAGCTTGCGCAGCGCTGCGGCCTGATCGGCAAGTCCGCCGATAAAGGCGCGGTTGACTTTGCCGTCGGCGCCCACCACCGTGGACGAACCGATCTTTACCACCATCGTTTTATAAGAAGTCGTCATACGTCAAACCAATCGAATGTTGAGCAGGCGGGCGAACGGGTGAGCGAGAATATAGTCCGCTTTCCTCCGTCGCATGCGGATCATTTTGCCCAGGGGAAAGCCGATGCCGCGGCCATGTTCTTGCGCACGAGCTCGTCGCGCACCTGGGCCAGGCCCTGTTCCATACCCACCACGTAGGTCTGCGGATACAGGAAGCGCTTAAAAGCCGCGTCCAGATGATCGAGCGCCCAAGCACAGCGCTCGCGCGCGTCCTCGATGCTCTCACGCGGAGCCACCGCACTGCCATCGCGCACGATTGGCACCAGCAGCTCGCGATACTCAAGCTCGGACACATCGGTCACCAGCGCGGCATCGTTCACGGCCACGAGGGTATTGCCGCGCGCGGCGCCCTCCCCCGCCAGATGGTCCTCGTCATAGATCATGTCGCAGATCGGGCCGCCAAAGCCGTCGTAATAACGGCGCACGCGCTGCACGCCCGGGATCGTGCGCTTGTAGGGCTGCTCGGAGAGCTTAACCACCGGCGTCCACGGGTCCGCCTCGCTCGCACGGCGGGCAGAAAGCTTATACACACCGCCCAGCGCCGGCTGGTCGTAGCAGGTCGCGAGCTTGGTACCCACGCCAAAGCTATCGATGGGCGCGCCCTGGTCGAGCAGCGACTGAATCGTGTACTCGTCCAGATCGTTGGAAACCGAGATCCCCACATAGGGCAGGCCCTCGGCATCAAAACGGCCGCGGACATACTTGGAGAGCTTGGCGAGGTCACCCGAGTCGATGCGAATGGCCGACAGGCGCTCGCCCACCGCCTCCATCTCCTTGGCAACCGTAATGGCATGCTCGCAGCCCTCGCGCACATCGTAGGTGTCGATGAGCAGCGTACAGTTCTTGGGGCTCGACTTGGCAAAGGCACGGAAAGCCTCGAGCTCGGAATCGAAGCTCATCACCCAGCTGTGCGCATGCGTGCCAAAGACGGGAATACCGTAGCGGCGACCGGCGAGCACATTAGACGTAGAGGAACAGCCGGCAACGTAGCTCGCGCGCGCGACGGCCAGGCCGCCATCGGGACCCTGGGCACGGCGCAGGCCAAACTCGGCCACGGGACGGCCGTCCGCCGCCAGCACCACGCGCGCCGTCTTGGTGGCGACAAGCGTCTGGAAGCCGACGATGTTGAGCAGCGCCGTCTCGAGCAGCTGGCACTCCAGCGCGGGGCCGGTGACGCGCACCATGGGCTCGCGCGGAAAGACGAGCTCGCCCTCGGGGACGGCGTCGATGTTTACATGCGCACGAAAATCGCGCAGGTAGTCGAGGAATCCAGGCTTGAACATCGCGCCGCCGGCGGGAGCCTGAAGCGAGGCGAGGTAGTCGATATCCTCGGGCGTAAAGCGCAGATTCTCGACCAGCTCGGGCAGCTCGGCGGTACCGCACATGACGGCGTAGGCGCTACCAAAGGGATGGTCGCGGTAAAACGCGGTAAAACAACCCTGCTCATTGGCCTTGCCGCTCTCCCACAGGCCCTGGGCCATAGTGAGCTCGTACAGATCGGTGAGCATTGCAATGTCGGTGGGATGCGAGATGTCGGTCAAAGCCATGGGGCGACCTTTCGGATGCGTTGTGCAGAAGTTGAGGGTTAGACGAGGAGGACGTGCGGGCATGGAGCCCGGCGCGAACAGGTTAGTGCAGGCCCATGCTGCCCGTGATCGTGTAGACCATAAAGACGATAAACGCGATGAGGGCGAGCACGATGATGATTTTTTGAGCCGGAGCCATGCCGGGGATCTCATTCTCGCCCGTAGGCTCCTTGGAGGTGACCATGCGCTGGGCAAAGGTCATCTCATCACGGCTCGGCTTGGGCTCAGCGGGCTTGAGGTGAGCCACCTTTTTGGGTTGAGATTTGGGTGCGGCAGGCGAAGGCTTCGCGGCGGCGGGCTTGGGTGCGGGCACGGGCGCCGGTGCGGATGCGGCCTTCGCGGCGGTCTCCTCGGCCTTGGCGCGCTCGGCGCGCAGGGCAGCCAGCTCCTCACGCTCGCGACGGGCCTCTTCCTGGGCCTCGCGGCGGGCCTTCTCGGCGCGGAGCTCTTCCAACTCGGCGCGCTCCTCGTCAGACAATGGTTGGGACTCAAGCTCGGCCATGGTACCGCCCTTTCTTTTTAAAAAAAGCCGCCGACACAATGTCAGCGGCTTATCAAATCCAAGGGTGGAGACGAAGGGAGTCGAACCCTCGGCCTCTGCCATGCGACGGCAGCGCTCTCCCAACTGAGCTACGTCCCCAGGACAAGTTGATATTTTACCTACGGCTCGCCAACTGTCAACGCCCATTACCCAGTCTTTTTGGGACGGGGCTATTTTGACTACTTTTCGAGCAGGCAATCCTCTCGATGATTTTTTAATCCCCGTCCCAGAAAAATCATCGGCGAACGCGTTGCTTTGCGCTGGTAAGGACGCCGGTGGTGTCAAACGCTGGGGTGAAGCTCTCGTCTACCGCGCCGCCCTCTTGCCAGAACATCGTTGTAAAGCCCAGGTCGTCGGCATGGTCGAGCACCTGCTCGTACTCATCGCGCGTCACGGCTCGTGCCAGGTCGCCGCCCTGCTCGCGCATGAGCGCATTGGGCGTGTACTGGTTCATGACCGAGATCGGCACATCGCCCACCGTCTGCCACACAAGGTCCAGTACGCGACACGAATCGTCCGCATGCCCCGGCAGCACCAGGTGACGCACGATCATGCCGCGCTTCATGAGCCCGTCCTCGTCCACCAGCTCTCCCCCGCGGCGTTCGATCTCGCGTGCCATTTGCGCCAAGCCCGACACGGCCACACGCGGGTAGTCCTTAATGTGGGAGAGCGACTGCGCAAGCCCCGCATCGGCATATTTAAAGTCGGTAAGCCACACGTCGACCAAATCGCCGAGCGCCGCCACGGCACTCGCGCGCTCATAACCGCTCGTGTTGTAGACGATTGGGATGGACAGCCCGCGCGCCCGTGCCGCGGCAATCGCAGCCGGCAGCAGGTGCGCGTAGTGTGTCGCCGTCACCAGGTTAATATTGTTCGCACCCTGGTCCTGCAGCTCCAACATAATCTCGACCAGGCGCTCGGGCGAAATCTCAAGCCCAAAATTGCCCGTCGAGATCTCGTGGTTCTGACAATAGACGCATTTGAGCGAGCAGCCGCTAAAGAAGATCGTGCCCGAACCGGCCTCGCCCGAGATAGGCGGCTCCTCCCACATATGAAGCGCCGCGCGGGCCACCTTGAGCGTGTCGTTAGCACCGCATGCGCCGCGCGCACCCTCATCGCGCGCCGCACCGCAACGGCGCGGACACAAATGGCAGGCGGGCGAAAAAAGTTCGGTCAACGACGTCGGCATAAAAACATGCTCCAAAACAACGATTCAGCAGCTCAAGCGCAAAAGGACCAACCGCACGGACGGCTCAAGCCCAAGGTGCCGTAATCGTCCGACACGATTTTTGTAATGTCAAGACTGGAATCCACAAAGTGCCGCTTTATGATGTAGGTATTCCGCCCCCCGCGGAGCAACTGGGTGAACCGTCGCGTTTATTTAGGGAGCCCACACAGTCGTACCTAGTACAGGTATCCTTCGTTGTTAAGGACGCTGGAACAGTCGATGAGGGCACCCACCTGTTTTAGGTGGGTTCATTTTCGTAACGTGGGGGGTGGTTTTCTTTTGCCGAAACTCGCCATTGCAAATCTCGCCCAGATCCCCAAAAGGCACCAGGCAGAACCCCACCATCACTCGAATATCTGGTAAGCACGTGATTATCGCCCCGTGCAATTCCTCACACCCTCCTTAGTCGAGTATCATGGGTCAGCTATACCCTTTGTGGCGTGGCATCCTTTGACCTTTTCCTTCGACGCTTGGCGGTTTATCGATTCATGGCTTCCTCCACGAGCTTCATACCGTACCTTTGCGTGGCGGCCGCGGCTTTTATCGCGACCTTCCTTGCGGTGCCCCTGGTCAAGCGCCTGGCAATCAAGCTCGACGCCGTCGACTATCCTTCCAAGCGCCGCATCAACACTAAGCCCATCCCGCGCATGGGCGGCACGGCGGTCTTTTTGGGCCTCGTCGTCGCCTGCATTGTGCAAATCCTAGGCACCTGGTACCTGGGCTGGCCACCCGTTTTGGTGCCCCACCCCCGTCTGCACATCAGCTACCCCATACTTGCGCTTTCTTTTACCGTCATCTTTGCGACCGGCGCGATCGACGACATCTTCCAGCTCAAGCCCAAGCAAAAGCTGGCCGGCCAGGTCCTCGCCGCGCTCATCGCCTGCGTGGGCGGCCTAAAAATCGGCGTCATCGTCAACCCGCTTGCCCCCGGCGAGATTATGCTCGGCTGGCTCGCCTATCCCATCACCGTGGTCTACCTGGTGGCGTTCACCAACATCATCAACCTCATTGACGGCCTTGACGGCCTGGCGACGGGCATCTGTGGCATCGCATCGTTCACGATGTTCTCGATGGCCGTTCTCTCGGGCCGCATCGATGCCGCCGCGCTCTCCATCGCGTTGTTTGGTGCCTGCTTGGCCTTTTTGCGCTACAACTTCAACCCCGCGAGTATCTTCTTGGGCGACTCGGGTTCGCTGCTGCTGGGCTTTGCGCTGGGTTCCATCTCGCTGCTCAACGTGAGCCGCACCGCCGCGCTCACCTCGCTCATCATCCCGCTCATCGTGGCGGGCGTGCCTATCATCGATACGTTTAGCGCCATTGTGCGCCGCAAGCGCGCCCACATTAGCATTGGGCAGGCCGACAAGGGCCACATCCACCACCGCCTCATTCAAGAGGGCTACAACCAAAAGCAGGCCGTACTGCTCATCTATGCGTGGTGCATTATGCTTTCGGCCGGCGCCGCCGCCATCAATCAGGTCGAAGTGCCCACGCGCGTGCTCATCTTTACCGTGCTCGCCATTGGCTCGGCGGCCTTCGCCAAGCACCTGCACCTGTTTGAGCCCGTGCTGCGCCACCATTACAACAAGCGCACGCACGAGGACGAGCTGGTAACCCCCGACGACCCCGCCTTTAAGCAGGAGGAGCAGGCAGCCGAGGAATGTAAGGAAGAGCGCCACCACAAGCTCTAGGGTAAGCTGCCGAGGATGTGCCCGGGCGCCGCTGACCATGCGCAGTCCCGTGCCCATCGTGCAAGCCACCTCTCCCCCGCCCCTCGCTTACTTACGCCCCGACCCTCCAATAAACGCGTTATCATCTTGACCCATGAACATACGTTAGGAGCAATCATGCCAAACGAGAACAGCTACGAAGTCGCGCTGCAAAAGAGCAACGCCATTCGCGAGGGCCTGGCCAAGACGCCCGAGAAGTTCACCATGCTTACCGGCGACCGCCCCACCGGCCGTCTGCACCTGGGCCACTACTTTGGCACCCTCAAGGGCCGCGTCGAGCTGCAGAACATGGGCGCCAAGACCAACGTGCTCATCGCCGACTACCAGGTCATCACCGACCGCGACACCACCGAGCACATCCAGGACAACGTGTACAACATGGTGATGGACTACCTTGCCTGCGGAATCGACCCCGACAAGACCATGATCTACGCGCACTCCGCCGTGCCCGCCGCAAACCAGCTCATGCTGCCGTTCCTGTCGCTGGTGTCCGAGGCTGAGCTGGCGCGCAACCCCACGGTCAAGGCCGAGATGGAGGCCTCGGGCCACGAGCTCACCGGCCTTCTGCTCACCTACCCGGTGCACCAGGCCTGCGACATTCTGTTCTGCAAGGGCAACGTGGTGCCCGTCGGTCGTGACCAGCTGCCGCACATCGAGCTCACCCGCACCATCGCCCGCCGCTTTAACAACCGCTACGGCAAGGTGTTCCCCGAGGTCGATGCGCTGCTGTCCGAGACCCCACTGCTGCCCGGCCTGGACGGTCGCAAGATGAGCAAGAGCTACGGCAACGCCATCAACATCTCGATGACCGCCGAGGAGACGGCAAAGCGCATCAAGAAGAGCCAGACCGACTCCGAGCGCATGATCACGTTCGATCCCGAGAACCGCCCCGGCGTGTCCGGCCTGCTTTCGACGGCTGCAATCTGCACCGGCCGTT
>OLNF01000981.1_pt1 | contig 25181 bp, 23 predicted proteins | sample 1673061 | NCBI WGS metagenome assembly OLNF01 (sample SAMEA3136751, study PRJEB25190) | human gut metagenome
AAAGAGACCGATCCTGATCAACAACTGGGAAGCTACCTATTTTGATTTTAACACGGAAAAACTACTGAAGATCGCAGAACAGGCGTCCAAACTTGGGATTGAGATGCTGGTCATGGATGACGGCTGGTTCGGACACCGTAACGATGACAGTACCAGCTTAGGTGACTGGAAGGTCAATGAGCAGAAACTGCCGGGGGGCTTAAAACCTCTGGTGGAGCAGGTCAATGCACTGGGGATGAAATTCGGTATCTGGTTCGAGCCGGAGATGATCTCCCCGGATTCGGATCTGTACAGGGAGCATCCCGACTGGGCCATCGCCATTCCGGGACGGGCAGGCAGCTTATGCAGGAACCAGTCTGTCCCGAAAGGAAGTCAGAGATCATGCCTTTGAAAGCGTGGCGGCAGTGTTGCACAGTGCCAATATTGAATATGTGAAATGGGACATGAACAGGCAGCTGTCGGACCTTGGTAGCGTGGAATTGCCCGCGGACCGTCAGGGAGAGCTCTATCACAGATATGTGCTGGGTGTGTATGAACTGCAGGACAGACTGCTGCAGGAATTCCCGCATCTGCTTCTGGAGAACTGCTCCGGCGGCGGAGCGAGATTTGATCCGGGTATGTTATATTACAGCCCGCAGATCTGGTGCTCCGATGACATGGATGCCATTGAGCGATTGAAAATTCAGGAGGGCACGATGTTATTGTATCCGCTGTCCACCATGGGCGCCCATGTATCGGACTGCCCCAACCATACGGTGGGAAGAGTGACTCCTTTTGAGACCAGAGGTCATGTGGCACTGGCAGGCACCTTCGGCTATGAACTGGACATTACGAAGATCCCGGAGGAGGACAGACAGCAGATTCCAGCACAGACCGCCATGTATCATAAATACAACGACCTGATCCGCAGAGGAGATTATTCCCGGATTGCATCATTTTTGGAAAACGGTAATTATGACTGCTATCAGGTGACATCCAAGGATCAGAAAGAAGCGTTGGTAACCTATGTACAGGTACTTTCCCGACCGAACTTCCACAGCAGGAGAGTACGTCTGAAAGGCCTGGCACCGGAGAAACAGTATCGCATCGAGGAGACCGGGGAAATCTTTGGCGGCGACGTGCTGATGCAGGCAGGACTGCTGGTGACACCTCTGTGGGGAGACTACCGCAGTAAGCTGATTCATCTGACCGAGGTGTAAAATTAAGGCAGTGACATGCCTTGACAAACGATTTTTAGAAATCTAATATGGAAGTATAATTGACGATTTATCGGGAAATGTGTAGAAAAATAGCGATAAGGAGTACAAAATTATGGCAAAAGCAGTAAAATTAGCAGATATCGCAGAGAGAGTTGGAGTCAGCACAGTAACAGTGTCCAAGGCACTGTCCGGACAAAAAGGCGTCAGCGAGGAAGTCCGGGAGAAGATCCGCAGCATTGCGGAGGAACTGGGTTATCAGCAGCCGTCAGCGGCAAGAAAAAGTCAGAACCAGAAGAGCTACAATATCGGTATTCTGATCTCTGAGAGATTCCTTGATAAATATGAATCATTTTACTGGCAGATGTACCAGGCGGTAGCTACCAGAGCCACGGCAAAGGAATGCTTTACCATGCTGGAGGTCATCGGAATGTCAGAGGAAGAGAACGGCAGAATGCCGAAGCTGGTACAGGAACGCAAGGTGGATGGCATTATCGTTATCGGTAAGATGATGGATACTTACCTGCAGCATCTGAATACAGAAGCCGGGATCCCGGTGATCTATCTGGACTATTATAACGGAAGGGAAGCCAGCGATTCCGTTATTTCCAACAGTTATTACGGAACCTATGAACTGACCTACTATCTGTATCGGATGGGACATCACAAAATTGCTTATGTGGGAACCCTGCTTGCTACCGAGAGTATTACGGACCGGTATTTTGGTTATCAGAAGGCTCTTTTGGAGCTGGGACTGGAGCAGAAAAAGGAATGGGTCGTGGACGATCGGCACATTGAGACAGGTAAGATCGATACGGTGAATATGTTGCAGCTTCCCAAGGATATGCCTACCGCATTCGTATGCAACTGCGATCTGACTGCGAGCTTTCTGATCAAGAAACTGAGAGAGAACGGATATCGTGTGCCGGAGGACATCTCTGTGGTCGGCTTTGATAACTACCTGTATCCGGGGCTCAGTGACATCCATATCACGACGTATGAAGTAGATATGGGAGAGATGGCGAGAAGAGCCATTCATAATATGATCAAGAAGATCACCAGTGATAATTATAAGTCCGGAGTTACCGTGGTGGAAGGCCGACTGGTACTGAAGGACAGTGTGTCTCACGTATAGACTGCGGTGCATTCTGCCTGTAGACGAAGGGTGTGACACCGGTGTGCTTTTTGAACAGGTGGATGAAATGATTGGTATTGTCGATGCCTACCATAGCCCCCACCTCGTGAATCGGATTATCCGTAGATAGGAGCAGTGATTTTGCTGCTTCTATTTTTTTCCCCTGAAGATATTGCAGCGGGGAAGTATGGAATGTAGCGGAGAATTCCCGACACAGACGGTAGCGGCTGATGCCCAAAGTCTGCTCAAAGTATTCCAAAGAGTGATTTTCAGCATAGTTTTCTTCAAAATCCGCTTTCATGGACAGCAGATAAGCAGGAATGGGCTTCACATCCCGGGAGACGGACAGGGCGGACAGCATCAGTTCTGCGAACATGTCGGTCAGTTCTCGGTGAAGCTGTATCTGCTCTGCAGGAGTCGGGGTGAATGAAAATTTGGTCAGCTGCTGCATCCGCTGTGAAACGCAGGAGCCGATGGGAATCGGGTAACAACAGGTAAAAGTAGCCTGAAATATGCTATAATAAGAAGAAAGCTCCGCTCCACTTAAGAAAAACATCTGAAAACGCCACTTTCCCTGCAACAGCCGGAGAGAGAACCCCTGGCTGCAATCTAAGAACAACAGATGCTCGTGATCCAGGACCACCTCGCTGCCCCGGGTAGTAAGGACGGCACTGCCCTCTAAGGTGTAAAGCAGCAGATATGAGGGAAAGGGGTTCCATTCATAATAAAAGGGATTTAACAGGCGGAATTCCCCACCGGCCAGAGGCAGTAAAAAGCCTTTGTCTTCCAGGGATACTTTGTAGATCTGTCCCAGTAGGATCTCTGGGGAACGTTGTCCCTCCACATCGGAGGAAGTGTGCCTCAATGCATTGAGAAAAGTGGTGGAAATGTTCATACAAAAACCTTGCCTTTCCGCAATCTTCAAACTTCGGCTGCTTTAGCAGCTTGTGCAGGAACAAAACTTCATGTGAAAAATTTATTTTCACACTAGAAACATGCTTTTTGAAAAAAATAATTAAGCTTAAATACATTATAAGCCATTATTTAAGCTGTTTCAATGACAAAGGATGCAAAGAAAACAAAATTAGTTAATTAAATCAGCTAATTTAATTCAAATTAATTACTTTAATTGTATAATATGTACAAAACATAGGCATAGAACTTGTGAAAATAGAAGATAATAACGAAAATAGCAAGAATAAGAGATTAAAAACAAGAATAGTTGATGATTAATTAATATGATTATGTATAATTAAATTAAGTTACAAAACAGTAAACGCTATCAAATGTAGCAAAAAACAAGGAGGCTAAATCCTCTCCTCGTCAGAGGACTCGGATTTTCCTTCGGAAAACTAGGAGGATTTCTTATGAAGATGAAAAAGTTTTTAGCTCTTTCCACAGCATCAGTCATGGCACTGTCTATGGCAGCATGTGGAAGCACAGACAACGGCGGCGCCGCTGAGAGTTCTGTAGCAAGCACCACTCCCGCAACTGCAGAAGCTTCCAGCGAGGCTGCAGCACCTGCAGAGGTTACTAGCCTGAATTACGCAGAGCTTACTTTGGGTGAGGATTACACCGACATTACCACGACCATTAAGGTCCTGACTAACCGTACCGACCTGTTAGAGGACGGCGCAGCAGTTCCTTTCCAGACTTACATTGATGCATTCAACGAGATGTATCCCAACATCACTGTTGATATTGAAGGTATCACCGACTATGCAAGTGATACGCTGCTTCGTCTGCAGGGTGGTGACTGGGGCGATGTTATGTTTATCCCCGCAGTTGACAAGGCTGACTTAAGCACATACTTCCTTCCTCTTGGAACTACTACCGAGATGGACGGACAGCTGAACTACTACAACCAGATGTACGAAGGCACTGTATACGGTGTTCCTTACACCGCAGGTGTTAGCGGTGGTATCGTATATAACAAGGCAGTATTCGAAGCAGCAGGAATCACTGAGATGCCTAAGACTCCCGAAGATTTCATCGCAGCATTAAAGCAGATCAAAGAGTATGACAGCTCCATCATTCCTTTGTACACCAACTACGCAGCTGGCTGGGCAATGGGCGGCCAGTGGGATCCCGCTATCAGCGGCAGTGCTACCGGAGACAGCACTTATATGAACCAGAAGTTACTGCACACAGCCAATCCTTTTGCTGATCCCGGCGACGGAACAGGCGCTTACAACGTATACAAAGTAATGTACGATGCAGTTGCTGAAGGCCTTACCGAGGAAGACTACTCCACCACGGACTGGGAAGGTTGTAAGGGTATGATCAACAATGGTCAGATCGCTTGCATGGTTCTTGGCTCCTGGGCAGTTCCTCAGATGAAGGAAGCCGGTGACAACGCTGACGACATCGCTTATATGCCTTTCCCTATTACCCTGACCAGCGGTAAGCAGGCAGCATCTGTAGGCCCTGACTACAGCTTTGGTATCAATGCCAGCACCACCGAAGACAATCAGGCAGCAGCTCTGTGCTTCGTTAAGTTCATGACAGAAGAATCCGGATTCTCCTATGACTGCGGCGGACTTCCCGTTGCTATCAAGGATACCAGATTACCGGATTTCTACGCAGCATTCAAGGGTATCGACTTTGTAGTGGATGAGCCTGCGATCGAAGGCGAAGAGGATCTGTTAAACGAGCTGAATGCTGAAAGTGGTCTTAACATCAACAACAACGGTGAGACCAAGCTGCAGGAGCTGGTAGAGTGTGCAGCAGATGGTTCCAAGACCTATGATGAGATCATCGACGAGTGGAACGAAGAGTGGACTTCCGCACAGGAGAGCTGTGGTGTAGAGATCCAGTAATTAATAGGTAACTAATTTAATCTTCTGAAGTGAGAGGGAACCATTTATCCGGTTCCCTCTTATCTAAGAGAGAAGGGTATGGAGGTATTTCGATGAGTGCAGAGACAATGAAGAAAACAAAAAAACCCTTCAGCATGAAAAAATGGGTAAAGAGCAGGAACGGACAACAGACCATCGTCATACTGTCCTTCATGATCATTCCCCTGCTTTTGCTGTTCGTGTTCACCTATCTTCCTTTTGGAGAGATGGTAAAATTCAGTTTTTATAAAATGAAATATGCTACCCCGGTAGACAAAAGACAGTTTGTAGGATTTCGGAACTACATCGACGTATTTAAGAAAGATGAATGCTTCAGTGCTTTGAAGCTGAGCCTTTATTACATGGCAGGCGCAATGGTGCAGCTGGTACTTGCGTTGTACCTGGCAACGATCCTTAGCTTTAAGACCAAGTTTGGCAATATGTTCAAGGGATTCATGTTCTTCCCTTATCTGATCAGTGGTATTGCCATTGGATTTATCTTCAAATTCTTCTACACCAGAGGATTTGTATTCGATACGGTATTACAGTGGTGTGGATTTAACTTAGAAAGTCTTCCGTTCTGGCTGAAGGACAAGAGCGTTAACAATATCTCTTTGGTGGCTTCCTCGGTATGGCGTTATTACGGCAACAACATGGTACTTTTCATCGGTGCCATCATGTCTGTGGACTCCGAGATGTACGAGGCAGCAGAGCTGGACGGTGCCAATAAATTTCAACAGTTTATACATATTATCTTACCCAGCATTAAGACCATCGTTACGCTGAACGTGATCCTGTCTATCACAGGTTCCCTGAGTGCTTTCGATCCTCCCTACGTTATCACAAAGGGTGGCGGCGGAACCGCAACCTACTTCGTATTGATGGACAAGATCGCACATACCAACCAGCAGGTAGGTCTGGCGTCTGCTATGGCGGTGGTACTGTTACTGATCATTTTTGCAGCAACAATTTTACAAAAGCTTTTCTTCAAACTGGTATTTAGAAGCTCCGATGCGGATAATGAAGAATATACCAGAAGAAAACGGCTCAGAAGAGAGAGAAGATGGAAGAAGGAGGCAGTGTAAAATGGCAAAGATGAAAACTAACCACAAACATTACAGCGCAGGCGCTGTCATCTGGATCATCATTAAATATTTCAGCCTGGTATTTTTCTCCTTCGTGGCACTTTTGCCTATTGTATCCTGTGTCATCACAGCATTCAAGACCGATGCAGAATATCAGAGTACCAATGTTATGACCCTGCCGGAAAGCTGGCTGAACTTCCAGAACTTTATTGATGCATTTAACCGTGCCAATATGGGCAGAGCCTATCTGAATTCAGCGATCATCCTGGTATTTGTACTGTTAGGCTCCGTCCTGGTGGGAACACAGCTCGCTTATGTACTGAACCGGTTCAAGTTTCCCGGCAACGGACTGATCCGCAGCCTGTTCCTGTTCGCAACCCTCCTTCCCGGAATTGCCATGCAGGTATCTGTGTACCAGATCATGAGTAACCTTGGATTTATCAATCATCTGTATGGTTATATCATTATGAGTATGGGTACGGATGTTATCTCCATCTACATCTTCATCCAGTTCATGGAAAACATTTCGGTATCGTTGGATGAATCCGCATTTATCGACGGAGCCTCCTATTTTACCATTTACTGGAAGATCATTCTTCCGCTTCTGAAGCCCGCTATCGTAACTTCGATGGTGCTTAAGGGAGTAGGCGTATATAACGAGTATTATTGCGCCAGTCTGTATCTGCAGGACAAGAGGACTCTCGGTGTGGTAGCAACCTCCCTGTATACCTTCACCGGACCTCTTGGCAGCAAATACAATCTGATCTGTGCAGGTGTACTGATGTCTCTGCTGCCTGCATTGATCGTATTCCTGCTCTGTCAGAAACAGATTTACAGTGGAATCACCTCCGGCGCTGTCAAGGGTTAATACAAAGGAGAGTGTGGAACATGAAAAATGCGGAAACAAAGAAAATGAGAGAAGAGATCAAAAAGCATCTGACCGAAGGAATCATTCCTTTCTGGAAAGGGATGCGGGATGACGAGTTCGGCGGTTATTACGGTTTTCTGGACTACGATCTGAATCTGGATAAAAAAGCAGAAAAAGGCTGTATCCTGAACAGCAGGATCACCTGGTTCTTCTCCAACGCATATACACTGTTAAAAGACGAGAGTCTGTTGGATGAAGCAAAGCACGGCTACGATTTCCTGAAAGACCATTGTCTGGACAAAGAATACGGCGGTATCTACTGGTCCCTAAACTATGACGGAACCCCGAAGGATACCACAAAACATACTTACAATCAAGCGTTCTGCATCTACGCGCTGTCCTCTTACTATGAGGCCAGCGGGGATGCAGAAGCCCTGGAGCTGGCGAAAAAGCTGTTTACTCTGATTGAGACTACGTGTATGGATGAGGTGGGATATCTGGAAGCATTCACCAGAGACTTTAAACCGGAATCCAATGAGAAGCTGTCGGAGAACGGTGTCCTGGCAGACAAGACCATGAATACCCTGCTTCATGTTTTTGAAGCTTATACGGAGCTGTACCGGGTATCCGGGGATGAAAAAGTGCGCAGACGCCTTCTGTGGATCATGGATGTGTTCGCTGAGAAAGTTTATAATCCGAAGCTCCACAGACAGGAAGTATTTTTCGATAAGCATTATAATACCATTCTGAATCTGCATTCCTACGGCCACGACATCGAGACGGCATGGCTGATCGACAGAGGCTGCAAGGTTCTGGATGATCCGGAACTGACTCAGAAGATGTATGCCATCACCAGAGACCTTACCGCACAGATCTATAAGGTGGCATTCGACGGACACTCTCTGGCCAATGAGTGTGACAGAGGTGTCGTGAATGTACACAGAGTCTGGTGGGTACAGGCGGAGACCGTGATCGGTTTCTTAAACGGCTATGAGAAAGAGCCGGAGAAAACGGAATATCTGGAAGCCGCAGAGAAGGAATGGGCATTTATCAGAGATCATGTGATCGATAAGAGACCCGGTTCCGAATGGTTCTGGGAAGTGGATCCGGAAGGAAATCCCTATCCTGACCGCCCCATTGTGGAGCCTTGGAAGTGCCCTTACCATAACGGCAGAATGTGCATGGAGGTTATGAAGAGATGTTAGAGCGTTATTACATAGAAAAAGAGAAGCAGGAGAAGCTGCTTTCCCGTAAAAACATAAAGTCCGATTTCTACAACGGTATTTATGACCGTTATGAATATCCGGTTCTGACCAGAGAACATATTCCCCTGACCTGGAGATATGATCTCAATCCCAAGACCAATCCCTATTTCATGGAGCGTCTGGGGATCAATGCGGTCATGAATTCCGGAGCCATTGAATTAAACGGCAAGTATTATCTGGTAGCCCGTATCGAAGGCAACGACAGAAAGTCTTTCTTTGGTGTGGCGGAGAGTGACAATGGTGTCGATGGATTCCGTTTCTGGGATTATCCCATTCTGTTAGATGACACCTGCCCGGAAGAGACCAATGTCTATGACATGCGTCTCACCAAACATGAAGATGGTTACATCTATGGTGTGTTCTGTTCCGAAAGCAAGGATACCTCCGTAAATGATCTGTCCGCAGCAGTAGCGGCTGCAGGCATTGTAAGAACCAAAGACTTAAAGCACTGGGAGAGACTGGAGAATTTAAAGACCCTTCGTTCTCCCCAACAGAGAAATGTAGTGCTGCATCCGGAATTCGTGGATGGCAAATATGCTTTCTACACCAGACCGATGGATGATTTCATCGAGACCGGAAGTGGCGGAGGAATCGGTTTCGGACTGTGTGACGATATCACTCATGCAGTGATCGACGAAGAGCGCATGACCAGTCTGCGTAAATATCACACCATTACCGAGGCCAAAAACGGTGCGGGCGCTACCCCTATCAAGACAGACAGAGGTTGGATACATATCGCACATGGAGTCCGTAATACCGCAGCCGGTTTACGTTACGTCATTTATGCTTTTGCAACGGATCTGAAAGATCCTGCAAAAGTGATCGCAGAGCCTTCGGGTCTGCTGATCGGTCCCAGAGGGGAAGAGAGAGTGGGAGATGTTTCAAACGTAGTATTTACCAACGGTGCTATCGCGAATGAGAAGGGGGAAGTCTTTATCTACTATGCATCCAGCGATACCCGCATGCATGTGGCAACTACTACTATAGACAAGCTTGTGGATTATGTATTCAACACCCCTTCTGATCCCGGAAGAAGCGTGGAGTGTGTGGCACAGAGATGTGAACTCATCCGCAGAAATGAAGAGTTCTTAAAACAGGAAGCAAGATAAATAATACAGAAATGAGGTAACCTGAATGAGCAAGGTTAAGATGATCAGCCCTGCAGTACCTAATGTACCCTGGCAGGATAAACCGGAAGGACATACCGGTGCACCGGTATGGAGATACAGTGAGAACCCTATTATTGGCAGAAATCCTGTAGAAGGAGTAGCCAGAATCTTCAACAGTGCCGTAATGCCTTACGGTGATGAATTCATCGGCGTGTTCCGCGGTGAACAGGTCAACGGTATTCCCTATATTTATTTAGGACGCAGCAAGGATGCTATTCACTGGGATTTTGATAAGAATAAGATCCAGTTCGTAGATGAAGAAGGCAAGCCTTTCATGCCGATTTATGCATATGATCCCAGACTGGTAAAGGTAGAAGATACCTACTATATCATCTGGTGTCAGGATTTCTACGGCGCAGCCATCGGTATTGCGAAAACCACGGATTTCAAGACGTTTACCAGAATCGAGAATCCGTTCCTTCCTTTTAACCGTAACGCCGTACTGTTCCCCAGAAAAGTACACGGCAATTTCATGATGCTGTCCCGCCCTTCCGACAGCGGACATACGCCCTTCGGTGATATTTTCGTCAGTGAGAGCCCCGATATGGTATTCTGGGGCAAACACAGACATGTGATGGGCAAGTCTTCCGAATGGTGGGAGTCCTTAAAGATCGGTGGCGGTGCAGCTCCCATTGAGACCTCTGAAGGATGGTTTTTGTTCTATCATGGTGTGAGCGGAACCTGTAACGGTTATGTCTATTCCATCGGTGGAGCGATCCTGGATATTGACAACCCGTCCATCGTAAAATATCGTTGTGAGAACTTCCTGCTGACACCGGAAGAGTGGTATGAGGAGAGAGGATTCGTACCGAATGTATGCTTCCCATGCGCTACCATTCATGATTCCGAGAGCGGCAGGATCGCCATTTACTATGGCGCAGCAGACAGCTACGTAGGGCTGGCGTTTACGACCATCGATGAAGTGGTTGACTATATCAAAGAACACAGCGTGGTCACAACAAGCGATACAGAAGAAGGCAGAAGATAGAATCGAGGGACCCGCGATGAGCGGGTCCTTTGCGGTTTTGGAGACAGCGTATGATGGAAAGCTATTTAAAATGTGAAGAATGTGCGGGAAATGTTATTGATAAAGAGGCCGGTATCTTAAACCGTGGTAATCTGGGCAGACTGAAAAATTTCCTGAGCCGGGCAGCCCAAGGGGAGAGACTGACGGTGGGATTCATCGGCGGATCCATTACGCAGGGATTCGCAGCGACGGAGCCGGATCAATGCTATGCTGCAAGAACCGTTGCATGGCTTCGGAAAGTGTTCCCCAATACGGAATTCGATTACGTGAACGCCGGAATCGGAGCTACCGATTCCCAGTTCGGCGCGGCGAGAGTACAGGAAGACCTGCTTCCGCGGCTGCCGGATCTGGTATTTGTGGAATTCTCCGTGAACGATCACAGTACGCCGCATTTCTGCGAGACCTACGAAGGTCTGGTGAGGCAGATTTATGGCAGTGCAAGCGCACCGGCAATGGTGCTGATCCATAATGTCTATTATGATACCGGTAAAAGTGCGGCATATTATCATGCGCAGGTAGGACGACATTATGATCTGCCCTGTATCAGTATACAGAACAGCATCTATCCGGCAGTGGCAGCAGGAAGACTTCCGGCAGAGAAGATTACTGCGGATTTCCTGCACCCCAATGATCTGGGACATGAACTGGTGGCATCCGTGATCACGAACTTCTTGGAAAAGGTGATCCATGATAAAACGCAAGAGCCGCAGGAAATTTTCCCGGCCCCGCTGACAGAGAATGCCTATGAGCATTGCGTGAGACTACAATATTTTAATTCCACACCGGAGAAGAGCAGTTTTGAAGAAGATATGACACCGCAGAGAGATATCACGGATATTTTCCGAAACGGATGGAGCGCCGGGGAAAAAGGAGCTTATCTGGAGTTCACTTTCCGGGGGACCGGTGCCGCCGTGCAATACCGCCGAGTGAAGGACGGACCTGCACCCATTGCCACGGCAGTGGTCGATGAGAACCCTGAGACGGCGTGCGTGTTGGACGGAACCTTCGATGAGACCTGGGGAGACAAAATGCAGCTGACAACGGTGGCAGAGCACCTGCCCTATGGGGAACACCGGGTACATGTGGAGATCACGGAGACCCATGCGGAAGACAAGGCAGAGTTCTATCTGGTGTCGGTGATCGTGTCCGGGGTGAGGGAAGAAGGTAACACGAAATGATTGACAGCACCGTAATGTTGAGCTATTAGTATAAATAAAAATGTATCACGGACAGATTCAAAGAAAGCAGGAACAGGAGCATGAATAAAGATATTATATTTTTAAATCCGGTGTGTACCCACAATATCTGGGGCGGTACCAGGTTAAACAGAGAATTTGGTTATTCCATCGAAGGAGATGACATCGGCGAGTGCTGGGGCATCAGCGCCCATCCGAGTGGAGATGGTACCGTGAGAAACGGAGCCTTTCAGGGAATGAAGCTGTCAGAACTGTGGGAGAAGCACCCCGAGCTGTTCGGAAACACGGGAATGGATCGTTTCCCTCTGCTGGTCAAGATCATTGATGCGAAGGACGATCTCAGCATTCAGGTACATCCGGATGATGCGTATGCGAAGGTTCATGAGAACGGATCCCTGGGTAAGACCGAGTGCTGGTTCATCCTGGATTGCAAGGAGAATGCTACGCTGGTAGCCGGACACAATGCGAAGACGAAGGAAGAACTGGAGCGGATGATCCATGAGGGCAGATGGAAGGAATTCATCCGAGAGATTCCCATTAAGCCCGGGGATTTCATCCAGATCGATCCCGGTACCGTGCATGCCATCAAGGGAGGAACTCTTCTCTTAGAGACCCAACAGAGCAGCGATATTACTTATCGTGTGTATGATTACGACAGATTGAGCAACGGCAAGCCCCGACAGTTGCACATCGCACAGAGTATTGATGTGATCACGGTTCCCGCAAAATCCGTGGACAACAGTGTGGTGCATACCGAGAAGAAGGATGATGTCATTCAGCAGCTGATTCAGTGCCCTTACTACACCGTATATCGTATTGATGTGGAGCATCGCGTGGAGACCTGGCAGGATAAGCCATTCATCCTCATGAGCGTGGTAGAAGGCGAAGGCACCCTGAATGGTACTCATTTAAAAAAGGGCGATCACCTGATCCTGCCTGATGGCTACGGTAAGGTAGAGTTACAGGGCAGGATGCAGATCATCGCATCTACGATCTAAGTTTACAGCAGATAAAAATCCGGTAAATGATAGCTGTCTTCAAAACTGATTTATCTTCAAACTGATTTATTTTCCAAGTACAACAGATAGCTTGATTTCTTTTTCTGTTTCGCTCAGGTCGAGATCACCGCCGTCGGAGACGGTCACGCGCAGCTCATAGAGCACGCCGTCTGTCAGCTCCGTCACATTTGCTCCGGTCTCGTCTGTGAGCGACCACAGTTCAGAGCCAACCTTTTCCAGCTTGCCGTCTGCACCATAGGCGTAGAGGGTCAGATCGGAGGCACTGCCGGACAGGTTGTTCATGCGGAAGGCTACCATGGTGTTGGGATGCACGTTGCAGATGGTCGCGGTGTTGTGCCAGCTTGCAACCGTACCTTCACCGCCATCCTGCTCAAACTGATCCTGCGAAAGAACATTTCTTGCCACCTGATCAAGATCAACCTCACGGTACGGAAGCTCGGGCAGGTACACAAAGCGATCCTGCAAACGCAGCAGTTCCAGATAGCCTGTCGGGCAGTAGAGCGTATTTCCGTTGCTGCCGGTGTACATGCCGATGGCCATATTATTGTAGCCGTATTTGTTGGACACATCCATCGTGAAGACGGTTTCGCCTGTTGCAAAGTCCAAAATAATGTACTGCCACATGCCGGTATCCAAATCCTGTACGTAACCGTAGATATAGCCTGTTGCAGTGGAGAGCTTCATGATCGCCGTGTCGCGCAAATCGTTCCGGCTCCAGATGCTCTTCATTTCATAGCCATCGGCGGTTTTTAGGGTGTCCACCCGCTCAACGCCCGGGGCGATCATAACATTACCCTTCATCAGCCAGTTCTGGTCATAAATGTTGGCGTAGCTCTGAATCGAAGAGTCATTGTCAGGGTCGGCAAGACCTGCGTTACCAGCGCCGAACCAGTTGCAGACGATCGTGCTGACGGTGCCTTCACCGTCGTCATAAACGATTGCAGAGTTCTCAACCGCCACCTGATACCCATCGGGCAGATCATCCAAAACAGGCATGCTGGCTACGACCTCTCCGGTCTTCATGTCGAGCGCAAGAAGCTTAACGGGGTCTGCGTTGTCGGTGAACAGTACAAGGTTTGGTGTCAGTGTGGGCGAGCAGCCGCCACCCCAGGCAAGTCCGCCGCCGGTAGTCTTATCGCCATCATGACTGACCTTCGCACCGACACTCTCATATGGCGTGTACCACACAACGTTCACACCTTCTTCCGCGCGCAACAGATAGCAGTTCTGGTTCGTCAGAATGACCGCACCGTCTTTGGAGGCAGCAATGCCGTTTTCTGCGCCCTCGCCAAGGGGCAGCCCGTAAACAAAGACAGCCTTTGAAAGATCGGTTTGTTCGCCATTCAGAATCGATTCTATCGCTGTGTGGGCAATGTAGCCGAGAACACCCTGCTGCTGCCGCTCAGGATAGATTCGGAAGCCGCCGGTGGCGAACCAAAGGTTTCCGTCGTAGTCAAAGACCACGGACAGAAGATTCTGTGTCAGCTCTTTGCCGAGCGCGGTCTCAGCAGCTGCCTTGATATCGATATCCAGAACCTTTTCAAATTCCGGAATGACGCTGCCATCTTCCTCTGTCGTACGCAGTATCAGTACATGGTTGTTGCTCGTCGGGCAGACGACACGGTTTTTAGAGTCAAGGAATGTGTAGGAACTCTGGATGACGTAACCGCCGCCATCATGTTGCATCGGTGAAAAATAGCCGAGCGTCTTCGTCTCTGTTGCATTCAGATCACGGATGGCGATGCCGCCGAGCAGTGGCACGACCGCGTGACCGTAGTTGTCAAAGTAAATCGCGGGTGAGGCGTTCGGGTTCGTTGTCTCAAAGGAAACATTGATTTCCGGATAGATGCCGAGCGGCAGAATTTCATCCGTTGAGTCGGTGTTGTAGCCGTCGTGATGGATGTTTGCATCACTTTTTGCCATATAAGGGTTTTCATCCACGTGTTTGGGTTGTAAAGCCTTCACGGGCAGTGCACCGGATAACGGTGCAGAAGATGTTGTTTCGTCCTCTGCCGGTGTGGGCGTTCCACCGCAGGCCGCCATAGACAGGCACAGTGTTCCCGCCAGAAGAAAGCTAAATACAGAATAAATCTTTTTTCTCTTGTTCATCAATAATCCTCCTCATTGTTATGTTTGTTGTGAGCCGTTCGGAATAAGGCAGACGTTTTTTTCCCATCTGACCATGTAGAAAGTCCTTGCTGAAACGCTTCTTCTGTTATTGGCTCTAACAGAAAATAGTCTACACGCAGCCGAAATGCATGCAGGGAAAAATCCAGATCGCTGCACCAGATGATGCGTGTTTCGGGAAAAAGCGTCCGCAGATGCTCCACCGCATTCAACCCTTCTACTCCCGGAAGTGCGATCACAGTGCAGGTTGGCGCATTTACACGCGCCACATCAAAGAACAACTCCTGCCCACGGTAACAGTCCATTTTGGGAAACAGACCGCGTTCAAAGCAGAACCGTGAAAGCTGCTCTATATAAAAGGCTTCCTGTGTTTCACTATTTGTCAGCACGGCAATGTGGTACACAGCACTCCCTCCTTTCTGCCGTCATTGATGCTTTCTGCTTGTCAGTATACGGATATGCAAACGCTTTTCAAGCCGTTTGGCACGAAACCCTTAATTCCGTCACGAAATCTGAGTTTTTCACTGTGCCGGTGTTGGACAGGTATGATATAATTTAGTCACTGGAATTTTTTACAAAGGAGTCAGTCCGATATGAGGATAGCAATAGTGGATGATATCGAGACCGAACGTGCGCTGTTGAAAATGCGGCTTGAGCGACAGCTGAGCTTGTACGGTGTAGAGACGGAGATCTTAGAATTTGATAGCAGCGAGAGCTTTCTCGCAGCAGAAAAAGAACGGCACTTTACTGTGGCATTTCTGGACATTTACATGAAAGGATTAAGCGGCATGGATGCCGCAAAGGAACTTCGGAAGACGGATGCAGACTGCTTTCTGATCTTCACCACAACATCTACCGATCATGCACTGGAGGGCTTTCAGGTGCGGGCATTTCACTACCTCGTGAAGCCCTTTTCCGAGGGAGAACTTGCCGCTCTGCTTGCTGAAATGCTCACTAAACTTCCGCGTCCGGAGCCGATTCTGACGGTGAAAGTCAGTGGCAGCGACGTTCGCCTTCGCTATAGGGACATTATCTTTGCCGAGCATTTTGCTCATATGATCAACATTCGCACAACTGCCGGAAAAACGCTTGCCACGCGGCAAAGCTTTAAGGCATTTACCGAGCCGTTGAAAAAAGATCCACGCTTTTTTGTCTGCGGCCGCGGTACGATTGTCAATTTAGAACATGCCGCTGATTTTCAGGCCGCCGCTTTCTGCATGACCGACGGCAGCCGCGTATATGTCAACCAGGAACTTTTGAAGCCTGCCAGGCAGGCATTTATGGAATTTCTGCTGCAAGGGGGTGTATGAGATGAAAGATATTCTGCGTCCGATCCTGGAGTTGTCCGTCGTACTCCCCGGTCTTTTACTTGCATATTTCCCTGTAAAATCCTATCTGAAGCAGTCTCCCGGAAAGCTTGCCGCCCGGATTCTCCCCCTGATGGCAGGATTATGTATCGGTGGTGGGATCGTCTGCTATCAGTTTCATGCGTCCACTGCGTCTGCCCTGGCAGGGATCACATTGCTTGCAATTGGGCTATATACCGGAACACTCCAAATCTCCCTCTGGAAATCCGGAACAATTGCACTGACTGTCTGCGCAGTATTTGCATGCATCAACAGCTTGTCCCGGGCTATCAGTGCTGCGATTGTTCTGCATAAGCAGCTGCCATCGGACGAACCGTGGTTCTGCCTTGCAGCCTGTGTATTTTATAATGTTGTTTGCTGGATTTTGGTGCTGACAGCGTTCTATCCGTCAACCCATGCAGTTCGTGTGATGGTCGAGGATGATAATTTTGCGCAAACATGGTATGTGTTCTGGGTTTTGCCGCTGGTGTTCATTTTTTTGAACCTTTTTATGATTCCGCGCTATCAGACGACACTTAGGACCGGTCGTGTATTGCAGGGATATATTGTGATAAGTATTGCACTTCTTTTGCTTTTGCTCTGGTTCAACGCAATTTTCCTGCTAATGGCCACCAGTCTCAACCGCAACGCGAGATTACAGCAGGAAAACCAGCTTCTTTTCCTGCAGCAGCAACGCTATGAGAATCTCAAAACCGCCATCGAAGAAGTGCGGCAGGCGCGGCATGATATGCGCCATCAACTGAATCAAATTTCCGCACTGGCTGAGACCGGCGATCTGGAAAGATTGAAAAGCTACCTTGAAAAAAACATTTCCCGCATCCCGGATCTCGGTATACACTTCTGCGAAAACCATGCAGCAGATAGCGTCATCGGTTATTATTGTGCCCTGGCAAAGCGCGAAGGCATTCCCTTTTATGCAAAGCTCGATCTGCAGCAGACTCTTCCGGTCGATGAGATCAACATGTGTCTGGTCTTGTCCAACTTGTTGGAAAATGCGCTCGAAGCCAGTATCCGCACTGCACCAGACAGACGGCAGATCAAAATCACTGCATATCTGCATGCCGAGCGGCTGCTTCTGATCGAAGTTGAGAATGCCTATGACGGCGAAATCAGGGAGAAGGACGGTGTTTTCCAATCCTCCAAACGAAAGGGAAATGGCGTCGGCATCCAGTCTATCCAACATATTGCAGAAAAAAGCGGCGGTGCAAGTACGTTTACCTATCAGAATGGTGCTTTTTCCGCTAAAGTTATGCTCTGTGGATAAATGCACATTTCTGCCGGTCGGATCGCTATGATGCATGCAGACACTGCGTGGTACACACGGAAGAAAAGGAAGATGCCATTCAACAGCTGATCAGGTGCTCCTGCTACACCGTGTACCGCATTGATGTGGAGCATCGCGTGGAGACTTGGCAGGATAAGCTCTTTGTGCTGATGAGTGTGGCAGAGGGAGAAGGTACCTTGAACGGAACCCGCCTGAGCCGCTTATTTTTCATCAATCCGTTCGAATTTAAAAACATTCAGCGTATCCACATCCGGGCAGGCAAAGATAGCGGTTCCCTTCGGATTTCCGGGGATTTCTCCACCGTACCGGAGAATGTCTACATAAGGGAATGCCACATGCATTGCCATGGGGCATAAGTTACCGCGTTCTGTGTCAAAATCGTAAGAATCGCCGATTTTATGTCCCCTGTGGCAGCCTTTTGTTCCTTTTTGGTCAATTAATGTAATCTGAATTCTGGGTCTGCTCATTCGTCCAATACCTCCAGACAGGTTTCTAAGGGAAGTCCCTTGAATTTATCTGCATTCTCGCTGCAGAAATCCGTGATCATCTGCGTCTGTTCTTTGGATACGATAAAACCGGTGGAGATGGCATCAAACTGAAAATCAAGGGCTTTCCATACACCCAAAGTGTTCTTCATATACTGTGTGGTATCCAGAATGTCGAATTTTCCATAATCCAAAGTATTGGATACGATTGCTGTGGGGAGATTGTAAGTCTCGTATTTCAGATAGGACAAGTTTTCTCCTGTGCTCTCTGTAGTTTGCCGGACTTGCATTTTTTGATGAGGACACGCTCCCCGAAAATCTTGCGGTGGAAAAATGCACCAGGGAACAGATACTGATGTGCTTTGAGGCACTGCGGAATCCGAATGCGCCGACCACGTTTGACTAAAGTGTATTAAGCTGTTTTGCTTATGCGATAAAATCATCAAGATTCAATGAAAAGAGGGATTGATTTCTCAACCCCTCATAGTGTATAATCTACTTAGAAAGGTGGTCGGAAGTGAAAATTCCGATTTGCCCTCAGTTAAATGTTAGAAAAGAAATAGCATTCACTTTGGTCGGTGGGATGCTATTTCTTTTTATGATAATCTATGATTTATCATAGATTATCATAAAAAATATTGATCAAAAAATAAAGACAATAAAAGAGTGAGTTATATCATGGATACAATCAGAGGTAAATTATTCAAACAACATTTATTATCAGATCAATTCCTTGATCTGATTGAGAAGAACAAGCGCCCCATGGATGAACTGATGTCGTATTATCAGTGTGCCATCATGGAGGTGGAGACGAAATTCAAGGTATTGAATCAGGAGTATTCCCTGGAATACGACCGCAATCCCATCGAGGGCATCAAGACCAGAGTGAAGTCCTACGACAGCATCCTGCGGAAGATCCGCCGGAAAAATATTCCCATGACGCTGGAAGGCATTGAGGAGAATATCCGTGACATCGCCGGTGTCCGGGTCATCTGTTCGTTTCCGGATGATATTTATGAATTGGCGGAGAGCTTTTTGCGCCAGGATGACATTACCCTGATCGAGCGCAAGGATTATATAAAGAATCCTAAGGAGAGCGGTTACCGGAGTCTGCATCTGATCGTGCAGGTGCCGATCTTTTTGCAGAATACGAAAAAACTGGTCTATGTGGAAGTCCAGTTCCGCACGATTGCCATGGATTTTTGGGCGAGCCTGGAGCACAAGCTGCAGTATAAGAAAAACATTCCGGAGAGTCAGGCAAAGTTCCTGAAGGACGAGCTGTATGACTGTGCGCAGCAGAGTGCGGCACTGGATAAGCGGATGCAGAATATCCGGAATGTCATTGCGGAGAGTGAGACTAAGGAAGAGGAAAAACAGGATTTCCTGCCGATCTTTTTGCGGGAAAACAAAGGGTAATTACGCAGCCTGAAGGTATGTAGATGATGGAAAGGCGAGAAGAATTGTATGAAGATCAGAGATATTTTGAATAAAGATACCGCAACGATCTCTTTTGAGGTATTTCCTCCGAAGAAGAGCACGGATTTCGGAAATGTGGAGGCAGCAGCACTGGGGATCGCGGCATTGCAGCCTGCTTATATGAGCGTGACTTATGGCGCCGGCGGCAGTACCAAGGGACATACCATTGCTTTGGCAGGAGAGATTCAGAAGCAGCACAATGTGCCTACCGTGGCGCATCTGACCTGTGTCTGTGCTGACAGGGGCAGCATCGGTACCGCTCTTACAGAAATGCAGGCAGCAGGGATCGAGAATATTTTAGCTCTGAGAGGAGATATTCCCAAGGATTTCGACGGAGAAGTATTTACGGATTTTACGCACGCCTCCGATCTGGTGCGTTTTATTAAGAAAAACGGAGATTTCTGCTTGGGTGGCGCCTGCTACCCGGAGGTGCATCCCGATTCTGCTAACAAAAATGCGGATATTCAGGGGTTGAAGGCGAAGGTGGATGCCGGTTGCGAATACCTGACGACCCAGATGTTCTTCGACAACAATATCTTCTTCAACTTTATGTACCGTGTGCGGGAGGCAGGGATTACCGTGCCCATCGTTCCCGGCATCATGCCCATCACCCGCGGTGTACAGGTGAAGAATGCCGTAAAACTGTCCGGCTGTAATGTGCCGGAGCGCTTTAAGAATATCGTAGACCGCTTCGGAGACAATCCGGAAGCCATGAAACAGGCGGGCATCGCCTATGCCACCGATCAGATCATTGATCTGCTGGCCAACGGCGTAAAACATATCCATGTCTATTCGATGAATAAACCGGATGTGGCGGCCGGGATCCAGAGGAATCTGTCGGAGATTCTGAAGGCCTGAGATAATGAACGCAAGTGAGTCAATACATTGACAGATGAAAAAGATGTACTATTATCTAAATCAGAGAATAGTACATCTTTTTATGTAGTGCTGAGGAAAGAAGCAGAATTGATGGATGACGTGAGAAGGGCAGGATTTGTCAATGTGGCAAAATGTGTGGAAGAAGGAGCAGGAGAAGATGAAACAGATATCTGAGGCAGTGAAAAAGGATCAGATCCTGTATTATTTCAAAACCCAGTGGCCGGTGCTGCTGGCAGTCACGTTCTCCGGACTGATCTATAACCTCGGACTGCTGGCAGGACCGTGGTTCGAGGGTCGGATGACGGGATGTCTGGTGGACATTCTGGGTGGGAAAGCAGGATACCAAGATATGCTGGTGCTGGTGACCGCGTATGTGATGTCTATTGCCATCGTGCAGATCTCCCGTTATATCAAACGTTTTTATGTCAGACGATTTGCTAATAATGTGAATCGTGACATGAAAGAAATCCTGTACCGCAGCCTGGTGCACAGAAGCCGTGCCGAACTGGAAGAAGAGGGTGCTGGAAATGTCATGACCAAGGCAATCCTGGATGTGGATGACTGCGCGGAGGGGATGAGGAAATTTACCACAGAGATCTTCGATACCGGTGTGGCACTGGCAGCATATGTGGGAATGTTGTTATTCTATGACTGGCGGCTGGCAATCTTAGGTATGCTGTTTTTACCGGTATCTTATGTGTTGGCGGAGAAGATGAAGCGTAACGTGCAACGCACCGGAGCTGCTTATAAGGAAAAGTCCGGAGATTTAAGTGCCGCAACACTGGACAGAGCCACTAACGCTATCACTTACTGTGTCTATGGCAGAGAAAAAGAGCGCAGGCAGGCCTATGAAGCGAACCTTACCGATTATGAGACATCTGCTGTGAAGGCCAATATCTGGAGTACTGCGTTCCCCCCGCTGTACCGGATCATCTCCATGACAGGCGTACTGTTTATCCTGTATTTCGGCAGCAGAAATGTGCTGGGAACCGGCTGGAAAATATGGGATGTGGCAGCCTTTACCACGTTTTTATCCTGTTTTTTGAAGTTAGCCGTGAAATCTTCTCATGCCGCGAAGCTATTCAATGCGGTACATAAAGCCCAAGTCTCCTGGAAACGAATCAAGCCACTGATGAAGGAAACCACTTATGAGGACGATAGCCTGGTACAGGAGCCGGGAACGCTGGAAGTATCGGATGTAAGCTTCGCTTATCCCAGCGGAGAGAAGATCTATGAGGACTTCAATCTGTCAGCCACTCCGGGACAGATCATTGGTGTCACCGGCGCAGTGGCGTGTGGTAAATCCACATTGGGAAAGACTTTCCTCTGTGAATACCCTTACGAAGGAAGGATCTGTTTCCACGGCAAAGAATTATCCGGGATGACCAAAGCAGAGCAAAACGGCATGGTGGGATATTTAGGACATGATCCGGAGCTGTTCAATGATAGTGTCCGTAACAATATACTGCTGGGCGATGATGACGATCCGGAGAAGTATCTGAAGGCAGTCTGTTTCGACGGTGAGGTGGCAGAGATGGAAGAGGATATGGACACCATTGTGGGAAATGGTGGCGTCCGACTCTCCGGTGGTCACGCCAGTGCAGCCGCACGCCAGGCCAGACGCGCAGGAGCACGCGCTCTGGCAGGAAGCCGGGTCGGAGCGCCGGATCGTCCAGCACAAGCTCCGCACCGAGCTGCGCGGCAAGCCGTTCGCCCGCTTCGTCCGGCAGCTGCGGCGCGTAACGAATCTGTCCTCCCGAAAAGCCGCAGCGCTCCGCGTGTGCCAGCTCTGCCGCCGATGTACATTCGACGCCGCAGCCGCTCTCGCGAAAAATCGAGAGGACGGCGGGATTCGGATTCCACCGCAGCGGGAACCAGAGCGCGAAGCCCGCGTTCCACGAAAAAGCCGCGCGGGCCACTGCCGCGTTCTGCCGCAGGCCCGCTTCGTCATACACGTAAAACGGCGTCCCGATGCGTTTTGCCGCCTGCCGGAGCGTCCGCGCCGGCAGGAACACCTCGCCGCTCATCGGTTGTCGCGCCGGTTGTTCTCGTAGAGAATGACAAGGCCCTTGAGCAGCAGATTGCGGTCGTAGATGATCTTGCGGCGGCACATCGGGAGGATGAACCGCGCGATGCCGCCCGTGGCGACGACGGTGGCCTTCTGGCCAAGCTCTTCTTCGATGCGCTCGATCATGCCGTCGATCATGCAGGCATTGCCCAGCATGATGCCGCTGCGCATCGCGTCGATCGTATTGCGGCCGATGGCCTTTTTCGGCATATCGAGGCTGATGCCCGGCAGCTGCGCGGCGCGGCCGGCAAGCGCTTCGGTCGCGACCTTAACGCCTGTGCAGATGCTGCCGCCGATATAGGCGCCGTTTTTGTCCACGACGGCGATCGTCGTTGCCGTGCCCATGTCGATCATGATGAGCGGCGGCTCGTATTCATGCAGCGCCGCCACGGCACCGACCACAAGGTCGCTGCCGACGGAGGCGGGATTGTCGAGCAGGATATTCAGCCCGGTCTTGATGCCGGGGCCGACGACGAGCGGCTTTTTGCCCGTCAGCTTCATGACCGCCGTGCGCACCGAGTTTAAGACCGGCGGCACGACCGACGAGATGATCACGCCCGTCACCGAGGCGCGCTCGATCTCATAGAGCGAGAGCAGGTTTTTCAGATCCATACAATACTGGTCGGATGTCTTGAGCGCGTCCGTCGCAAGTCGCGCCTCCTGCGTGATCTTGCCGTCGGCATAGCCGCCGACCACAATGTTTGTGTTGCCGATGTCAATCAATAGCAGCATCGTTGTCCTCCATCGTTTCCGCGTTCCGCAGGCGGCAGGTAAAGCCGCCGTGTTCGTCTGTGATGATCTCGCCAAAATCTGACCGGCCCGCGCCGCACGCGCCGGGGTTCATCAGCCAGAGGCCGTCCTGCTCCTCGAGCAGGGCACGGTGCGTATGGCCGAAGAGCGCGAGCTGCGCGCCGACGCGCCGCGCCTCCAGCGTCAGCCGCGTCAGGCCGGACTTCACACCGAACAGGTGGCCGTGCGTCAGGAAGATGCGCACGCCGTCCAGCGAGATCGTCAGGCTCGGCGGAACATTCGTAAAATAGTCGCAATTTCCCGGCACGTGATAAAAATCTATGCTGGAAAATACGGATTCCATGCTCTCGGCGTCCTCTAAATGGTCGCCGAGGTGGAGCACCGCGTCGGGCCGGAGGCGCTCGATCGCGTCATACATCGTGCCGAGGGCGCGGTGCGAGTCCGAAAACACAAGAATTTTCAAGTTCGTTCACCTTTTCCGTTCCTCCCGCATAGGATGAAGGAGACATCCGTCTTGACCGTCTGAAGGAGGAACCATTATGGACTATCATCCCGGCGCATCCGCGCCTTTCCCGCTGGATGAGGGGCAGCTGCGCAGCATCCTCGCGACCGAAAACGGGCGAAAGCTGCTCCTGCTCCTGCAAAAGACCGATCCTGCCGCGCTCCGCGACGCGGCAAAAGCCGCCAAAGCGGGCGATTATGTCGCCGTGCAGCGCATTCTGGGGCCGTTTTTACAGTCGCCGGAGGCGAACGCCCTCTTCGGGGGCAGGCCGTAAGCCATGGACGATCTACAATCTGCGCTCCAGCAGCTGCTCGCCGATCCGCAGCAGCTCGCGGAGCTGGCCTCGATGGCGTCAGCGCTCGGGCTGCATCCGCCCGAGGGCGGCCCGCCGCCCCAGCCGCCGCCGAAACCGCCGGAACCGGAAGATCAAAAGCGGCCAGATGCGCCGCCGCGGCCGGAAGGGCCAAGGCCGCCCATGCCCCCGGGCGACCGGCGGGAAAAGCTGCTGATGGCACTGCGGCCTTTCTTGAAGCCGGAGCGCCAGGAAAAGCTCGACCGGGCGCTGCGCATCGCGCAGCTGACACAGCTGGCCGGGTCGGCCTTTTCCGGTCACAAGCATCTCTGAATACCCGCTGAAAGGAGGCACGCCATGTATCAACGCTACATCGCAAACCCGGACGGGACGTTCCGCAAAACGGTCGTCGACGAGCCGCCGCGGCCCATGCCGCCTCCGCCGCCAGAGCCGGTCTGCGCGCCGCCTCCGCCGAGGCCGGAGCTTGCCTGCCCGCCGGAGAGGCCGAGGCCTCCGGAGCCGGGCTGTCCGCCAAAGCCGCTTTCGCTGCGCGGGCTGCTGCCGGAGACGCTGGACGTCGGCGATTTGCTGCTCGCGCTGATCCTCCTGCTGCTCTATCTCGACAGCGAAGACGAAGATCCGAAGTCGCTTCTGATCATCCTTGCAGTCTGTTTCTTTCTTTAAGAGGCGGAGGTAAATGGGTCCGTGCCGTCTGGGAGGCGGAACGCATCGGCCAGCGCGGCGTCCTCGCCCGCCAGCGGCTCGAGCAGGGTCTGCTCGGCCTCGTAGACGACGGTGCCGTCCACGGTCGTGGTCTGGCGGTAGAGCAGACCAGAATCCGTGCTGACCCAGTACTGCCGCTCCGCGCCGTCCGTCAGCGCGCGGACATAGACAAGGTCCAGACCCGTCTGGCTGTCGGCCAGGAAGCCGCCCTCGCGGATGGCAGCGGACGAGAGGCGGATGATGTCCTCATAGGTTGGAAGGCCCGCAAGGTCTTCATACGTGGCTCCGTCCTGCATGGAAAAGGCCGTGGGCGTCTCACCCTCGTACCAGATGCAGACCGTCTCGCCGTCCGTCAGGAGATAGCGCGTCTCGAAGCTGTCCGGAACCTCAGACAATCTCGGATATCGTTCCCTTACCTGCATAATCTCAA
>OLNF01000985.1_pt1 | contig 25165 bp, 17 predicted proteins | sample 1673061 | NCBI WGS metagenome assembly OLNF01 (sample SAMEA3136751, study PRJEB25190) | human gut metagenome
TACTGTTTTTGACGTAGAATTCGTCTTTTTTCTTGGTGAATACTAGAAAAAAGGGGCTGCCTCATATGATTTTGAAAAATCATTTTGAGACAGCCCCTAGGTAGTTAGTTGTCAGTTTTCAGATTGCCATTAGTAATGGTGAGAGTTAAATCTTTGTAGCCATCGGCTTGGATAGTAATAATGTTATCTCCTGTTTTGCTAAACGCAGAAGAAGAAAACGAAATATACTTATCCGAGTCACTATTGAGCTTATAATACTGAGTTGCATCTAAAGACCAACCTGAACTACTCTCCGTTAGAACGGTTTCTCCCGTAGTATTCTTAATAGTAATCTTGGAGATTTTAGTTAGGTATGTAGCTGCTTCGGCGTTACTTCCATCTTGGTCAAAAATCAACTGATAATAATTCCAACCGACATAGCTAGGAACCTCTTTCCCCTCTTCCGAAGGAGTTTCGGGAGTTTCAGTGGACCCAGAGCCAGAAGAATCACCAACAGTAGCGGTTACAGTCTTGTCTGCTGCAATCGTCAGAGTCAAATCCTTGTAACCAGTAGCTTTGATGACAACAACGTTGGGAGTCGAGGTCATATTTCCCTTTCCCAGCTTAATAATTCCATCCGTTGTGTTGGAAATAGAATACTTCGTATTGTTGTTCACATATCCATCTTCATAGGTCATCTCATTAACAATGACTGTAGAGATATTTTCCATGAACTCACTATGGCCCATACCAGCTTTTAAGGTATAGTCCTTCCAAAAGTCAAGCTCTGCCGTCCAATTCATCGGCGGCTCTTTTGCCGTAACCTCGCCATCGCCGCCGGGGGTTTCACCAGAATCACCGCCGGTCACAACCTTACCATCTGCACCAATCACCAGAGTGAAGTCCTTATAGCCGTCAGCAATGATGGTGATAGTAGTAGATTCTTTCTTGCTAAAGTCTGCCGCATTAAAATAAACGGTTTGGACCGAGTTGCTATTAACATAATATTTACCAGTTCCAAGGGAAAAACTACTGCTGACGGGGACAAGAGACGTATGGTTCAATTTAATTTCCTTGATGGCCGTCAGATAAGGCTTCACAATATCATCGTTCTTACCATTTGCGCCAAAGCAAAGCTCCCCACGCCCATAATAACCAGATGTAATCGTCCAGCTTTCATAGGCGGGAACATCCTTGTCACCCACAGGAGGAGTTTCAGGCGTTTCTTCCTTCGCTTTGATTTCAAACTCTACCTTCTGCGTCTCATAACCATAACCCGCTTTGAGAGTCAGAGTATACTTACCAACAGCTTTTTCCTTCCAGGTATCCGCAAACTGATTCTTGCACAGAACCAGCGTGTTGTTGCTGACCTCATAGCCCAGGTCACTACCTTCCTGACCCTTAGGCAGAACAGTCTTTGTTTTTCCATCCGGGCCAGTCAGCTCCACGCTGGTCACATTGGCAAAGAAGTCACAAACGCCGTCCTTATGATTCTCTGCGTTGCAGGTGATGGTCACAGGGTTACCAAGCGCAACAGGCTCCGTGGGAGCGGACAGCTTGACCGCTTCTAGCACCTTCTGATAAGGCACGGACAGCCTCACAGTCTGGTAGCCGTCGACCTTGATGGTGATGCTGTTGTCGCCCACGGTTAGCTTTTCCTTGGAAATAGTAAGGATCCCCTTCTCGGTGTCAACAGAGTAATCGGTGCTGGCGAAAGGCTGATGGCTGGCGGTGCCCTTGTAGATGCTGCCGTTTTCGGCCAGCTTTTCCAGGTAAGCCTTGTCCAGGCACTGGAACATGGCGTTCTGGCCCTCGGTCACGCTGGAAGCATTGACATACTTGTCATTCTCCAGCTTTACCAGAGCAATTTCCGGTGCAGCCTTGTTGGCGGTCTCACTGAAAGAGGTAGCTTCGCCCAGCAGGTTGTCCTCCAGGACTTGCTTGACGGAGTAGGGGTTGCCTCTGGTATTTTCTGTGGCTTTCCCGCTTTTTACATAATCTGCAAAAGTCAAAGCCTTGTTCTGTCCATGAGAGAGGTTGGTAGCAGTAATAAACCCGGAGTAAGTGTAGCTTTTGTTGCTGCCCTCTGCGTAGACAGAGACCTTGCTCATCTCGGCCCAACGGTTGGCAATCGCAGTTGCATACTCATTCCCAGTGTTCAGCTTGGTCATAATCTCTGCGTTCGCCAGCAAGTCAGCGTTAAAAACAATATAGGCGTTCATGGTGTTGCTGCCGCCCTCGGAGCCGCTGCCGGAGCTGGCACTGCCGCCGCCCACGCTAGAACCAGAATAGGTGTCGATCCCGTAAGGAAGCGCAGCTTTCTGAATGGAAACATTCTGCTCGGTGGCATCATTTACATTGAATTCCCTCGTAAATTTCTGGAAGCCATCCGCATACACTGTCAGCGTATAGTTGCCATTTACCGGAAGATTATCATTCGTATCGTTGTAGAGGATAAAACTATCTCCAATCAGGTACCAGTCCTCAAACTTCTCCAAGGTTCTGGTATTGTTGTTCGGGTCAGTCAGGTCCACCTGATAAATGGGCTGCGTGATAGCATAGGTTATATTGTAGACCCGGAAATGAACATTCTGATTGGCATGGACCGCATCGGTCAGCTCCATATAGGGCTTAGTCTCATTTACCACATGGATGGGGAAGAGCTTGCTGGTACCGTTGGAGGTGACCCGCAGCTGGTAGCGGCCATTGGAGTAGAAGTTGCTCTGGCCCAGGGGGACCGTGATGCAGGCAACGGTCCCCCTGCCGTGCTGGTACGCCTTATCGAGATGCCAGGTCAACTCAGAATTCAAACTCGTATTGTTCTCGTTGGCGGACACCAGATCAACATCTGTGATGCCATCGACCCAGGCCTTTTCTGCGTCCGTGCCCTTGGCATAGTTGAACATCAGCTCCACAGTGCCACTGACTTTATAGAGGTTGCTGGCAGTGTCGTCCTGCTTCAGAATCGCATCGGGAGAGTAGAACTTGATGGCATCCTGCTCTTTGTTGGTCAGGCTGAACTGCGTGGTTGCAGGAGCAACACGCACCTTACCTGCGGCATCGTAATTGGTCAGGTGGTAGTCCCAGACATAGACGGGGCCGTTGGCCAGGAAGTAATAGTCCCCTGCAACAGTGCCTGCTTGGGGCTTGGTTGCGTTGGCGTTGTTGCTGAGGGTCACGGTCTGGCTCTGGCTGCCCTTGGTGATGACCAGCTTGGCGGGATTCCAGGTGGTGGACTCCCACTTGACAATGGAGCCGTCGGTGGTGACGTTGGAGCAAGCATCGTTGACCACAGTGCCGTCTACGGTCAGGGTGCAGTTGTTCAGATCGTTGCCGCTGGTGAAGCGAACGGCAACATACTGGCCCCAGCCCAGATCGACCAGCTTGGTCTGGGCCTCCACGACCAGGTCGGTCTTGGTGCTGCTGTTCCCGCCGGAAGACGAACCGCCGCCGGAGGAACTGCTGCCGCCGCCGGAACTTCCGCCGGAGGACGAGCCGCCCCCGCTGTTGGAAGCGCCGCCGTTCGTGGTGCCGTTGGAGTCATAGGCCTTGCCGTCCACGGTGACTTTGGGCGTGCCGTTGGGGTTGGCCAGCCGGATGCCGCCCTTGGCGGTGCTCTTGGTGAGCTTCACGCCGTCGGTGCCGCCGCGGACGACCAGGCGGCCGGTGACGGTGACGTTTTTGAGGCTGGCGGCGGAGACGCCGTCTGCGAGGATGAGGTCACCCTTCACGGTGACGTTCTCCAGGGTGCTGTTGGTGCGGAGGATCAGATTGCCTTCCACGGTCTGGTCCTTCAGGTCCTGGTCAGCGTAGGCGGCCACGAGGGCATCCATGACCTGGGCAAACTCGGCGCGGGTGATATAGCTCTGGGGGTTCAAAGCGCCGTCCGCGCCGCTCACATAGCCCTGCTCCACCAGGGCAGCCACGGCACCCCTGGCCCAAGAAGAGACCTGCGCACCGTCAGAAAACTTGTCCAGGGAGGACGCCTTGCCATCGGCCAGGCCAAAGGCACGGGCCAGCACGGCGAAGGCCTGCTCGCGGGTGATGGGGTCATTGGGGCTGAGCTTGCCGTCCGCGCCCTGGAAAGCGCCCATCTGCACGCTCTTGGCCATCTCGTCGTAATGCCAGACGCCGGGGACCATGTCGGTGAAGCTGGTCAGGGACGCCTTGGCGCTGCTGGCAAAGGCGCGGTTGACCATGGTGGCCATCTGGGCGCGGGTGAGCAGGCCCTTGGGCAGGATCTTGCCGTCGGACCCATTGAGCAGGCCGTTTTGGACGGCGTGCGTCATGGCCGGTGCCGACCAGTCCGTGGGAAAGTCGGAAAAATCCGACGGGACGGCGGCGAAGGCATTGGTTGATAGGAGCATCGCTCCTATCAACCCCATGATCATGGGACTTTTCTTACCTCTCATCAGGGGTACCTCCTATGGGAAAGAAATCGTTGCCCGCAGCGGGTTTCCAAAGGTCTCTCGCGGGCGTCTGTAGTTTACCACAACTAACTGTATCCCGTCTGTTCGGTTTTGGCGGAGTTTTTGCGGAGAGCGGCGAAGTTTTTCTCCAAAAAGGTTGGAATATTCTGTTTTAGCCTACGCTAACATTATGCATCAAAAAACCCCCGGCAGAGGAAAAAACTCTGCCGGGGGCCATGAATCACGTGAATTCAGTTCGTCAAGCGCAAATTAGCACTTCTCGAAGATGGCAGCAACGCCCAGGCCGCCGCCGATGCACAGGGTAGCCAGACCCTTCTTTGCATCGTCGCGCTTCATCATCTCGTGCAGCAGGGTGACGATGATACGAGCGCCGGAGCAGCCGACGGGGTGGCCGATGGCGATAGCGCCGCCGTTGACGTTGACCTTGGACATATCGAACTCCAGCTCACGAGCCACAGCGATGGACTGAGCAGCGAAAGCCTCGTTGGCCTCGATCAGGTCCATGTCCTTGATGGTCAGGCCAGCCTTGGCCATAGCCTGACGGGAAGCGGGGATGGGGCCGGTGCCCATGATCTTGGGGTCGACGCCGCCCTGGCCCCAGGAAATGACCTTGAACAGGGGCTTCAGGCCATACTTCTCGACAGCGTCCTTGGAAGCCAGGATGATGGCAGCAGCGCCGTCGTTGATGCCGGAAGCGTTGCCGGCGGTAACGCGCTTGACACCGATGTTGTCAGCGGAGGGGGTCATGTGGGTGGCCTCGAAGGTCATGTCGACCTTGTCCACGGTGTTGTCGTCGGAGACAGCGAAAGCGCCCTTCAGGGAGCCGAGCTTCTCCAGGGTGGTGTCACGGGGATCCTCGTCGGTGTCGAAGACGAACTCCTTCTTCTTCTGCTTCACGGTAACAGGCACGATCTCGTCCTTGAAGCGGCCGGACTTCACAGCGGCAACAGCCTTCTGCTGGGAGTTGTAGCCGAACTCGTCCAGCTCCTCGCGGGTGATGCCCCAGATGTCGCAGATGTTCTCAGCGGTGGTGCCCATGTGGTAGTTGTTGTAAGCGTCCCACAGGCCGTCCTTGATCATGGTGTCGATCAGCTTCTTCTCGCCCATACGAGCGCCCCAGCGGGCCTCGGGGATGGCGTAGGGAGCAGCGGACATGTTCTCGGTGCCGCCGCACATGATCAGGTCAGCATCGCCAGCCTGGATGGCACGGGAACCCTCGATGACGGACTTCAGGCCGGAGCCGCAGACCATGCTGACGGTGTAGGCGGGAACCTTCAGGGGCACACCAGCCTTGACCATGCACTGACGAGCCACGTTCTGGCCCTGAGCAGCAGACAGGACGTTACCGAACATGACCTCGTCCAGCCACTCGCCCTTGACGTTACCGCGCTTCAGAGCCTCGGCGATCACAGTAGCGCCCAGCTCAGCAGCGGGGACATCCTTCAGGGAACCGCCGAACTTGCCCACGGCAGTACGGCAGGAGCTGATGACATAAACATCTCTCATAGTAGATTGTACCTCCAAAAAATTTTAACAGGGTAGCATTAAAGCAGCCATTTACCGCAACATTATACTTGTCACGTCTGCAAAAATCAACTGTATTTTTGAAATTTCCTTTGATTTTTCTTCCCTTTTTTGAATGAGCCTCCGCTCACTCTGCCGCAGCCTGGGCAAGGTCTGCCAGGGCCTGGGGCAACGAACTGTCTCCCACCAGGACGTAATCGGACCCGGCGATGATCAGATCCCCCTCCGAGTTGCACCCGAAGGCATAGCTGGACGAGCCGTCGGCGTTGGTCAGTTTTACCTCATAATAGGCCCCTCCGTTGGGCAGCGTCACCACGCCGCGGCCCCGCAAAAAGCGGACCTGGCTGCTCTGCATGGCCTGCCACACTTCGTCAAGTTCCGACCCTTCGGCCACGTCCCACTTCTGCCCCTCCTGATGGGCCTGGTCATACACCGTGAGGGTCCCCGTGGTGGGCGCTTCCGTCCCGCCCAGGCAGTCCAGCAGCGGCTGCGGCCGCATGAACGCGATCATATAGGCCGCCACCAGCGCCGCGATCACCACCACCGTGATGAGGACCGTCCGCAGTTTCTTGTGTTTCATCGTCCCGTCATCTCCTTGCATTCAATTTGCGTATGCAAAGACCTATTATACCAGAGCACGTCAAAAAGGCAAGGAAAAGCACAGCAAACCGCACCCCGACAAAAAGGGAGCAGACCACACCGCTCGCGTGGTCTGCTCCCTGGGTCCTTCCTAAAAATTAAGTCAGTTCGGCACCGTGCTGCTCACGTTGCCGGTGGTGAGGTCTACGGTAAAGGTATAGGTTCCTGCCTGATGCACGTCTTGCACGGCCTTGTCGAAGCGATAGGTATAGGTGAGGGTCGTGCCCTTGCACTGGATGGAGGTGGGGGCCTCCTGGCGGACGGCGGTGGTTTTCACGCCGGGCAGGGTGACGACGGTGCCCTCGCCGGGCTGGGAGCCGGCCTTGTAGACCAGGACCAGCTCATCCTGATACCCGCCGTGGGGCAGGCCGCTCTGGACGCGCTCCAGGATGGTGCAGGCGCTCGTCTCCTCCATCCAGGTCACGTTGTTCACGCCCTGGAGCTTCTCGGCCAGGGCCGTGCGGTACTTGCTCTGCGTGTGCAGGGCGGCGTAGGGGTCAGCGGGGAACGCGGCCTGGAACTGCTCGGCGGTAAAGGCACCCGAACTGACCAGGCGCTCCCACAGGGGCTGGCCGGTGGTCTTGTGCTGGGCGAAGAGGGCGGCGGCGGTGATCTCCACCAGCTCGCCGCGGGTCAGGGTGGCCCAATCGGCCTGAGCGGGCAGGATGCCGGCCTGAACGGCGGTCTCCCAGGGGCTGTTCCAGACGAAGTCGGTGCCATCCTGATAGCCCAGAGCCCGGAGCATAAAGGTCAGGTACATGGCCGTCGTGACGGGGGACTTGGCCCCAAACTCCGTGGCGGAGATACCCCTGGTCAGGTCATATTTCCGGGCGTAGCTTACCGCTCCGTTGGCCCAGGTGGGCACGTCTTGGTAGGGGTGCTGCTTCGTCGTGCCCTCCTGGTCCCCGGCGCCCAGGGCGCGGATCAGCATGGTGATAGCCTCGGCCCGGTTGGGCTGGCGGTCCAGGTCATAGTTCACGGACCCGTCGGCGTTCGTCCCGGCCCCCCGGAACAGGCCGAGCTGGTTCAGCTGCTGGGCCAACGCCAGGTCGCTCCCGGCGGGGGCGGCGTTGGCTTCGCTGTACTGCCAGGTCGTGTAAACAGGCTGGTCGCCCTGCGCTTCCACAACGACCTTCAGTGCGCCGTTGGAGAGCCAGGAGACTTCCAGAATATCGGACTTGGCCTGCGGTGCAGAGAGCGTTTTGGCGGTGCCGCCGGTCAGGTCGAAGAGCTTTGCGTTCCGCGCGTTGGCGGTGCCGTTGGGGACGTAGACCAGGGCCAGCTTGCTGGCGTCCGCGTTGAACGCCTGGACGCTCCGGGTCCGCAGCGTGCCGCTGAGCTTTTCTTCCAGCACCGGCGTCAGCGCAGCCTTGCCGTCAAACCGGCCGACATAGACCGTGTCGTTGGCCTGGTTCGTGTAGGCGATGCGCCCGGCCTGGGCGGCGATGATCTGCGCGGTGGGGGTGGCAAATTGCAGCGTGACCTCACTGCCGTCCCGCCCGACCACGACGAAGGCGCGGTCCTTGTCTCCCAGGGACTTGACGCACAGGGCGTGGTCTGCATCGACCCAGTCTGTGATCGCGTAAGTATCCTTATCCGGCAGGGGAACGGCGGTCGGCTGGGTCCCCGGCGTGTCGGCGGTGTAGCCGTCGCTGAGCTTGGTCCAGCTGCCGGCCTGCTGCCCGGCGGCAGAAACGCAGACACTGAGAGACAGCGCCAGGGCCAACGCCGTGGCCAGGGCCAAAATTTTTCGTTTCATGGGGAATCCTCCTTTGTGTTACACTTCCATTCGGTGTTTGATTTGGGAAAATTTATGTTTGTGCGGGAGCGCTCACCGTCTCCAGCCAAGCACCGGTCTCTGCATCCACGATGACGTAAACGTCCGCCTGCACGGGTTCCCCCTTCGCAGGCCCATGGAGCATGATCCCTACGTTGTGGAACGTCACGACCCAGGCGGGGCGGTCGGTCAGGGTGATGTCAGACTCCGGCAGCACCGGGCACTCCGTGTCCGAAAGCCGCACCAAGGAAGCCTGGATCGTTTCCGCATCCTCCCCGGCATAGGTCTGGAGCTTGGCCGCGGCAATGGCTTCCTCCCGGCTGATCCAATCCCCCTCCTGCGCGGAGAGCGGAACCCCTTGTAGCCCGCCAAGGCCCAAGTCCACCTTCTCCGGCGGCTGCGCGGCAGGCTCCCCCGCCGTCTCTCCCTCCAGAGCGCCCGACGCGGCCAGCGTAACCACCGAACACAGCAGAAGTGCAGCGACAAGGGCCACAAGGGAGCGTGCTTTTTTCATGCGACACCCTCCTTTCATTGTATCTCCGTAGAGCATTTGATTTGGGAAATCCTTCCGCTCTCAGTATAGCTGATTTTATGAATGATTTCAATCATTTTTTAATAACTAGTCTTTATGCTTCTCCCAACGGAAATTCTTCTGTTGTGCTCCCTGTGGGGTCTGCAACGTCCCCGGAGGGGTAAATGTCTACGACGATGGCCTGCTTCTCACGGCTCTGGCTGATGCAGTATTGGAGATACCGACAGTCTTCGGTGTCGTTGCTGTGCAGTCCAAAGTAGAGTCCCAGATAGCTGCTTCCCGTTTCTGCATTTTCCGAGAAAAATTCGCGGAGCGAAACGCTCACAGACCGGGTCGTTTGGTCGTAGGAAGGCACGGAAAACTTCCCGTTGTTGACAGTGATACTGTGGAAATAGAAGCCGTCCGCCGGAACAAAGGTAAGCTCCTCTGTGCTGGGGTCGAATTGAAGACTGAGCGGCAAGATGGCCTCTTCCTCTGCTTTTCCTTGCGCGTGATGCGCAACAGCGAGGATGATACTGCACACCACTGCAACCCCAACCAAAAAGGCCACAAGCACACAGAGATGTTTTCTGGTTATGTTCATGTTTTTAACTCACCGTCCATCCATAAGAGAATCGTTTCCAAAGCAAATACAGCGGCGATGGCTAATCGTTTTCGTTTTATGGAAGCGCCTCTTTTGTGTTGCACTTCCATTCGTTTTTTTGATTTAAGAATTTTTTCATCGTCATTATAACCGATTTTATGAATAATTTCAATCATTTTTCAAGCAAATTTATAAGAAATGATAGAAAAGAAGGGTATCTTTGACGGATACCCTTCTTTTCTGTCACACGACCTTTCTTTTTGTTACCCGGCGAAGGGGCGCACGCGGAAGATGGCGCCGAGGTTTTCGGCCAGGTGGCGGCAGGCTTCGATCTCCTGGGGGGTTTTTTCGTAGTCCACGATGGAGACCATGACCTTGGGGACGTAGTTTTTGGCGTCCCGCACGAAGTCCAGCATGGCCTGCCAGGCGGCTTCGCCTGCGCCGGGGCGGGTGATGGCGAGGTAATCGGCCGCGTTGGAGGCGTTGAGGGAGACGGACACCGCGTCCAGCCGGCCTTGCAGCTCCGGCGTCACGTCCCGGTGGCAGATGAGGCTGGCGTGGCCGTTGGTGTTCAGGCGGATGGGCGGCAGGTCGGGGCGGTGGGCGGCGCGGAGCCGGTCGCAGATCCAGAGCAGGTCGTCCAGCCGGCACGTCGGCTCCCCGTAGCCGCAGAAGACGATCTCGGCGTATTGGGTCAGATCCTGGCCCAAAATTTCCGCCAGCACGTCCTCTTTCTTCGGCTCCTCCTGGAGCCACAGCCCGCCCAGGGACGAGTCTGCCTGGTCCCGGATGCAGAACACGCACCGGCAGTCGCAGCGGTTGGTGAGGTTGATGTATAAGCTGCCATAGTAATCATAGGTAATGATGTCACCGGTCATTGGGAACGTCCTCCTTTTGAGATGGGGTGGGGTCGGCGCAGGGGTCGTGTTTGGTCTGCACCAGGATGGTCTGCTTGACCTTGTCGATCTGGAGGGGTTTGGGCAGGTGTGCGTTCATCCCGGCGGCGAAGCAGCGCTGGGCATCCTCCTCAAAGGCGTTGGCCGTCATGGCCAGGATGGGGATGGTCTTGGCGTCCGGCCGGTCCATGTCCCGAATGGTTTTCGTGGCGGTGAGGCCGTCCATCACCGGCATCATAATGTCCATGAGGATGGCGTCGAAGGTGCCCGCCGGGTGGCTCCGGAAGGCCTCGACGGCCTCCTGCCCGTCGCTGACGATGGTGAGCGTGGCCCCCTCGTCGGAGAGGGAGATGCGCACGATCTCGGCGTTGAGCTCGTTGTCGTCGGCCAGCAGCAGGTGCAGGCCCCGGAGACTGGCCGTGGGGTCCGGGGGCGGGGGCGCCGCCACCGCCTGCTCCGAGACGGCAAAGGGCAGCGTGATGACGAAGGTGGAGCCGACGCCCTCGGTGCTGCTGATCTCGATGGTCCCGTGCATCTTTTCCACCAGGTTCTGGACGATGGTCATGCCCAGACCGGTGCCCTTTCGGTCGGCAACGTTTTCCTGGGAGAAGGGGTCGAAGATATGCTCCAGAAACGCCTCGCTCATGCCGATGCCGGTGTCGGAAATGGTCCAGCGATAGGTCACCACCTGGTTTTTCCTCCCCAGGCATTGGAAGCGCGTGGTGATGCGTCCCCCCACCCGGTTGTATTTGATGCAGTTGGTGTAGATGTTCAGCAGGATCTGCCGCAGGTGGAGGGGGCTGCCGTAGACGTAGGGCAGCTCCATGGGGTCCGAGCGCTCGTCGCGGACCATGGTGATGCCGGACTCAGCGGCCCGCTGCTCGATGATGGTGAAGACATCCGAGGTCAGCGTTTCCAGGTCCAGAGGCTCCCTGGCCAGCACGATCTCTCCGCTCTCCAGCTGGCTCATCTCTAAGATGTCGTTGATGAGGGCCAGGAGATGGTCTGCCGCCACCCGCATTTTTTCCCGGTTGGCGCTGAGGAGGGCGGTGTCGTCCGGGTGGGCGGCATCGATCTGTAACAGGCCGAGGATGCCGTTGAGGGGCGTGCGGATGTCGTGGCTCATATGGGAGAGGAAGCTGGTCTTGGCGGCGTTGGCCCGGTCAGCCTGGTCCACGGCGCGGATGAGCTGTTCATTTTTCTCCCGGAGGTTGTTGGCATGCTTGATCTGTGCCTGGATCTGCTCATCGTGGTAAACCTGGGCCGTTCTCCAGCGGACGGCGTTGGTGACGGCTAAGAGGATCAGGTAGGCCACCAGGGCATACACCATCGTCCGAGGGGTGCTGCGGAAAACGGTCTGCTCCGGAAGGAAGGCGTAGACGTAGCAGTCTCGCCCCCGCTCCATCAGGCCAAGGTAGCGGGCAAAGGTCCCGTCGCCCTGCTTGGCCTGGACCAGCTTGTCGCTGACCCCCTCGGCCTTGATCTTCCGCAGGATCTCCAGGTCATCGGTGCTGGAGCCGATGAGGGCAGGGTCGTTGCTGGCAATGATGTCGCTGCCGTTGCTGACCACGATGATCCCGTTGTTCTCCTGGTCGTAGCCGGAGAGCATGGAGGTGATGGACAGGCTGAAGGAATCCATGTATTCCACCGTCGTGTGGTAATAGGCCACGACCAGCCCCGCCTGGTCCTGGCGGCGGGCGGCGGTCAGGTCCACCTCGCTGCCGTCCTCGCAGTAAAAGCGGGCGGCGTAGCGTTTTTCCGGGTAGGAGACCGTGTCCCGCAAGGCGGGGGAGGCCAGGTAGTCCGCCAGATCGGCCGGGGCCTGACCCTCGGCGTGGTATTGGGCCAGGATCTCCCCCTGGGGGTCCAGCAGGAGGACGCCGGAAACGTAGGTGTTTTCCGCGCAGCGCTGTAAGGCGGTCTCGTCTGCCGCCGTGTTGCTCTCCGCCAGCTGATGGACGATCTGCTTGCAGCTTTCCGTCATCCGCATGAGGCTTTTCGTCTCGGAAGCCAGCTGGATGCGGGCGTAGTGGTTGCACTGCTCTTTGACGTAGCTGGTGGTGTTGGACAGGGTGCTCTGGATGTTTGCCATATTGGACTTGGTCGCGGCCACGAAGGCCCCGATCAGCACGGCCAGACCGATCAGCACCAGGAGCAGGGACTGGTGCTTGGCGGCGAACTGGGTCAGGGGATGCTTGGACTTCATGGCGTCACCTCCAAGAGGCGTTGTGGCTCGTCCAGATACCGCCCGACGATCTGTTCCAGGCTCCCGTCGGCCCGCATCTCCTCAAAGGTCCGGGAGAGTTCCTTGTCCAATCCTCGCTGGTCCGTGCGGGCGAAGGCCACGCCCAGCCCCACCGTCAGCAAGGGCTCGTCCAGGATCCGGTAGTCCAGGCTGTAGTCGGACATGCATTGCAGGATGGCGGTCTCGTGGGCCGCGAGGGCATCGGCGTAGCCCTTGCTGAGGTAGGGATAGATCAGCTCCCGATCTTGCAGGGAAAAGACCTCCGCCACGCGGGGGATGCGCGGGTCCGTGTGGGCAAGGAAAAGCTCTTCGGGCTTGGTGGTGCTCTGCACGGCCACCCGTTTCCCCGCCAGGTCAGCCAGCGTTTGTATGTCGCTGTCCTGCCGCACGGCCACTACCTGGCGGCTGTATAGGTATGGCTCAGTCCAGAGGTACTGGTCCTCCCGGCCGTCGATGGAAAAGCTGCCCCAGATGCAGTCGATCTCCCCGCGCTCCACCAGGTCCTTTTTGTCCTCCCAGTCGATGGTGACGAACATGGCCTGGTAGCCCATGCGGCGAAATGCCTCCTTGGCCAGGTCCACGTCGATGCCGGTGGGCTGGCCGTTGGCGTCCTCGTAGTGAAAGGGCGGGTAGTTGTCGCTGCCCACCAGGATCACGGGCAGGTCGCTGTGGGACGCAGTCTCAGTCTCCGTCTGCCCGCCGCAGCTGCCCAGCGCCAGCACCAAGCAGCACACCGCCCCCAGCACCAGCCCCGCCCGCAGGACGCGGGAGAGAGGAGAGCAGCAGGGCAGGCATCTCTTGAAAAATTTATGCTTCATAGGCAAGCTCCTGGTTCAAACATACTGGGTGAAACCGTGAGGAATGGATAAAAAAAGGATAGCATACTCCCACCCTGTTTTCAAGCGCAGGAACCCCCAGAAATCGACAGCACCCCCGGCAGGGGAACCTGCCGGGGGAACCATCAGGACGAGGTCAGCGGCAGCAGCTGGAGCTGGCGGCGGGGGCCTCTTCTTCGGTCATGCCGGGGAGGGTGCTGGGCGGGAAGAACTCGCCCACGGGGAAACGGATCTGGCGGAAGATCTCGCAGGGATCTTCGTCGCCCTCCTCGTCGCCGCCGGCGCACTCGCGGGTGGGCATGCAGTAGTCGTACATGGGGATGAGCAGCTGAGAGTCCCGCTCCAGGCGGACCATGGAGAACTGCCCCAGGGTGACGTACAGCCGGCGGCAGCCGCCGGCAAAGGCCAGGTCACAGTCGAAGCAGGCGCTGATGCAGGCGGGGATCTCGGTCAGCTCGTTCTCCGCGCAGCACCCGCAGGGGGGTGGAGGGGGCGGACAAGGCCCACAAGGACCGCCGGGGGGCGGGCAGGGGGGCGGACAGACCAGATCGCAGGGATCCAGCAGCTTCAGGTTCAGCACGATGGGGTCCACGGCCTCCACCACGGCCTCTGGCAGGTTGCTCCGGCCCAGGACCTGGCAGTCCGCTCCATCGGGGTAATAGCGGGAGGAGAAAATTTTTGCGCTGCCTTCACTGCCGAAGAGCAGCACCCGCTTGTCGAACACGGCCAGCCCGCAGATCTCCGCCGGGCGGGAGCCGCCGACAAAGGCCTCGGCGGTGATGCGGTAGTAGTAGCGGATGTCCACGCTGTAAAAGCCCCGGTTGTAGCTGGCGGGCTCTACGTCGATGTACGCCTGCAACAGCTCGGCCCGGCCCCCGCGGACGCTGAGGGCGCGGTCGATCACAGCCTGGGAGGCACGGGTGGGGTAGACCCGCAGGTCCTCGATGCAGTCCTTATCCCGGCAGCTGTCGTAGATCTTCTTGGTGTGGATACAAACGGCTTCCCGGATGCCGCAGCTGTCCTGCACGGGTCCGGGTACGACCCTTTCGTTCATAGTGATTGACCTCCTTTTGGATCTCATCAGACCGGCGCAGCCGCAGACACGGGTCTCCGGCGCCTGGTACCCCATTCTATGCCGGGGCCGGGCAGGGGTTCCTTTGGGACAGGGGCAGACAGGAGCAGACAAAACTTTTCTCTTGCCTTTTGGCTTGGGCTGTGCTATACTAAAAAACACTGAAAGTGAACATGCAGGTATAGTTCATCGGTAGAACGCAAGCTTCCCAAGCTTGATAGGAGGGTTCGACTCCCTTTACCTGCTCCAAAAGCGAGAGCATCTGATCGTAGATGCTCTCGCTTTTTCATGGTATGATTTTCAGTTTTTGTTTCTTATCTTTTAAATGATCAGGATTTTGGTATGCGATTTTTTCTTCGCGTAATAATTCCTGAATGGCTTTTCGCATTGTGGTCGTGCTTTTCTTATAGCCAAGCGCAACAGCCAGCTCAGAGGTAGAAGATGCTCCCTTTTCTTCCAAGGCAGTAAGGATCAAAGATTTTAATTCTTCGACCGTGCGATAGGTCCGTTTGGCCTCTCTTCCTGCAGACTTCTTTGAGAAAGACGGCAAGAAGGAAGCGTGAACAGGAAGGACTACAGTCAAATAAGTCCGGTCCGAATCTGTTTCAAATGTAGGAAGTGGAGAACCATTTTCCTTCATGGCGCGTAAGATCGTAGGGATCCCTGTGTTTCTGCCTTCGACCAGACGCAGTTCTTTCAGAAAATCGCCGATCCGACGGTTTCGGTATCGTCTGGAAATCATTCGGCGGTTGGCAAGATCTTCGTCTGAAATGGTTCGGTCTGGTCCAGGTAAGCTGGTGATCTCCATTTGCTCCGGTGTGATCACGACAGTAATGGGTTCTCCGATTTGATAGGACTTATGGTAGATCGCGTTGGAGAGCGCCTCCTCTACTGCGGCATAGGGATAGTTACAGAAACGCTCTGCTTCGGCCTGACCGGATACTTTTTTGACTTTTTCTTGAATGATATAATTCTGGAGATAACTGAGGGCATCTCGCAGCTGGCGGTCCAGAGGTCCTGTAAACAGTTTCTCTGTCATTCCAATTCCTGTCGGGTCCGGCTTATCCACGATTTCAATGCGTGCATAGTCAAAAAAGCGCTCCGGGTCCTCACTGAAAAACATCAATCCAACGTTCAACGGCTTCCTGAATTCACTGGGACCACCAACCAGGCGCATATCTACGGCAATGTCTGCAAGGGGCCGTTTCAAAGCTTCCTGTTGGAGGTCGCTTCCGACAGAGTATAGATACTCTGCAATCAAACTGGCTCTCAGATCTTCCAGGTTTGCTTTTAAGTTGGCTCGGTCATCAAAAGGAACATTATTTGCTAAGAGGAACAGCTCTTTTTCCTCCAGTGCATTTGCCCGAATCGTGTTAGACAATTTTCGGATATAATACGCTTTTTCTGACTTTACAGATTTTCCCTCGGAAATAGACACCGGGCATTTATAGGGCCGGTTCTCCCCACCGGGTGCCCACAAGATCAAAATGTCTTTTCCTTCATACGTAGTGTGTTCAACGATAGGAATATAACGCGGTTCAATGAGATTGCATTTTTGCAACAATTCTTTATTGATCCGGTCAATCGCTTCTTTGCGAATCCCTTCCACAGGAAATTTTGGCATCCCATCCTCTTCTTCTACCCCAACAATAAGATAGCCGCCGCCCCAATTGTCAATGTCATTGGCGAAGGCACAAATGGAATGGACGATGGGCTCTACATTCCAGTTTTTCTTGTATTCCACACGAGCGCTTTCTACGACCCGACGGTTGATCAGGTCATCAATGTTGATCGGTAACGCCATAACGACACCTCTCATTTTCTTTGGTTGATGCTCAATCTGATGCTCAATCTGATGCTCAATTTAAGCAACTTATGAAATGAGCTTATTATATGCCACTTGGACACAAAAAACAACGGAAAAACCGAACAGAGATGGACCACCCTCAAAAGCGCCACCTTCAGAAAAGCGCTGCACAGGCTGAAATGGCTTGTGCAGCGCTTCGTGTTTTGGGTGCGTGTTTAGAGGCGGGTGGCGATCAGGAAGTGGCTGGGGAAATACATCATTTCCTCTGTCCAAGGCTCCGCAGGTTGGATCTCCTTGGTGTCCTCCGACGAACCGTCTGCCGCAGCATCCGTCCGGTGGGTGTTGGCCGTCAGGCCGTCTCCGGTGGTGGGGGCTGCGCCGTCCGCCGGGGTGTCCCCGGTGGATTGGTTCGGGTCGTCGGCGGGATCCTCCGGGGCAGCCGGGTCCGCGGGAACGGTGGGCTCGTCCGGGGTGGTCGGGTCCTCCGGGGTGGACGGCTCGGCGGGGACCTCCGGGGTCACGGGGGTGACCGGCGTTTCGGGCACGTCGGGGTTCTCCGGGGTGGTGGCCTCCTCGTCCTTCTTGGCGTCGTCCAGGGGGATCTGCGTCCGGGCCGGGGCGTTGTTGGTTCCGGGCAGGTAGCACAGCGGGTCGATGGGCTTGTTCTCATACCGCACCTCAAAGTGACAGTGGGGTCCGGTGGAACGGCCCGTCGAGCCAACGGCCGCGATGGGCTGGCCCTGGGTGATGCTGTCGCCCACGTTGACCAAGAGCTTGGAGCAATGGGCGTAGTAAGTCAAAAAGCCATTGGAGTGGGAGAGGATCACCAGGTTGCCATAGGTCCCCTTCACCCCGGCAAAGAGGACCGTGCCGTCTGCCGCCGCGTTGATGGCGGTCCCGGCAGCAGCCGCGATGTCGATGCCTCGGTGGAAGTTATTCTCCCCGAAGATGTAGCGGTAGCCAAAGTCCGAGGTGATGGGGCCGCGGACGGGCCATAAGTACAGGCAGCCCTCCGGCACCTCCGGCATGGCCTGGGTCCCGGTGGCGACGATGAGGGGGGTGGCCTCGGTCTTGGTCACGGCGCTCAGGTCATTGTTCGCCACGGGCACGCCGCAGCGCTTGACCACACGGGAGAGGACGCTGGCCTGGCCCGGTTCGCCCTCCTGGATGATCCGCTGCTGGCCCACGAACATGGTGGCGTCGTCCTCCGTTTGCAGGGCGGGCGTCACTTCGCGGTCTTCATTGACCTCCTCCACCGTAGTCACGATGAGAAGCGGGCAGGACTGCTCGACCGTAATTTCCAGGCCCGCCTCCAGGGGGGTGCGCACCTCGATGCCCAGCAGATCGGCCAGGTCGCTGTCGCTGGCGGTCTGGTCGCTCTCGGCCTGGGCGGCTTGATCAGCTTGCCCATCCTGAGTCTGTGTCATCTGGGCCGCTGCGTCCTGGACCTGGGCTTGGTCCTGCGTTGGGTCCTGCGTTGGGTCCTGGGTCTGGGCGTCGCTCTGAGGGTTGGCGGCGTCACCGTCGGGGTATTCCTCCGGGGCGCTGGCGATGGGGGTGCCCTCCTCCAGGGTCAGGTCGGGGTTCAGCTCCCGGAAACGCTCTTCCGTCATGCCGAAGTTGGCGGTGACGGATTCCAGGGTATCCCCGGCCTGGGTGGTGTAGGCAAAGGTCCGGGGAGACTGGGCCAAGAGCAGCGCGGCGATCTCCTCGGCGGTCTGCTCGCCGGTCCCGGCGGGCAGATATTCATAGCGGATGTCGACTTGGCTGTCGATGTGCAGGGAACGGGTCTCATCCGTGGTGTACTGCTCCTTCACCAGGCTCAGGGCCTGGGTGATGGTCTCTGCGTCGGACGCCACGCCGATGCGGGTGCCGTCCACGGTGAGGGTGTACACATGCTCCAGCTCCGGGATACTCTCCAAAAGGGAGCCTGTCACGGAGGACAGGGACGTCTCCACCTGGTTTTTCGGGGCCAGGGTCGTGGAGACCTCCTCCTGGTTCAGGGAGTAATTGGTGGAGAGGATCTTAGAAGCTCGGTCCTCCGCCTGGGTCACGGCGGTCTGATAGGTCTCCTGATCCTGGAAGAAGACCGTGCCCTGTCCCTGGACCTGGACCTGGTAGCAGAGGGTGCAGGAAGCCGCCGTAATGGCCGCCGCCATCACCACCCCCGTGATCCCCAGGAAGGGCAGCGCGGAGCGGATGGGGTGGGCCGCCTGTTTCTCTTCTCGCCGCTGGCGGCGAAGCTCCCAGTTTCGCCGGCGGCTTTGTGATTTTTTAGAATGATTCTTTGTGTGCAAGGGACTCGTCTCCTTCTAAAAAAGCGAAACGGAATGTGGAAAACTTACAGCAGTTGGATCATCGCCGCGTGGTTGCCGCGCCGGTCGCCCATCTTGCGGTGGGACCAGTACAGCTCCGGGTGGCAGGCGGTGCAGAGAGGCAGGGTGTCGATGTTCTCATCCGGCACCCCCGCCTGGGTCAACTCCCAGCGGAGGATGCCCTTGAGATCCACAGAAAACTTGCCGTTGGGCAAAGGCTGGCAGAAGGGCTGCACGCCCTCGCCCAGCCGCTCGGCCATGGCCGTGGGCACATCGTCGTGGGTCTCGAAGCAGCAGGGCCCGATGCCGGGGCCGATGGCCACCAGAATGTCATGCGGGTCACTGCCGTACCGGGCGGCCAGCTTCTGCACGGCCTGGGGCGCGATGCCCAGGCTGGTACCGCGCCAGCCGGAATGGACGGCGGCAATGGCTTTTTTTACCGGGTCATAGAGCAGGACAGGGATGCAGTCGGCGTAATAGATCGTCAGGCACAGGCCGGGAATATCGGTCATGAGACCGTCGGTGTCATAGCCGATGGGCTCCAGGAGTGCTTCCAGCACATGCTCCGGCTTTGCCTCCAGGATCGTGTCCTGGTGGACCTGGTGGGTCATCACCAGATGGTCCACGTCCGTCCCAAGGGCGGCGCAGAAGCGCCGGTAGTTTTCCAGCACATCCTGGGGATCATCCCGCCGGGTCATGCCCAGGTTGAGCTGGTCAAAGGGCGGTTTGCTCACACCGCCGATCCGGGTGGCAAAGCCATGGGCGATGCCCCCGGCGGCGGAGAAGGCGTCGGCGGTGTGGAACACCACGCCCTGGTTGGTTTGTTGGGTGAATGACATAAGCGGCAGTCTCCTTTCCGGAAAGGGCCTCAAGCCCGGTTGAACTTGGGCTTGCCGCAGACCCCATGGGGATCAGGCTTGCCGCAGGCCCATAAAACGGGCTTACTGCGCGGCCTTATCCTTCAGATAGCAGCACTTCTTATACTTCTTGCCGCTGCCGCAGGGGCAGGGATCGTTGGGGCCGACCTTGATGGTCTTGCGGACCGGCTCCTTCTTGCCGGAGGAAGCGGCGTCCTCGCTGCCGCCGGACTCGCCGGTGACCTTGGCCACGCGCTCGCGGCGGACCTCATTGGTCTGGACGCGGGCCACCAGGATCCGGCGGATGGTCTCCTGCTGGATGGCCTCGATCATGCCCTCGAACATCTCAAAGCCTTCCTTCTTGTAGGCGTCGACGGGGTTGGTCTGGGCATAGGCCCGCAGCTGGATGCCCTTCTTCAGCTCTTCCATGGCGTCGATGTGGTCCATCCAGTATTCGTCGACCACGCGGAGCATCATCACGCGCTCCAGCTCATGCATGAGCTCGTCGCCCAGGTTCTCCTGCTTGGCGTTGTAGAGGGCCAGGGCGGAGTCGTTGACCTCCTGGATGAGGTCGTCCACGGACTTGGCCGCCAGCTCTTCATCGGTGAACTGGAAGGCATCGGTGCGGAAGAACAGGCCGCGATACGGCTCGGAGGCCAGCTGCCAGCTCTCGGCGGTCAGGTGCTTGTTCTCGCCCAGGTGGCCGCGAATGGAATCCTCGATCCAGCGGTGGATCATGCCGCGGATGAAGTCGCCCATGATCTCGCCGTCCAGGACCTGGCGGCGCTGCTTATAAATGACGCCACGCTGGACGTTCATCACGTCGTCGTATTCCAAGGTGTTCTTCCGGGCCTGGAAGTTCTTGGACTCGACCTTCTTCTGGGCGTTCTCGATGGCGCCGGAGAGGATCTTGGCGTCGATGGGGGTGTCGTCGTCGATCTTGAGGGTCTCCATCATCTTCTGCATCCGCTCGGTGCCGAACAGACGCATGATGTCGTCCTCCATGCAGAGGTAGAAGCGGCTCTCGCCGGGGTCGCCCTGACGGCCGGAACGGCCGCGCAGCTGGTTGTCGATGCGGCGGGACTCGTGGCGCTCGGTGCCCAGGATGAACAGGCCGCCGGCTTCGCGGACCTTGTCGGCCTCAGGTGCCAGCTCCTTGCGGTATTTATCCTCGGCGTCGGAGAACATCTTCCGGGCCTTGAGAATGGTCTCGTTATCGGTCTCGGCAAAGCCCGTGGCCTCGGCGATGAGGTCGGGGGTGAAGCCGGCCTTTTTCAGGTCGTTCTTGGCCAGGAACTCGGCGTTGCCGCCCAGCATGATGTCGGTACCACGGCCGGCCATGTTGGTGGCGACGGTGACGGCGCCGAACTTACCGGCCTGGGCGATGATCTCTGCTTCCTTCTCGTGGTTCTTTGCGTTCAGCACGTTGTGCTTGATGCCTTCCTTATCCAGCAGCCGGGAGAGGATCTCGGACTTCTCGATGGAGGTGGTACCGGCCAGGACGGGCTGGCCCTTCTCGTGGCAGGCCACGATCTGGCGCACGATGGCGTGGTACTTGCCGGTGGTGTTCTTATACACCTCATCGGGGTGGTCCACACGGATCATGGGCTTGTTGGTGGGGACCTCGACGATGTCCAGCTGATAGGTAGAGCTGAACTCCTCCTCCTCGGTCAATGCGGTACCGGTCATACCGGAGAGCTTCTTGTACAGGCGGAAGTAGTTCTGGAAGGTGATGGTGGCCAGGGTCTTGGACTCACGGGCGACCGTCACGCCTTCCTTGGCCTCGATGGCCTGGTGCAGACCGTCGTTGTAGCGGCGGCCATACATCAGACGGCCGGTGAACTCATCGACGATGATGACCTCGCCGTCCTTCACCACATAGTCGATGTCCCGCTTCATGAGGCCTCTGGCGCGGATGGCCTGGTTGATGTGGTGGGAGAGGGTGGTGTTCTCCGGGTCGGAGAGGTTCTCTACATTAAATGCTTTCTCGGCCTTGGCGATGCCGCGGGCGGTCAGGGTGACGGCACGGGCCTTCTCATTGACGACGTAATCGGCGTCAATATCTTCGTCCTCTTCCTCTTTGTCGTCCACGGTGGCCTTGACCAGACCGGTCAGACCGGCGGCAAAGCGGTCGGCCAGGGTGTAGAGCTGGGTGGACTGCTCGCCCATGCCGGAGATGATCAGGGGGGTCCGGGCCTCGTCGATCAGGATGGAGTCCACCTCGTCGACGATGGCGAAGGCGTGGCCGCGCTGCATGAGCTCGGCCTTGTAGATGGCCATGTTGTCACGCAGGTAGTCGAAGCCGAACTCGTTGTTGGTGCCGTAGGTGATGTCGGCGTTGTAGGCAGCCCGCTTGCCGGCGGGGTCGACCCCATGGATCACCAGACCCACGGACAGGCCCAGGAAGCGGTAGACCTTACCCATCCAGTCGCTGTCGCGCTTGGCCAGGTAGTCGTTGACGGTGACGATGTGCACGCCCTCGCCGCTCAGGGCGTTCAGGTAGGCGGGCAGGGTAGCCACCAGGGTCTTACCTTCACCGGTCTTCATCTCGGCGATGCGGCCCTGGTGCAGGATGATGCCGCCGATGAGCTGCACCCGGTAGGGGCGCAGGCCCAGCACACGGTCGGCTGCCTCACGGCAGGTGGCAAAGGCCTCCGGCAGCAGGTCGTCCAGGGTCTCGCCGTTTTTATAACGCTCCTTCAGCTCCGGGGTCTTGGCCTGGAGCTGGGCATCGGTATAGCCCTTGTATTCTTCCTCCAGGGCTTCGATCTTGCGGACGATGGGATCAAGGCGCTTGATCTCCTTCGCCATGTTGGTTCCAAACAGTTTGGTTAAAAAACCCATAGGTATAGATCCTTTCAAAAAGCGGATTTCCGCAGAATTTACGGGAAACACATGGGCATACGGCTCCATGGTCATGGTATTATACCATATTTGCACGCAAGAAAAAAGAGGAATCTGTGAACAAGTGGGAGAAAATCCGAAGAAAAATCAAGGCTTTCGCTGTCAAAAGAAGCGCAAGCGCGCCCCAGGTTTCCCGGAACGCGCCTGCGCTTAAATCTTGTCGGTTCGACAAATATCTGCTATACTGTTTCTGCTGCCGACGCCTTCGGAGCGGAAGGGGGTGTCGCTGTATGGATGCTGCTGCATCCTTCCTCCTCTCTATTCTGGCAGGTGTGATCTCTTACTACATCTGCAAATGGCTGGACGAGTGGAAGAAGAAAAAATGACCCGTCGGTCAGCACCCCAGCCTGAGGCGAAGTAAGCCCACGTCTCTGTAAACAACTGCAAAATAAAACGGGAATAGAACCCCCCAGGAGACGCCACTCCTGGGGGGTTCGTTTTGCATCGCTGTATAGATGAAGGCTGCATCTCCTTCACAGTTACCATTATAGTCTGGCCCCCCGCAAATGTCAATCCCGTTTTCCCCGGGTTGATGAAACTAGTTGCCAGCGCAGGACAAGCGTGGTACAATAATGCTATCTGTATGGCCGCCCGTGCGGCGGCCTGCCGGGTGTATTCCGATACCATCAAAGGAGACAAACGAATATGAAACATCTCATCCGCCGCGGCCTGGGCGTCGCGCTGGCGGTGGTCATGGCCACCGGCCTGCTCAGCAGCTGCGGCAGCGACTATGATCCCGTGCAGGACATCATGGGCTACAAGGGCTCCACCGTCCTCTTCACCGTCAACGGCCAGGACGTGACCGCCGAGCAGTACCTCTTCTGGCTGGCCCAGCAGGCCGACACCACCTACTCCTACGCCAGCATGATGCAGAGCGACGACAGCGAGACCAGCTTCTGGGACAGCAAGGTCGACGAAAACAGCGACAAGACCATCGCTGACCAGGTCAAAGCAGCCGCCCAGAACTACGCCGCCATGTACAGCGTGGTCGAGGCCAAGGGCAAGGAAGAGGGGTACAGCTACACCAGCGAGGACAAGGCCTCTTACCAGGAGGACCTGGCCACCGCCAAGGAGCAGCTGGGCGGCGAGGACGCCTATGCCAAGTACCTCAAGAGCATGTGCATCTCCAACAAGGGCTTTGAGCACCTCAGCTCCGTCAGCTTCATTCACAGCCACATGGTCGACGGGATGTTCCAGGACGGCAAGGAGAACGCCCCCACCGCCGAGGACCTGACCCAGTACGCCGAGGACAAGGACCTGCTGGTGGCCAAGCACATCCTCCTGCTGACCAAGGACATGACCACCGGGGAAGACCTCTCCGACGCCGAAAAGGCCGAGAAGAAGGCCAAGGCCGATGACCTGCTCAAGCAGCTCCAGACTATCACCGACCCCACCGAGCTGGAGAGCAAGTTCGACGAGCTCATGAAGGCCAACAGCGAGGACACCGGCCTGGAGAGCAGCCCGGACGGCTACGTTTTCTCCGCCGGTAAGATGGTCGAGGCCTTCGAGTCCGCCACCCGCTCCCTGGAGCCGGGTCAGCTCAGCGGCATCGTGGAGAGTGAGTTCGGCTACCACATCATCCTCCGCCTGGACCCCGCCACCAGCAAGGCCTTCCGCGAGCAGTATTCCTCCGAAAAGCTCCGCGAGATGGAGAAGCAGTGGGTGGATGAGGCCGACATCAAAACCACCGAGACCTACGATAACCTGTCCGTGGCCGACTTCTATGACAAGCTCACCGCCTACCGCGACAGCCTGAACACCGACGCAGACCAGGCTGAGGAAGAAAACCAGCAGGTCGAGCAGGACACCGGCGACGAAAACGCCGCCGACAGCAACGCAGACGCTGCCGGGGACGGCACCGATGCCAACACCGACGCGGACGCCAATGCCGACGCCCAGGCCGACAGCGCCGACGCAGACAAGTCCGACGCCAGCAACGCCGCGGACACCACCACCGACACCCAGGACACCGGGGACAGCGCTTCCCAGGCCCAGCAATAACGTTCCCCCGCACACCCACCCCCGGGCGTTCTCGATTCGCAGAACGCCCGGTTTTTTTCTTGTTCGGCAAATTTTTTTGAAAAAAAGTGAATGGTTTCAGGCCGCTGGATCGTATTCCAGATAGAAGGCCCCCGAAAGGAAGTGATCCCATGCCCCCTAGCCTGACCCGCCAAGAGGCGGAGCGGCTGGTGAACACCTACGCCGACCTCATCCTCCGCCTGAGCTACACCTATCTCAGCCACACCCACGACGCCCAGGACATCTGCCAGACGGTCTTTCTCAAGCTGATCGAGCGCCGCCCGGCCTTCGCCTCTTCGGAGCATGAGAAGGCCTGGATCATCCGCACGACCATCAACGCCTGCAAGGACCACCTGAAAAGCCACTGGCACAAGACCACTGTCCCCATCGAGGCCGCCCAGCACGTCCCCGCCCCGGCGGCGGAGCCGGGCAGCATCCTGGCCTCCGTGAACCTCCTGCCCCCCAAGTACCGGGCGGTCATCTACCTGCACTACTACGAGGGCTACACCGCCCCGGAGATCGCCCAGCTCCTGGGCCGCCTGCCATCCACCGTCAACACCCAGCTCCGCCGGGGCCGGGAACAGCTCAAGACTCTATTGGAAAAGGAGGGGTACCCATGAAAGACTATCGCAGCCAGTTCGATGCCCTGCGCTTTTCCCCCGAAGAGAAGCAGGCCATGATCGACGACCTCCTGGCCGCCGCCCCGGAGACCCGTCGGCGGGTGTCCCACAAAAAGCGCGTCCATGTCCT
>OLNF01000991.1_pt1 | contig 25123 bp, 19 predicted proteins | sample 1673061 | NCBI WGS metagenome assembly OLNF01 (sample SAMEA3136751, study PRJEB25190) | human gut metagenome
CTGGGCGTGAGCCCGGGCGTCTTTTGCATTACCTTATCTTATTTATCTGTGATACTTGCGTCGAATCAGAAGTACACTTCCTATTGCAGCTGCTGTCAGCATCATCATGATCGGGAGTACAAGATTCATATTGTCTCCGGTCTTCGTGCCAGATCCGCCTGCCGCTTCAAAGGTGTTTGTGAAAATCAGCTGCTTCTCAGATTCTACCTGAGCCTGCAGATAACCGTCGCCGCTGTCCTTTACAGTAATCGTAACGGTCTTTTCACTGGTATCATACTTGATTTCCTTTTGCTTGTCATTGACTTCGGAAATCGTGTACTTATAGGTTCCTGCCTTATCGAATTCGAGAGCTTTGAAGGAGATCGCTCCTGCCTTGTCGTTCTTGGCTTCGTCGATGACCTTGCCGTTTTCATCTCTCAGCTGGAAGGTGAACTGACCGTCCTTGAGGTCTTTGCCTGTCAGGCGTTTTACCGCACCGATGGAGGCCGTCGTACCCTTAGCTTCATACTTGTTGTTGAAGGTGATCTTGTTACCTTCTATTGGAGCAAATTCATTGTCCATCTGAACGACAGCCTGATGTTCGGCTTTCAGCTTGCCGTTGCCCTGATCGATGATCTGTGTATAAACAGTATACGCCTGATCATCGTAGGTCACTCCTCCAAGGTCGTTATTGACTTCACGTACCGTATAGGTGTGATGTCCCGGCGCAGTATAGGTGATCTTGTCGAAGGTCCCACTGCCATTGGCATCGTTGGTACCGCGTGCAGCGACTTCGCCGTCCTCCAGAAGTTCGAAGTGGAATTCACCAGCCTTCAGATCTCTGCCGGTCAGGTTCTTATCGATCTTGATCTGGTCGGTTATGCTGGATGGCAGTTCTCCAACTGTGTAGGTATTGGTGAAAGTGAATGCCGTTTCCTGTGCCGGATCCTTTGTCGAATCCTTTGTCGCGCTCAGATGTCCTTTACCGTCATCTGTGAGTGTGATCGTGAATGTCTTGCCTGTAACGGCATCCGGATCATTCGTCACGCCTGCAGCGCTGCCTGTCTCTGTCACCTTGTATTCAAATACCTTTGTTCTCGATCCGTCAGCCGCTGGTGCCACGTTCTCAAGATCGCTGAGCTTGAAAGTCGTCTTGCCAAAGTTCACGTTTCCGGCTGCATCGTTCGTCGCTGTTGTATTCTCAGGCATCGGTGCGCCGTCTGTGAGTGCTGTTATCGTGAATGTGAACTTGCCTGCGATATCGTTCGGTATCAGACCTTTCGCATGAGACAGAACCTTGCTACCCTTGATGTCCATCGGGATCGGTTCTCCGGTGGAGTATGTGTTGACGAATCCGAACTTGGATTTACCGTCAGGATAGTTCGTAACTGCTGTCAGCGTTCCATCACCGTTGTCGGTCACTGTAACAGTGAAGTCAATGGATGGATTCGTTGGCGTTACTCCTTCCGGCAATGATGTCGTATCCTCATATACTCTGTAGTAGAGCGTATAGACCGTCTTGCCCTGATTGTTTACAGACCTGGTCGCATATCTGGCTTTGCCTTCTACGGCATCCTTCAGGTCGGAAGTCCTGTAGCTGAGGGCATCAAATGGGATCGTTCCGTCAGCGTTATTTGTCTTCGTCTGCAGAACAGTTCCGTCACCTGTAGTCGGGCGAGTTGCCAGCTTAAAGGTGAACTCTCCAGCTTTCAGGTTTCGACCGTTCAGAGTCTTGTCGGCACTGATGGTTGCTTTCGTTCCGCCGGACACATCCGTAGAGCCATCGTAACGATTGACGAACGGGATGGTAATTCCCTTCTCTCCAAGAGCAGGTTCTGCTGCACTTACAGTCTTATTGAAAACTTCTGTTCCAGTCTTCGTGTTGGTAAGGACAACAATCGCTGTCAGCGTTCCATCATCTGCGTCGTGAGTGGTTATCTCCAGCTTATACTTATTCTCGTCGTAGGTATGACTGCGTTTGCAAACACTAAACAAACGGCGCCTAAAATCATTTTGAATGAAACCGCTGAGGTTTATGTTGATGTAAATAATAAGAGTTATGTTGAATTTACTCCTGCCACAACGGGATATTATGAGTTTTACTGTTTCACTCAAAGCTATGGCGGAAATATAATGGCATCGATAGTGGATTTCGACGGCGAAACGGACAACAGTGTTATTAACGATAATTATAATCCGAATTTGCTTTGTGCGGCGGAGCTTATGGCAGGAAAAACTTATTATTATGTTCTTGAGTCCTCTCAGCCTGCTTTTTCAAGTGTTGTAAGCGTCAGAACGCATACTCACAGCTTCAGCGCAGTTGAAACATACCCTGCTCATTTTGACCAAAATGACAGCGCTTTGAGCTATGACGGATACAGCGAGAGCATTTGTGCCTTTTGCCCTGCAAATACGATAACAGCATATTATGTTGCACCGGGCAAGGCAAAGGCTAAAACAAAAACTTTTACATATAATAAAAAGAAAAAAACAACCAAGATTACGGTTTATGACAGGGTGGGAAATATTATTTCGCCGTCAAATTACACCGTCAGCTACAAGAATAATACAAAACCCGGATTTGCCACGGTTAACATTAAGTTCAAGGGAGTTTATACAGGCTCAATGTCATATAGATTGACAATTAAGCCTAAAAAGCAGTCGATATCCTCAATTAAAAGCAAGAGCAAAAAGAAAATAGCTCTTAAGTGGAAAAAGGATTCAACCGTTACGGGATATCAAATTCAATATTCCACCTCCAAAAAATATAGTAAAAAAGCAACTAAAACTATCACGATTAATAAAAAAAGCACAACCTCTAAAACGATATCAAAGCTTAAATCAAAGAAAAAATATTATGTAAGAATTCGTGCCTATAAGCAGTCGCAGGGCAAAAAAATCTACGGCGCTTGGACTAAAACAAAAACTATTAAGGTTAAATGATGATTTTAATATAAATATAGCCTTGAAACGTCTATTATAATATGATAAAATCAAAAACGATGAATAATTAATTCCTAAAAAGGAGGCAAAAATATGCAAATGACTTTTCGTTGGTTCGGCAAGGACCTCGATACAGTTTCTCTTGAGCAAATCAAGCAGATTCCGGGCGTAGTCGGCGTTGTGCCTGCGCTTCATTATCTTCCTGCAGGCGAAGCGTGGGAGATGGAAGACGTGCAGAAAATGTACGACGAAATCACGGCAGCAGGCTTGACGATGGAATGTATCGAAAGCGTAAATGTTCACGAGGATATTAAGCTTGGTTTACCTACAAGGGACAAGCTTATTGAAAACTACAAAAAATCCATCAGAAATCTTGCAAAAGTAGGAGTTAAGGTTATATGCTATAACTTTATGCCTGTTTTTGACTGGACAAGGACAGACCTTTATATGCCTTTGCCTGACGGCTCTACCTGCCTTAGCTATGACGGTAAGCAGGTTGAGGGCAAATCTCCCGAAGATATGTTTAAGGAGATTGACGATAACTCAAACGGCTACGCAATGCCGGGTTGGGAAACCGAGAGAATGGGCGAGATTAAAGAGCTTTTCGCAAAATACAAGGGTGTAACCGCCGATGATTTATGGGCAAACCTTAAATATTTTCTTGAAGCTATTATGCCGACGTGTGAGGAATGCGATGTTAAAATGGCAATCCATCCGGACGACCCGCCTTGGGGCATTTTTGGGCTTCCTCGTATTATTACGGGCAAAGAGGCTGTTGAAAAGCTTCTTAATATGGTGCCGAGCAAGTATAACGGACTTACTCTTTGCACAGGTTCACTCGGTGCAAGCCCTGATAACGATATGGTAGAAATTATTAAAGCAGCAGGCAATCGAATTTATTTTGCTCACCTTCGCAACGTTTCAATAAACGACAGATGGTTTAACGAAACCGCCCACGAAAGCGACTGCGGCTCGCTTGATATGTATGAGATTGTTAAGGCTTTGCAGGAGGTTGGATTTGACGGATACGTCCGCCCTGACCACGGCAGAATGATTTGGGGCGAAGTTGCACGTCCGGGCTACGGTCTTTATGACAGAGCCTTGGGTGTAAGTTATCTCAACGGTCTTTGGGAAGCTGTTGAAAAAAGCAGAAAGGATAAATAATTTTATGTTTAATCACGAAAATTTAAAAGGCAAGGTTGCTGTTGTAACAGGCGGTGGCGGTGTTCTTTGTGCCGCTTTTGCAAAAACTCTTGCAGCTCAGGGCTGTAAGGTAGCGGTTCTTGACCTTAATGAAGGTGCTGCGCAAAAATGTGCAGACGAAATCAACGCAAACGGCGGAGAGGCTATTGCAGTCGGCTGTAATGTTCTTGAACTTGAATCTATGGAGAATGCTCGCAAGACTGTTAATGAAAAGCTCGGTACATGCGATATTCTTTTAAACGGTGCAGGCGGTAATAACCCTAAGGGCACAACTACTAAGGATACTCTTGAAAAAATCGACCTTGTTCAAAAGGATGAGAACGTAAAGACGTTCTTTGACCTTGACCCTAACGGTATCAGTTTTGTATTTAATCTTAACTTTCTCGGCACTCTTATTCCTACTCAGGTTTTCGCTAAGGATATGGCTGAAAAGGAAAAGGGCACAATCATTATGGTTACTTCAATGAATGCCTTTAGACCTCTTACACGTATTCCTGCTTACAGTGCCGCAAAAGCCGCTGTTAAGAATTTCACCGAGTGGATGGCAGTTCATTTTGCACCGCTTGGAATCAGAGTAAATGCTATTGCTCCGGGATTCTTTTCAACAAAGCAGAATGCTACTCTTCTTTGGAACGAGGACGGCACTCCTACTGAAAGAACGGGCAAAATTCTTGCCGCAACACCTATGGACAGATTTGGCGAGCCTGAGGAGCTTGCGGGCACACTTCTTTTCCTTTGCGACGATACCTATTCAGGTTTCATTACAGGTGTAAACATTCCTGTTGACGGCGGATTTAACGCTTATTCGGGTGTTTAATTAAATAATAAATATTATTTAGGGCGATTTGATTTACATTTCGCCCTTTTTAAATAGGTGATGAAATGGATAAATCCAAAAAGAAAAAAACGCTTGCAATAGTTATTTCCTGCATTGTTGTGATTTTGGCGGCAGTAGTTTTGTATATCGCCTTCGGCGTTATCGGAACTGACAGCAAGGTTGTTTACGGTCAAAGTAATTTGGTTAATGCAAACAAAAACGGCAGTAACACTACTGTTATCGACGTTAACACAAATTATCAGGTTATGAACGGCTTTGGCGCTTCGGCTTGCTGGTGGAGTCAAGACGTCGGCGCTTGGGACAATGCAGACGAGATTATGCAAGCGCTTTATGATTCCGACAAAGGAATAGGGCTTAATATTTATCGCTACAATCTTGGTGCAGGCTCAAAAAACGACACTCATATTTTGACTGAAAACCGCAGAACAGAGTGCTTTTTGAATGCTGACGGAACTTATAATTTTAATAACGACAAAAATGCACAGGCTTGCCTTGAACTTGCAAAAAAATATGCAGGCAAGGATATGCGCTTAACTCTTTTTTGTAACAGCGCTCCCGTTTATCTTACCAAAAACGGTGCATCTTATTGCACACCTTATAAAAATGAGGACGAGCCGTGGATATCAAATCTTGATAAATCAAAATATCCCGATTTTGCGGATTTTTGCTATAACAGTGCAGAGTATTTTGTAAATAAAGGATACCGTGTAACAAGCGTTTCGCCGATTAATGAGCCGCAATATAATTGGGCGGCTTGGTATAATGACGATAACACTTATAGCGTTAATCAAGAGGGTTGTTATTATTCTAAGTATGAGGCAAGGGATTTGCTCAAAACATTTGTAAAGAAATTTAAAGGCTCAGATTTAGATAAAAAGGGCGTTAAGGTTTCTATGTTTGAATCAGGCTCAATGGAGGGCGACGATTCAAGCTGTGCGGCATATATGGACTGCATTTTAGGCAGAGGGCCAAAATATGTTTTTAAAAATGCAAAGCTTCGCAAATATTTTAAAGAAGTAAGTATGCATTCTTATTGGTCGGGTGCAGATACTAAGAAAAATGCGGAAAATTATTTCAGCGATAAATATTCCAAGTATTCTGTTGCCGCTACGGAATATTGCCAAATGACCGACGATAAAAATACAGGTGTTTATGACCTTATTGCTAAGGAGAAAAACGGTACTAACGGCACATCTATAAAATACGGCGTCGCAATGGCAAACACCATTGTTGACGATTTGACTATAATGAATGCAAACGAATGGGATTGGTGGACTGCGTGTTCTTATGGAACTTATACCGACGGACTTATTTATCTTGATGAGGATAATCACGAAAATCTCGATTTTTCAAAGAGATATTACTGCCTCGGCAATTTTTCAAAATTCATTAAAGAGGGTGCGGTGAGAGTTGCATGTTCTTCGGGTGTTAAAAATGTAAGAAGCGTTGCCTTTGTGAATGAGGATAATACTGTTGTAACTGTATATGTTAATAATAATGATAAAAAAGCATATACAACAATTGACTGCGAAGGCGATTATGCTGTTTATACAACCGACAGGGACAACGACATTGCCAAAACCGATTTCGGCAAAGCCAAAAAGGTCAAGGTTTCACTTCCTGCTTCAAGCGTTGTAACAGTAGTTTATGAAGCAAAATAAAAATGTATAATTAAACACCTCAGGGGTAATAATACTCTTGAGGTGTTTTTTATGGCTACAAAAGATAAACCAAATAATAAAAATTTAAGAGCGCTTTTCTCTGTCATTTGCCTTTGCATTGTTGCACTTGGGCTGATAGTTTATTTTTCAACCAATTCTGCCCACACAACGGATGTAAACGAGGCAACAACGGTTGTTGATAAGGCTAAGGACAAAGAAAAAAAGATTACGACTCAACCGTCAACCGCCCTGACAACGCAGGAAAATACGCAAGTTCAAACAACAAAAAAGAGCGAAAATAAAAAGCCGACAACAGTTACCTCAACCGAGGTTTCAACAATGACGTCGAGTGATACAAATATTCCCTATAAATCTTTTTACAAATACCCTTGCGATGAAACGGTATTGACACCCTACAGCGAGGAACTTGTTAAAAACAAAACTATGAACGATTACAGAGCGCATACGGCAATCGATTTTAAAGCGGCAAAGGGCACAAAGGTAATTTCTATCAACGACGGACTTGTGCTTTCAGTAACGAAGGACGCTATGCTCGGCACGGTTATTGAAATTGACCACGGCTCAAAGCTCGTCGCTCGCTATTGCGGTATGGATACGGTTAATGTGTCTGAGGGGGACTATGTAACTATCGGCGAAGTTCTCGGCACTCTCGGTACAACTCCGTTTGAGGAAAAAAGCGAAAGTCATCTTCATTTTGAAACTTTGCTTGATAATAAATATGTAAATCCGCTTAATGTAATGGGCAAAACAGAGTAAACTTTTGATAAAGTGAAAACAGCGACTTGAACTTATTAATTCAAGCCGCTGTTTTTGTATAAATGTTATAATATGTAATTTGTAGGGGCGAACATTGTTCGCCCGTTTTTATTCATTTATATCCGTATTTTCGTCTGATGGCTGTTGCTCATTTTCGTTATCCTGAACTTCAACCGAAGGAATTTCGCCATTTGCCTCAGGCACCTGAACGGTAGGATGATAATATTCATCAACCTCGCTGTTTGCCGCCTCGCTTGGTGCGCTGTTGTTTTCGGCTGCTGTATCGTCAGTATTCGCATAAGACGGATATGAACCGCTTTGAACAGGCTCTTGCTCTGTCGGTACACTGTTTGGATTGTAGGAATAAAACGGAGCTGCATTTTGATTTTGTGCAGTTTCGTTTTGAGCACTGCTTTGTGTATTATCACAATTATTAGGATTGTAGTAATAATTGCTTTGATTGTTGTTATCGTTATAGTTTTGATTGCCGTTTTGAGCACCTGCAAAAGCATATTTAGCCGCTCTTTGCTCTTGCGAAAGAAAATCATCCTCAGTAATTTTTCCCTCTTGAAGCGCCCTGAGTTTGAAGTTTTCATAATAGAGTGCCTGAGTGGTGAAATAATAAGGAACTACATAAATGCTTGCAATGCCGAATGTGATGCAGGTAAGAATCCACCAGCCGATAAAGCTTAAATCAAGAGCGAAAAGCTCGCCTCTGTTGCCGGCAACCATTTTTTTAGATAACTTGAGAGCCTCTGTCGGCTTCAAATTCGGGTTTTCGCACATAAGCTGGAATGCAAAGTATGAACTGTAGTGATAAACTATTCCTGGGATTACGAAAAGAAGCGACCAAAGGAATTCAAAAACACCTCTTAAAATATAAATGACGATTTTGTTGCCGTATGTAGGGCCGAACGAAATCTTGAAAATATTTTGAATTTCTTTGCCGAGCCCCAATTGCTCGTTAGGGTCACGCTTAATAAGCAAAACGTAAAATCCGCAAAGCGAAACAAAAAGAGGCGAAAGTATCACCGAAACAACAGTAAGGCTTTTTAATCCTATATCTTCAAGACCGATGTTACCGTTTACAAGCATTATTGACGGCTTGACTGAACTGCCGATTATTTTATCTGACGGAGTATATTTTTGACCGAAGCTTTCAATCGGGTTGTCGCTTGAGCTGTCGCCTGAATCGTTACCGTCATCGTAGTCATCGTAATCGCCGTTTCCAAAATAATTAAAGAAATCCTCAGGCGTGTTTTGACCTGAACTGTTATCGCTTGAGCCGTTGCTTGGGCCGAAAATGTCTTCTAAATTATCTCTGCTGTTGTATGCGGAAATGCCTACCGTTAAGCCGTTTACCAAAAACAAAACGATTGCGCTTAACACAAACAGTGCAAATATCTTTTCTTTAATAATCTGCTTAGCCTGCGATTTAACTAAGCTTCTGTTGATTTTGTTCATAATTTTATCCTCCTTTGGATAAACTAAAACTCAACCTTTTCCTCAATAAACTTTGCAAGTTCATCAATAGAAATTCTAACCTGCTCCATAGTGTCACGGTCACGTACTGTTACGCAGTTATCCTCAACCGAGTCAAAGTCATAGGTTATGCAGTAAGGAGTACCGATTTCGTCCTGACGGCGATATCTCTTGCCGATAGAGCCGGCGTCATCATAATCAATGTTGAATTTTTTAGAAAGCATTGCATAAACCTCGCCTGCCTGCTCGTTAAGCTTTTTTGAAAGCGGAAGAACTGCAGCCTTAAACGGCGCAATAGCAGGATGGAAGTGCATAACAATTCTCTTGTCGTTCTTTTCTTCGTCAAGAACCTCCTCGTCGTATGCTTCGGTAAGAAGTGCCAAGAATAAACGCTCAACACCGAGTGACGGCTCAATAACGTAAGGAACATATTTTTCGCCTGTTGCCTGGTCAAAATATTCAAGGTTTTTGCCGCTTGTTTTGATATGCTGAGTGAGGTCGTAGTCTGTTCTGTCTGCAACGCCCCAAAGCTCGCCCCAACCAAACGGGAATTTATATTCAAAGTCTGTAGTTGCTTTGGAATAGAAGCAAAGCTCCTCTTGGTCGTGGTCACGAAGTCTGAGGTTATCCTTGCTGATGTTAAGAGAATAAAGCCAATCACGGCAGAAGCTTCTCCAATAATCAAACCATTCAAGGTCAGTGCCGGGTTTGCAGAAAAATTCAAGCTCCATTTGCTCAAATTCTCTTACACGGAAGATGAACTTACCCGGTGTAATCTCGTTACGGAAGGATTTGCCTACCTGTGCAACACCGAAAGGAATTTTCTTTCTTGTTGTTCTTTGCACGTTTGCAAAGTTTACAAAAATACCCTGTGCAGTTTCAGGACGGAGATAAATTTCGTCCTTAGCATCCTCAGTAACGCCCTGGAAGGTTTTAAACATAAGGTTGAATTGGCGGATATCGGTAAAGTTGTGAGCGCCGCAATTAGGGCAAGGAATATTGTGCTCCTTAATATAAGCAGCCATTTCCTCGTTACTCCAACCTGCAACATTTGTGCCGTCAAAGCTTTCAATCAAGTCGTCTGCTCTGTGCCTTGTTTTACATTCGCAGCAGTCCATAAGCGGGTCAGAGAAGCCGCCGAGGTGACCTGAAGCAACCCAAGTCTGCGGGTTCATAAGAATTGCGCTGTCAAGGCCTACATTGTATTGGTTTTCCTGGATAAATTTCTTTCTCCAAGCTTTTTTGATGTTTTCCTTAAGTTCAACGCCGAGCGGACCGTAGTCCCATGTATTTGCAAGACCGCCGTAAATCTCAGAGCCGGGGTAAACAAATCCTCTTCCCTTGCAAAGAGCAACAAGCTGGTCTAAAGTTTTTTCTGAATTATCCATTGCATTTTCCTCCGTTAGTTATATACACTTTATTTTACTATGTTTTTATTAATAAGTCAATTATAAGTTGTGAATAAGCAGTAAGTTGTGAATAAGCAGCCATAGCGTCGAAAGAAATTCCGTGTTTAGAAAGCTAAGGCTGCGAAGAAGTAGTCAGAATTGGATTTTTAGTGAGAGGAGCTGTACGTGGGTACTGCCCTCTCGCTAAAAATTCAAAGCGCCCGACGTTTTGTCGCCATATCCTTTAGGATATTAAGGCAAAACGTTCAAATGCCGATGATATGATTGTTACAGCGTAATGTGATTACACTATTAAAAATCAATTTCTAATAATTATAAATATTGGGGGGCGCAGTTATGGCTATTTATTCGCAACCGTAAAAAAGAAAAAGGGAAAGCAAAGCTTTCCCTTAAACGAACCTTAATTAATTAATTTAATACTTACCAGCCTAAGCGCATAATTGTAAGTGTGCACTTGCCGGTGCCGTATCTGTAGCAAGCTCTGTGTCCTTCAGGTGTGAAGATATCTACTCGACCTACCTGTGAAAGTCCTGAGCCGCCTCTGTCAACTACTGTGTAGTTTGTGCCGTCAATATTGACGATTGAGCCCATAGGAAGCCAATTGCAGGCAATGTAATAAGGATTTTTCATTCCGTTTGATACATGTCTGCCGCTTGCAGTTTGACCTGAGCCTGTGCCGCAAGTACCGCATGCACAATAGTGGGTGTATCTGCCTGTAATAACTTGACCTACCTTGTAGCCTCTTTTTTTCGATACGCCGTTGGTTTTAACCTTTGCGCCGTCTGTTTCTTTAGTGCCAACCTTTACTACCTTGTTTTTTGCCTTGGTAATAACCTTTTTGCTGACAACCTTTTGAGTTTTCTTTTTACCGTTTACATATTTAACTTTATATGTTACGTTGGCAGTACCCTTTTTACCTTTTTTAACTACGGTTTCAATACCTTCGTAAACATCGTCGTTTTCTTTTTCAACGGTTTTATATTTGATTTTTTCTTTTTTGGTAACTTGCTTATATGTTACACGGTTTACCGTTACCTTGGTTTTTTTGGTAATCTGCTTGTTTTCAGCCGGAGTGGTGTAGTCGTTGCTTCCCAATTCTACGTTTGCTGCATCAAGAAGGTCTGATACCGTTCCGCTTACAACAGGCACCTTGTATGTTTCGCCGTCAACCTTAAGTGTGGTTGTCTTAGATGAAATATACTTGATTACCATACCGCTTGTAACTGTATCGCTGAGCTGGCAGTTAAGAGTAACATTGTTTGTGTTAAAGCCGATTTCGTCGAGCGCCTCTTTAACTGTGTCGCCATATACGTTATAAGTGTTGATAGTTCCATTGAATTCTACATTAACATCATTAAGTCTGTCAATTTTGATTACTCCGCCCTTACCTGCGTTAAAAGAGCTGATATCGAGTTTGTCTGTATCGTTCAATGCAATGTTTGCTTGCGACAGGATTTCGATAGGTTCCGTTTCGTTTGTCGTAATTGAATATGTGTTATTATCAACGTCAATTTGAACATTATAGTTAGAAGCCATTTGAGCAAATGCTGTTGATGCAAAAATTACGATTGCCAACACGAATACAATTACTGCCGTTACGACTTTGCGACTTAAGCCACGTATGTCGCCGGTTGTTGATTGGTTAGTCATCTTAATCTCCTTTTGTGATAGAAATATTAGGGTTTCGCTTTGAAACATAGTTCCTAATACCGACACGAATGTAGCTACATAAAATTTCGTATCGAGCAGAGTTGTTTTTTCTGCTTCACCGTTATTATTTCCTCGAGCGATTGCCATTATAGTGACAAATGCATAATGTGTCAATAATTCAGAAGTTAAGATTTTGTATAATATGCACAAACGTTTTTAACATTGTAGTATGGTTACAAAAGGGTTACACCATATCTTGTGGTTATATTCTTTAACGATTTAGCGTACAAAAGTATTTTTTTGTAAAATCCTTAGAAATGCCACTTTTAAATCTTACAATTTGTAACATTTTTATTTGTAACTTTTTATAAACCCAATATATTGTATAAAACGGTGAAAATAAGAAATCGCACAACACTATATAGATATTGTACGATAAGCTAACTGTTAGTGTTTCGTACAATTATTTTTGCTGTATTTTAAGCACTTTTGTTCGATAAACCGCTCTGAAATCGCACCGTTACTTATATATGATATTTATTATATATTATATTATTTAAAACTATTATATATAGAAGTGCAAAATGCAGACAAGAAAAAAGTCTGTAACCGTAAAATCAGGTTACAGACTGTAATTATTTGCGATTTTAAGTCGTTATTTTGAATCAAGCGATTTTGTTATTTTTACATTTGCAAAAACAGAGATTGCCGCAATCAAAACTCCCAAAACTATGCTTACATAGCAAGCACCGTTTACCGCCGACGTAAATGCCGTTTGATAAATTTGCGGTGAAATGTTAAGCCTTTGCGAAATTCTTGCAATAAGGCTTGCTATGCCTGCTGCGGTGAATGTAAATCCTGTTACGGTAAATGCAACAAAGATATTAAACATAATTTCACGTGAACGCCTAAACAAAACAAGAAGTAATATTATAGGTAAAGCAACTAAAAGAATCCCGATTGAAAGAAAATGCAAATAATTGCTGTTGAAAGTGCTGATAAAATCAGCGATGGCTTCCGTGTTCTTCAGCCCAAAGCAGTCGGAATAAGCTTGAGCCGCCTTTACCGCCGTGTTGTGAATAAGCGCTTCGTCATATTGCATATTGTTGCCCTCAAGATATTCCTTGCAAAGAGAGTCAAACTGCGCAATTTGATTTTTTGAATAAAGGTCAGGGTTGTCCTGATTGTAAAGCCTTGTAAGTGCGCTTGAATTTGAAATGTCATTATTTTTGTATACTGCGTCAAAAACTCTTGATGGAATACCGCTTTGCGCCTCAAGCACGCTTATTTGGTCCTTAAATGCTTTTTCACATTGCTCGCTTACATTGCATTTGTCAAAAACATAATTCATATATTTTTGCGACAAAACGGTAGATTTTGTTATTGAAATTCCGAATAATAAAATCGAACCTGCGGCAATAAGCAGGGTAAGGATAAAGCATATTGCTTTTCGTGATTTTGAAAGTGTCATCTGCTCCTCCTTATGCGTTTACCTTGGCGCCGCTTTTCATAACCGCAACGCAAACATAGTATTCGTTTGATATTCCTGCTCCGACGCTGTTGTCTGTATAAAGCACAAGTGCTCTTGAAAGCCCTGCACCGGCATTTTTGAGCTCGTGCTTGTTATGAGCGGTGTATATGCTTTTAATTGTGTATTCATAAGAGGAATAGAAAGTGTCAATATTTATTGTGTCACCCTCGCTTGCAAGTTTGATTTTTGCACTGTTATTTTTGTAAACTTCTGCAAAGCAGGTGGCGATTTCACCCGGAAGCGATGAGCCTATATTAATGTTAAATCTTTCGTTTGCATTGACTTTGTCTGCCTTGTAAATAAGCGGCAGGCTCTCGTCGCCGACGCTGATTTTACCGATTACAGAGTTGTTTTCAAGCTTGTTAAACGATGATTTTTTTATACTTCCGTTTTCCTCTTTAATGTCAAAAGAGGTTATTTCATTAACTTGCTTGCCCTGTTCGGCTGCCATTTGAAAGCCTTTATCAGGGGTAAGTGCGTTGATGATTCCCACATACAAAACGGAAAGTATAATCGCTGTAAAAATCGGCAAAAGTATCCCGTTAATTAATAATCTTTTTTCATTTTTTGTCATATTTTTGCCCTGCTATCTGTTGATATCCTGCGCCTGAAGGGCGTTTTGCATAAAATTATTCTTTTTCTTCTTAGGCTTGTATGCAGGTGGGTTTTTAAGCTTCTTCATAAGGCTGCTGCCTTTTTTTGCGGTGAGCTTGTTAATCTCGTGAACAGGGCCTGACATATAGTCTGACATATACTTGTCAGCCACAGCCATCATATCCTTGTCATTTTGCATAGCGCCCAAAATGGTTACGCCGATAACGTCCTGAACCTCATTTGTGCCGTCCTCATAAACTTCGTTGAGCATTTTGAAAAGCCTTTTTTGGTCAGCGCTGTTTCCGTTTTTGATTACATCTATTACCTTAGGTGTGCCAATCTCCGTGAAAAATGTTTCAGGTAAAAATTCACCGTATTTTACAATATTTTTCTTGATATCTTCTTTAAATTCAGGATATAAAGTGCCAAATCTGTTTGCAAGTGAGTCGCAATCATAGCTGATAACTCCGTTTTTAGCCTTTGTTCTTGAAACAGCCTTAGGCATTTTAACCTTGTCAAGATTAACCTGCTTTCTTGCCTTGAAAATTCCGCTGATTTCGTCGTTGATTTCGTTGCCGAGGCTCTTTGCGTCTTTTTCATTGTAAGTCTCTGCATCAAAAAGCGAACGTGAAATAGTATCAAACTGAGGTTCGTTAGCCTTGTAATCATAGCAACATTCAAAAGCCATCGTGCTTGCGCTGCTGTCGTACATAATTCTGTATGCGCCTTTTTCGCCTGCAAAAGTTATGCTCTTTTCGTCCTCGTTAACTTTTTTGAAGTCAAGCTCCTCGTTAGTTTGGATGAGCTGCTTTTCTGCAATCTTAAAAACTTCACTTATTTCCATATCTTTATCGTTCTCCAATTAAATTTTAAATTAAAAGCTAAATATTTTAATCAGCTTATTATAACATTAAAGTGTGTGCTTGTCACTATATTTTTTATTTGTTAATAATTATTATATTATAAATATAAAATCTTTATTATAAAATTAACTATTTGTATATAATACATTATTGATTATTGAATGTGATTGTGATAAAATATTATAAATATATATAGATTTAGGTGACTCAAATGATAAATAATGATAAAAAAATAACCCTTGCGGTTATATTCGGCGGCGTATCGTCGGAGCATGATATCAGCTGCATTTCGGCTAAGGGTATCGTTTCAAATATTGATTATAGCAAATATAATTTAATTCTTCTCGGTATTACCAAGGACGGAAGATGGTTTATTTTTAATGATAATATTGAACTTTTGCCTGAGGAAAAGTGGCTCAATTCAAAAAGCCTTGTCCCTGCCTATATTTCGCCGGACTCCTCTGTTCACGGCATAGTTACGGCTAAGGGTGAAATCATTAAGCTTGACTGCGTATTTCCTGTTCTTCACGGCAAAAACGGTGAGGACGGAACTGTTCAGGGGCTTTTGCAGCTTGCTCAAATTCCTTATGTAGGATGTGACGCAACCTCGTCAGGTGTTTGTATGGATAAGGCTGTTGCAAATGCCGTTGCAGATGCATTTGGCATCAATCAAGCGAAGTGGTGTGCTTTTACCCAGTATGATTTTAATAAAAACAGGCAGGAATGTATTGATACTGCCGTTAATAAGCTCGGCTTTCCTATCTTTGTTAAGCCGGCAAATGCAGGTTCTTCTGTCGGAATTACAAAGGCTCACGATGTTCCTGAACTTATTGAAGCTATGAACGTTGCGTTTAATGAGGATAAAAAGGCTGTTTTGGAGGAATTTATTGACGGCCATGAGGTTGAGTGTGCCGTTTTGGGTAACGAAGAACCTATTGCAGCCGAGGTTGGCGAGATTAAGGCTGCGGCTGAATTTTACGATTTTGACGCTAAATATAATAATCCTGCAAGCGAGCTTTGTATCCCTGCCGATATTGACCTTGAAAAGAGAAATGAAGTTAAGGCACAGGCTGTTAAGGCGTATAAGGCTCTCGGTTGCGAGGGTATGTCTCGTGTTGATTTCTTTGTAAGAAACAGTGACGGGGCAGTTCTTCTTAACGAAATAAATACTATTCCCGGTCAAACTCCTATCAGTATGTATCCTAAGCTTTTTGAAGCAGCAGGCGTACCTTATAAGGAACTTATTGACAGGCTTATCGGTTGTGCGTTGTCACGTGGCGGCAAGTTTTAATTATGGAAAAGGTATTAATTGAAGTAATAGGAACTCAAAATATCGACAGTCAGTTTGACAAAACGGAGCTTAAAACAGTCGGAACATTTGAGGAACTTGAAGAAAAATATATTATCAGATATAAGGAAGAGCAGGGCGAAGGGGAAGCGCCTATTGACGTAAGCGTTGTTGTTTTGAAGGACGAAAGCGTTGTTGAAATGACTCGTGACGGCGCAATTTCCTCAAGGCTTGTTATTGAGCGCTCGCAGAGAAATCTTTGCCATTACGGCACAGCTTACGGCGATATACTTATGGGCATTTCGGGCCATTCAATTGAGCATGAGCCAAATGAAAACGGCGGCAAATTCTCATTTGGATATGATATTGATATCAACGGTGCCCTTGCCTCCAAAAATCGTGTTAAGCTTACATATAAAAAGAAAAAGCAACCTAAATAACAGGAGTAAATAAGATGTCAAAAATAGTTAAAAAGACAGAAATTGAATTAAAAAATATAATTGAGCAGGCTGTTAAAAAGGCTGTTTCAAACGGTGCTTTGCCTGAGGCTGAAATGCCGCAATTTAACATTGAAAAGCCGGCTAATAAGGATAACGGCGATTATTCAACAAACGTTGCAATGGCGGGCGCACGTGCTTTTAAGAAAGCGCCGAGAATGATTGCTGAGGCTATTGTTTCTTGCATTGACCTTGACGGCACAGCATTTGAAAGGGTAGAAATTGCAGGCCCCGGCTTTATGAACTTCTTTTTATCTCAGCAGTTTTATTCAAATGTGCTTAAGGACGTTTTTTCTTGCGGCAAGGATTACGGCAAAAGCGATTACGGTCAGGGCAAAAGGGTGCTTGTGGAATTTGTATCTGCCAACCCGACAGGCCCTATGCATATCGGCAATGCCCGTGGCGGTGCAATAGGCGACTGCCTTGCAAGCGTACTTGATTGGGCAGGCTTCAGCGTTAACCGTGAGTTTTATGTAAACGATGCCGGCAACCAGATTGAAAAGTTCGCAACCTCGCTTGAGGTTAGATATCTTCAGCATTATGATTCGTCAGTTGAGCTTCCTGAGGACGCTTATCACGGTCAGGATATTGTTGAGCACGCCGAGAATTTTATTAAGGAATACGGCGACAAATATGTAAATGCAGACTCAAAGGAGCGTCGCAAAGCGCTTGTTGATTTTGCACTTCCTAAGAATATTGCAGGCCTTGAAAGAGACCTTGGAAGATACAGAATTACTTATGACAAATGGTTTAGAGAGTCAACACTTCATAATGACGGCTCTGTTCAAAGAGTTATTGACGCACTTAAGGAAAAAGGCGTAACTTATGAGCAAGACGGCGCATTGTGGTTTAAAGCAAGCGAATACGGCAATGATAAGGATATAGTTCTTGTAAGGGCTAACGGACTTCCGACATATATTGTGCCTGATATCGCTTATCATTATAATAAGCTTGTTACCCGTGGCTATGATAAAGCTATCGACGTTTTGGGCGCTGACCACCACGGCTATGTTCCACGTATGAAAGCGGCTCTCACAGCTTTGGGGCTTGACGCTTCAAGGCTTGACTGCGTAATTATGCAGATGGTAAGGCTTGTAAGAGAGGGCGAAACAATTAAGCTTTCAAAGCGTTCGGGCAAGGCAATTACCCTTAACACTCTTATTGACGAAGTGCCGCTTGACGCTGCAAGATTTTTCTTTAATTTAAGGGAGCCTAATTCTCATTTTGATTTTGATTTGGAACTTGCGGCTAAGCAGTCAAGCGAAAATCCGGTATATTATGTTCAATATGCTCACGCAAGAATTTGCTCTATTATTAAAAAGGCTCAGGAGCAGGGAGTTGAGCTTAAAACACCGAGTGATGACGAGCTTGCGCTTCTTAATTCCAAAGAAGAGAAGGACCTTATCCGTCACCTTTCATTGCTTACTGATGAAATTGTTTCGGCGGCGAAATCCTATGACCCGGCTAAAATTACACATTATGTTATTGAGCTTGCAACTCTTTTCCATAAATTCTATAATGCACAAAGAGTTATGCTTGATGATAACGAAGGCCTTATGCAGGCAAGACTTTTCCTTTGCAAGGCTGTTAAGGACACGATTTATAATATTTTGACTATGCTTAAAATAACTGCTCCTGAAGTTATGTAAGAGAGGTAATATATGGCAAATATTAAGGATAAAATGCTTTACTTTGTGGGAAATAAGCTGCTTAAATACGTTTATAAAAACCCTCAAAAAAATATGCTAAAGCTAATAAAGATAGGCAAGGCGGTTGCAGGCAAGATGTACCCTGAAAGCACTTTTACAAAGCCTATCGAAATTATAAGCGACCCTACCAATGTTTGGCATAAATATTTATTTGACGGCTTGAGGGATATCGACCCTGATTTCTTTTGCTCTGCGGCGCTTACCTTTGCGATTGATTTGGGGCTTAACGGCACTAAGACTATTCGTAAAAGACGTGAGCAGGAGCATTGCAATATCCCTTGGGTAATTCTTATGGACCCGACTTCTGCCTGCAATTTGAAATGCAAGGGTTGTTGGGCTGCCGAATACGGCTATAATTCAAACCTCACTCTTGACGAAATGCGCAGAGTTATAAGCGAAAGCAAGGCACTCGGCACTCATTTTTATATGTTTACGGGCGGCGAACCGCTTATTCGCAAAAAGGATATTGTTACCCTTGCAAGGGAAAATAAGGATTGCATTTTCCTTGCGTTTACCAACGGCACCCTTGTTGATGATAAGCTTTGCGAGGATATTAAATCTTGCGGCAACCTTGCGCTTGCGCTTTCAATTGAAGGTTCTGAGGAAGTTAATGATAGCAGGCGAGGCGAGGGTGTTTATCAAAAAACGCTTAATGCTATGAAGCTTCTTAAAAAGCATAAATGCCTTTTCGGCACTTCTGTTTGCTATACTTCTAAGAATTATGACAGCGTAACGAGTGATGAATTTTATGATTTTATGATAGAAAACGGCGCAAAATTTGCGTGGTATTTCCACTATATGCCTGTCGGCGCAGACGCTGATACAGAGCTTCTTTTAACTCCTGAGCAAAGAGAGCACGTTTATCGCACCATTCGCCAAAACCGTAACAGTAAAACAGGCAAGCCTATTTTTACGGTAGATTTCCAAAATGACGGCGAGTTTGTCGGCGGCTGTATTGCAGGCGGACGTAACTATTTCCACGTCAACAGCGAGGGCGACGTTGAGCCTTGCGTATTTATTCACTACAGCGATTCAAATATAAGGGAAAAGAGTATTTTGGAATGTCTTAAATCTCCTCTTTTCCACGAATATTATAAGGGTCAGCCGTTTAATGATAATATGCTTCGCCCTTGCCCTATGCTTGAAAATCCGCAAAAGCTCAGGCAGCTTATTAATAAGACCGGCGCTAAGTCAACAAATCTTCTCCAGCCTGAAAGCGCAGAGGAACTTTGCTCAAAGTGCGACCTTTATGCTCAAAATTGGGCGCCAAAGGCTAAGGAAATTTGGGAGGAGCAGGAGCGCTTCCACCCATTCACGCAGTACTACCGTGACACTCCTGAGGGCAAAAAAGAGTTTGCAAATAAGTAATTCGATATTAACAAAAAAACAGGTGTTGAATTAATCAACACCTGTTTTTTCATTTGTATATAATAAAAAAATACCCCCGATGCGAATTTCCGCATCGGGGGTTAGTGTTTTTAATTACTTATTTCTGTAAATAATTGCTTCTCTTTCAGGGCCGTTTGATACCATTGTGATAGGATAGCCGATTTCCTTTTCGATAAATTCAACGTAATCCTTTGTTTCCTGAGGGAGGTCGTCATAATTCTTGATACCTCTGATATCGCAGTGCCAGCCCTTCATAGTTGTGAATACAGGCTTGCATTTCTTAAGTGTCGGGGTGGTTGGGAAGTCCTTAATAACCTTGCCGTCAACCTCATAGCCTGTGCAAATCTTGATTTCTTCAAGATATGAAAGGCAGTCAAGCGCTGTCATAACAACCTGAGTAGCGCCCTGGCAAGAAACGCCGTAGCGTGTAGCAACGCAGTCAAACCAGCCGACTCTTCTCGGTCTGCCTGTTGTTGCGCCGAACTCGCCCTTGTCGCCGCCGTGAATACGAAGCTCCTGTGCCTCGTCCTCGTCAAGAATTTCGGAAATAAATTCGCCTGCACCTACTGCTGATGAATAAGCCTTTGTAACAACAACGATGTCCTCGATTGAATGAGGCGGTAAGCCTGCACCTACTGCACCGTAGCCTGCAAGTGTTGAAGAAGAGGTTACCATAGGATAAATACCGAAGTCAGGGTCCTTAAGTGTACCGAGCTGACCCTCAAGAAGAATGTTTTTGCCCTCTTTAAGTGCGTTTTGAAGATATGCATGTGTATCGCAAACGTAAGGAGCAATCTTCTCTCTGTATTCAAGGCAGGTTTTGTAAAGCTCGTCCTCGTCAAGAAGTGGCTTGTTATATACATATTTGATAGTAAGATTTTTGAGTGTGCAGATATTCTTAAGCTTAGCCTTAAGTGTTTCGTCATCAAAAAGCTCATTTACCTGAATACCGATTTTAGCATACTTGTCGCTGAAAAACGGAGCAATACCGCTCTTAGTTGAGCCGAATGCATTTTTGCCGAGCCTTTCCTCCTCATATTCGTCAAGCAAAATATGATAAGGCATAAGAATTTGCGCTCTTTCGCTTACTAAAAGCTTAGGATTAAGTCCTGCTTTCTTTATGTCGTCAAGTTCCGTGCAAAACTTGTTAATATCAAGCGCAACACCGTTGCCGATAATACAAGTCGTGTGATCGTAGCATACACCTGACGGCATAAGGTGAAATGCAAATCTGCCGTGCTCGTTAATAATTGTGTGACCTGCATTTGCACCGCCCTGAAAACGAATAACGATGTCGCTTTGGCCTGCGAATAAATCAGTGATTTTACCTTTACCTTCGTCGCCCCAGTTTGCGCCGACAATAGCTCTAACCATTTTAAAAATCTCCTGTTTTAATTATTAAATAAAATTTTAAAAGCGCAGTGATGGATTGCTCACTGCGCCCTTGATTTATTATATAATAGGTATCCTGTAAAGTCAACTTTATTTTTTGATTTTACCGCCCTTATTTCCGGAATATTTAATTTTGCTGACTGAAACCTTGCCCGCAGCCGAGCTTATATATATTCCTTTTTTCTTATTTTTCTTTATTTTGCAGTTCTTTATTGAACCTTTCGACTTGCTTACAAAATAAATTCCGTTGCCTTTATTTGATGACACGGTGCAGTTTTTAATGTTCGCCGTGCTTTTTGTAATGTATATTCCGTCGCTTTTGTTAGACGATACGGTGCATTTGTTAATCGTTGCGCTTGAGCCTTGGGTTAAATAAATTCCGTGAAGCTTTGCCCCGGTCGTTTTATTGCTCGTTAAGGTGTTTGACTTTGATTTGATAAGGAAAATTGCATTGTCAACATAAGGCACACCTTTAACATTAACCGTGTTTTTGTTCAAATTAACCTTGCTTGAATTTGCAAGCCTGATGCCGAAAACCTTTTGCTTTGTTTTGTATTTCTTATTGGTAAATGTTATTTTATTATTCTTAATATTGCTTTTCTTTGCTCCGTCAATCCAAATTCCCGTAGCGCTTCTTGCAACTGAAATGGTATTGTTTGATACCGTAATATTTTGAACGGAGTAATCGCCCTTTTTCGCAATTTTTTCGTTTGATTTAACAACCTCGCCGTAAAGCCTTATTCCGTAAGGCCATTGCTTCATAGACGAATCTTTGGTGTCAACAATGCTTATTGTGTTTCCTGAAATTTGAGATGATTTGTCAACGGTAGGCGAATATGATTTGCCTGAGCATTTGTATGTATTGGGCCTTTGTGATTTGCTGTTAGGTTTGGGATTAATGCTCTTATAATAAATTCCTGCGCCGCAGTTGTTAATTGAATTATTGTTGATTGTGACGTTTAAAAAGCTTGAAGCAAGAACGGCATAGCCTGAAACATTGTTAAATGTGTTATTTGAAATATTAATGTTTTTCATATATTTGCCTGAAAAAACGCTGTGAGAACCGACTCCACGATTAACATTTTCAAACACGTTGCCCAAAATATTAATGTTTTCATTCATTGTGCCGTCGTATGAACGAGCGTGACCTTTGTAGTTTGGGAAGTGGCTTTCTTCAAGAATGTCAAGCTGAACGGCTTCCATATTGTCGCCGCTTTTACTGCCCTGACCCGTAAAGGTGCAAGCGGTAATATTCACATTGTTACATCCGGCAAAGGTAATATGATGCCCGTTGTAGCAATCCTTAAAAACTGCGCCGTTAATTGTTATATTACTTGCATGCGCAAAGCTTAATATACTGCCGCTATTTTTATTTGCATCGAAGGTGCCGCCGTTTATTGTTATGTTTTTATAAAAATCCCTGCCGTACGGTGCATCTTGATTTTGACCTATTGCAAGCATGGTGCTGTTTTGATAATTTTTAATAAAAGTTGCGCCCTCGCAATTGAGTGTTGTGTTTGAATAAACCACAAGTCGGCTTGAAAGGATATATGTTCCCTCTACCGTAACGGTAAGCGGTGTCGAGGAGTCATATTTATTTTTATCAAGCGCTTTTTGAATATCAATTTCGCTTGAAAAATTATTTGCAAGCGCACTTGCGGCAAACCCCGTGCAAGAACACAAAATCATCAGTATTGATAAAAATATTGACAGTGCCTTTTTCATAATTTCATCCCCCTTAATTGTTAATATTATTATAACATAATTGTTTTGACATTGTAAACTATAGATAAGGTTTTCCTGTTGTAAATATCAAAAAACTATGATATTATATGTTTGATTGAAATAAACTTATTGAGGTATGAATATGAAAATTTATAATGTTATGCAATACGGCGCAAAGGGCGACGGAAAAACGAACGACGCTTTTTCCATTCAGCACGCTGTTGACGATTGTGCAAAATCAGGCGGCGGCAGGGTTGTTCTTCCGAGCGGATATGTTTTTTACAGTGATTCAATCAGGCTTAAAAAGAATGTTGACCTCCATATCCAAAAGGGCGCTACCATTAAGGCTACAAGCAATATTGACGGATATATCAGGCCAAACAAGCTTATCAATGACCCTAAAACGGCGCTTATAGGCAATCCTGTGACAGGCAAGCCGAGTTTTGTATTTATTTATGCTTATGAGGCAGACGGCTGTTCAATTTCAGGCGAAGGTACAATTGACGCCAACGGTCACGCTTTTGTCGCTCGTAAGGACCAATATTATGTGACAGGCGATTTTTATCCCCGTCCTACGGTTATGTATGTTGAAAAAAGCAATCACATTTCGTTTAGGGACTTCACGGTTGTTGACGCTCCGTTTTGGACTCTTCATCCGGCAGGCTGTGATGACGTTTTGATTGATAAAATCAGGATTTTGAATGACCTTGATGTTGCAAACAGTGACGGTATCGACCCTGACCATTGCTCAAATGTAAGGATTCTCGGCTGCCACGTAACGTGTGCCGACGATTGCATTTGCCTCAAGGCCTCCAAGGGTAACAGCGAATACGGCCCTTGCGAAAATATTATAATTGACGGCTGTACTCTCGTTTCAACCTCTGCCGCTATTAAGATAGGCACAGAAGGTGTGGGCGATTTCAAAAATGTTATTGTTTCTAATTGCATTATCAGCCGTTCAAACAGAGGACTTTCTATCCAAATTCGTGACGGCGGTTGTGTGGAAAACGTAAGCTATTCAAATATTATTATTGAAACAAGGCGCTTTTGCCCTGATTGGTGGGGCACTGCCGAGCCTATTGTAATTACTACATTTAACCGTGACGAAAACACAAAAAGCGGTACGATTAAAAATATTCGCTTCTTTAATGTTACCGCAAAGGGTGAAAACGGCGTTCTTATTCACGGCAACGAGGATAATATTATTGAGGATGTCACATTTGAAAACTGCTCAATTGAGCTTACAAAAACAAGCAAGTGGCAGTGCGGGCTTTACGATTTGCGTCCGTGCCTTGACTACGGTGTTGAAAGCTATGATAACTCGGCATTTTTTATCCGCTATGCCAAGGATGTAAATATCAGAAAGACTAAAACACGTTGGGGCAATCTTTGCGACAGTTACAGTTATGCCATCGATGCCGCAAATGTTGAAAATCTTAATCTTTATGAGTTTGACGGCAAGAGCGCTAAGGAAAATACGGATGATATTAAAATTGACCGTGTTAAATTAAATTATAAAAAATAAGAGGTTTAAATTATGGTAGAGCTTAGAGCGTTTAAGGTTAATAAGCTTGAGGTTGAAAACACAGTTGCACCCGGCACTCAGCTTAAACTTCAAAATCAGGTTAAATATAATGTGAACTATATGGACGGCGACAAAAAGTGCATCGGCATTTTAGAACTTAGAGTGGCAGATGCGGATTTGCAGCCGTTTGAAATCAAAATTGAAGCAGTTGCGGAATTTGCCTACGGCGATGAGGATGCAAAGCCGGATATTCATACTTCGTCTTTTGACCAGCTTTTCCCGTTTGTAAGAGAGATTATTCATAACGTGACGGGATATACGGGAATGTCGGGGCTTCTTATCCCGATTATCCGTCTTAATAAGGACACCGTCAAGGTCGGCGGCCCTAATGATAAAGAAACTTCACCGCTAAATTGATTTTACGGTTGTAAATGCGTCGTCGCAAACTGCGTATCACTCAAAATAACTTTTGTTTATTATTTTGGCAAAAGTTATTTATCATTCACTACGTTGCTCCTCCTTCCAAAATCTGCCGTACGGTAGTGCGTCAGATTTTGGAATACCGTAGGGGCGAACATTGTTCGCCTCTACATAGGTTGTGAAGAAATAAGGTTGCGAAGAAGTAGTCAGAATTGGATTTTTAGTGAGAGGAGCTGTACGTGGGTACT
>OLNF01000996.1_pt1 | contig 25063 bp, 16 predicted proteins | sample 1673061 | NCBI WGS metagenome assembly OLNF01 (sample SAMEA3136751, study PRJEB25190) | human gut metagenome
TCATTCTCATGTACACAACAAACGAATTTGTAAAGATGGACCGGTGTTCTTAAGTACGGAGGTAGAATTATAATGAATACAAAAGTAAATCTTGCCGGTGTAGAACTCAAAAATCCGGTTATGACCGCTTCCGGAACATTTGGTTCTGGCGCAGAATACAGTGAATTTGTAGATTTAAACGAGTTAGGTGCAGTTGTAACAAAAGGTGTGGCGAATGTACCGTGGCCGGGAAACCCAACCCCACGTATTGCAGAAACTTACGGCGGCATGCTCAATGCAATTGGACTCCAAAATCCGGGAATTGATGTATTTTGCAAAAGAGATATTCCGTTCTTAAAACAGTTTGATACGAAAATTATTGTAAATGTATGTGGAAAAAGTACAGAAGATTATTGTGAAGTAGTAGAACGTCTGGCAGATGAACCGGTTGATTTATTAGAAATCAATATTTCCTGCCCAAATGTAAAAGAAGGCGGAATTGCCTTTGGACAGAATCCAAAAGCGGTAGAGGCAATCACAAAAGAAGTGAAAAAATATGCAAAACAGCCGGTTATCATGAAGTTAAGTCCGAATGTAACCGATATTACAGAGATGGCAAGAGCAGCGGAAGCAGGCGGTGCAGATATTCTTTCTTTAATTAACACCTTAACAGGGATGAAGATTGATATTAACCGTCGTACCTTTGCGCTGGCAAATAAAACCGGCGGAATGTCCGGTCCATGTGTCAAACCTGTGGCTGTGCGTATGGTTTATCAGGTGGCTCAGACAGTCCATGTTCCGATTATCGGAATGGGTGGAATCTCAAATGCAGAAGATGCGCTGGAATTTATCTTAGCCGGTGCAACAGCAGTTTCCATTGGAACAGCAAATTTTGCAAACCCTTATGCGACAGTTGAGACGGTTAAAGGAATCGAAGAGTATTTAAAGAAAAACCAGATTGATGATATTAATACATTAATTGGTGCGGTAAAATAAAAAAATAAGAAATAAAAGAGACGGTATGTGAGTCGAGAGAGGACAGCATACCGTTTTTCTTTTCAATATATGAAACAGTGGTTAGATGATAAAATGAGAAAAATTCTCAATAAGCATAGAGTATAATTGACAAACAATAAAAGTGATGATAAGCTATCCCAAGTTAGGAAGCTCTAACGTCAGTAAGGAGAAAAAACGTGAAAAAAAAGATACTTGTATTATTTTTATTAAGCACAATGGTTTTAGGAGGGTGTAGTACACAGAAAAACACCGATAGCAGCAGTCAAAAAGAAGAGGCACAAGAGGCGAAAAATCAGGACATCAGTGAGGAAAGTACCGATGGTGAAGCAGATGAAAGTCAGGAGGCAAGCAAGGATGTTTTTGCCATGGATACTTACATGACGGTGACTGCTTATGGAAGTCATGGAGAGGAAGCGGTGGAAAAGGCGGCTACGGAAATTGAGCGTCTGGATGGACTGCTTTCTACAGGAGAAGAGTCAAGTGAAATTGCACAGGTCAATGCCAATGGCGGTGGAACCCTGGGAAAAGATGCCTCTTATCTGGTGGAACGTGCACTGGAATTTGGTGAGTCCACAGACGGAGCATTTGACATTGCAATTTATCCGATTATGGCAGAATGGGGATTTACCACAGGTGACTTCAAAGTTCCTTCTAAAGAGACACTGGATGGTCTTCTGGAAAAAACGAAATTATCGGATGTCGTGTTTGATAAAGAAACCAGTACCGTATCTTTTAAAACCGATGGAATGGCGATCGATTTAGGCGGAATTGCAAAAGGATATACTTCTACCAGAATTATGGATATCTATCGGGAATGTGGAGTAAAAAGCGGTCTGGTGAATCTGGGCGGAAATGTACAGGCACTTGGCACAAAAACAGATGGAAGTAAATGGAGGGTTGCCATTCAGGGTGTAGAGGATGATGACAGCTATCTTGGGGTGCTTTCAATTTCAGACAAAGCAGTCATTACTTCTGGCGGTTATGAGCGCTATTTTGAGCAGGACGGGGTTACTTATCATCACATTATTGACCCGACTACCGGGTATCCGGCAGACAGCGGATTATTATCGGTGTCAATTGTGAGTGCAGATGGTACGATGTGTGATGCGTTGTCCACTTCTCTGTTTATTATGGGAAAGGACAAGGCAATTGAGTATTGGAGAGCACACAGTGATGAATTTGATATGATTTTATATGATAAAGAAAATAAGGTTTATGTATCAGAGGGCATTGCAGAAGATTTTACTTCTGACTTTGATACAGAGGTAGTAAAGAAGGAGTAACAAAAGTTTATGAGCATACTGAAGAAATTAAGAAGTCTGGCACCGGCATTATCAGCAGTTGTTGTAGCTGCCTGTATCGGCGTTTCTCTTCATGGATATTCCACACCGGTTTATGCAGTTGATATTCCGGAAACAACGAAAAATCAGACAGATGAAGATATGTCTGAACAGGAGAATGCAGACACAGCTGAAAAAGAGAAAAAAGAGGATAAGAAAAAAGACGAGGACAAAAAAGAAGAACAGAAAAGTACAGCAAAGGGTTCTTTTGATGTATCAGATGGAACATATTACGGAACAGGAACCGGATTTGCGGGAAAAATCAAGGTTGCGGTTACCGTAAAAGATAAGCAGATTACAGCAATTGAAATCGTTGAAAATGAAGCCGATGATGATGCGTTCTTCAGTCGTGCAAAAGGAGTCATTGATAAGATTATCTCCGGACAGACGTTAGAGGTAGATGCCGTATCCGGTGCAACTTACAGTTCAAATGGAATTATCAGTGCAGTAAAAAATGCCCTGACGGGGGCAGCAGACAGCGGAACACCGGCGTCAACATCAGCAGGTTCTTCAGGTGGAAGTTCTTCACCGGCAGGTGGTTCTTCTTCTGTCTCAACGGTACAGGATGCATCTGCCTACGCAGATGGAACGTATTATGGAACAGGAACCGGATTTTCCGGAGCACTTACAGTAGAAGTAGTGATAAGCGGAGGAAAGATTTCTTCCATACAGATTATGGATACTTCCGATGGAGATAGTTATATTCAGAGCGCTTCGGGATTGATTTCCAATATTATTGCAACTCAAAGTACAAATGTAGATACCGTATCAGGAGCAACTTATAGTTCAGTAGGAATTATTGAAGCAGTCAGAAATGCGTTAAGTCAGGCAGCAATTTCTTCTGATGGAAATTCAAATTCACAGAATACCAATTCCTCTTCAAACGGAAATGGACAGAACAGTAATAATAACAGCAGTGATAATACGACAGCAGTAACCGGAAAATTCCCATATAAAGAGGGCGTTTATTATGGAACAGCGGAAGGGTATCTCGATGATATTAAGGTAGCAATTGTCATTCAGGATAAGACCTTAAAAGCAGTTGTGATTGTAGAAGAAAATGACGATGAGACCTTCTTTAAGCGTGCAAGAACAGTTGCAGAAAATATGGTGAAAAAACAGACGGTAGATGTGGATGTTGTATCAGGAGCAACTTATAGTTCAAAAGGAATTATTGGTGCGGTAAAGGAAGCATTAAAAGAAGCCGAAAAAGCAACAAAAGGCGAGAATGATAACAGCAATAACAATAATAATAATAATAACAACAGCAATAATAATAACGGAAACAACAGTAACAATAACGGTAATAACAACAATAACGGAAACGATAATAACGGCAATGATAACAATGGCGGAAATAATGGAGATAATGAAAATCCAGATGAAACGAAATATATTTATGCCGATGGAGAGTACACCGTAATTGTACCGTGCCTTCCAAATGAAGATGGAGATTTTGAAGCATATAGTCTTACAATGAAAGTTACGATTTCAAAAGATAAGATTACAGATATTTCCGAAATTAAAGGCGATGGAAGTTCAGACAATGATGCTTACATAAAACGGGCAGTACAGGGAACTTCCAAACTTCCTGGTGTGGTAACACAGATCCTTGAAAAAGGAACACTGGAAGAGATTGATACGGTTTCAAGAGCAACCTGTTCTTCTAACTCCATTTTAGAGGGCTGTAACCTTGCGTTAGAGACAGCAAAGAAAGTACAGTCCGGTGAAGATACTGGAGAGGATTCGGGTCAGGATGATTCCAATCAGAATACAGAAGAAAATGCAGGAGACGAAACACCATGAAATCACTTTTAGTCAGATTTATCAATGTGGCAGTGATTGCCGTAGCAATTGTCGGTTATAACGGGATTTTAACGAACAGAGAGAAAACCGATGAAATTGCAAAATTAGATGCGCAGTTAGAAAGTGAAAAACTTGCAAGAAAAAATGCAGAAGAACAGGTTGCGCAGGGAAAATCAAAAGATACACAGGCGGATGCAGATGCTTCAGAGGAAAGCGAAGGTGCTTATAAAGACGGTACTTATGAAGGAGAAGCGGATGGATTTGGCGGACCGATTCAAGTAAAAGTCACTGTGGAAAATGGTGAAATTACAGATATTGAAGTGGTATCTGCGGAAAAAGAAGATGGAGCTTATCTGACAATGGCAATGGATGTGATTCCAAATTTAATTGAGGCTCAGTCAGCCGATGTCGATACGATAAGCGGAGCAACATTTAGTTCTACCGGAATCATCAATGCGGTGGAAGCAGCATTAGAAGAGGCGGTGTAGGTAGAATGAAAAAGATAGATGTAAAAAACCTTTCAAAAAAACAAAAAAAACAATTAAATACCTGGCTTCGGGCAGTGATTCAGTTGTTATATTTCCTGTTTTTACCATCAGCCTTTACTGCAGCGTTTGGTGGCGTAAAATATATGTTTACGCAGATTGGAGTGGAAGCAAAGATTGAGTTGACTTCCTTTGTGGCAGTTTTACTTGTCTTATGTGCGTATACAATTGTATTTGGGCGTTTCTTTTGTGGATTTGCCTGTGCATTTGGAAGTTTGGGAGACGCACTGCATGCGATATATTTAAAAATCTGCAAAAAACTTAAGAAAAAACCGGTTTCCCTGAAAAAAGAATGGGAGCAATGGCTGATTTTACTAAAATATGTACTACTGGCAGGGATTGTGCTTGCGTGCTTCTTTGGCGTCTATGGAAATGCAAGAGGAACAAGTCCATGGGATGTATTTTCCATGATTCATGCAGGAAACTTCCGGCTTTCGGCTTATAAAATCGGAATTGCGGTGCTGATTCTTCTTATGATTGGAATGGCATTCATAGAACGCTTTTTCTGTCGTTTCTTTTGTCCGATGGGAGCAATTTTTTCTTTGCTTCCGATTTTACCGTTCTTTTCTCTTGAGAGAAAAAGAGAAAGTTGTATAAAAGGATGCAGTAAATGTACAAGAAGCTGTCCTGCAAAGATTGAGTTAAGAGAAGCAAAAACAAGTATCGTACAGGGTGAATGTTTCCAGTGCCAGAAATGTATTGATGGCTGTCCGAAAGGAAATGTAACCTGTGGTGTTGGCATATTAAAAGGAAATGAAATTGGATTTACTGTATTTAAGGCAGTTCTTTTACTTTGCCTTTTCATGTGGCTTGGAATTTAACCGATAGATGTCAGGAGAAAATTTGTGAGTAAAAAAATTTCACTTTGCGCCATGTTAATTGCACTGGCTATGATTTTTAGTTATGTGGAAGTATTAATTCCATTTAATTTTGGAATTCCCGGAATCAAACTTGGAATTGCGAATTTGGTAATTGTAGTCGGTTTATGTTTTTTGAAACCACACGAAGTATTCTTAGTTTCTGTTTTAAGAATCCTTCTTGTGGGAATCTTATTTGGAAATGGAATGTCCTTGATTTACAGTATTGCCGGAGGAATGTTTAGTCTGGCAGTCATGCTGATTTTGAAAAAATCCGGTGGATTTTCCATTTTAGGAATTAGTGTTGCAGGAGGTGTGGCTCACAATATCGCACAGCTTACAGCGGCAATGCTTGTAGTGAGCAACATTCATTTGATTTATTATTTACCGGCACTATTAATTGGCGGGGCTGTCACCGGCACTTTAATTGGAATTACGGCAGCAAAAATCTGGGAGTGCTTGAAAATAGCAGGAAAAACAGCTCCCATCAATCATTAATTTTTTTTGATTAAAAGTTAGAAAATGCTAACTTTTGATAGATGCTATAACATTAAAAGGAGGAACCTATGAGCAAAAAGAATGAATTTCAGACAAAAGCACTGGCAGCTGTGATGACGGCATCTATGGTAACAGGAATGGCACCGGCATCTGTTTATGCAGCAAGTGGAGAACAGGTGGCAAAGGATGGTACTTATACCAAGACAGAACACGTAAAAGACGGGGAAGGAGATGGATGGACAGAGTATGACGTTCAGGTGAGTCTCACAGTAGAGAACGGAAAATTTAAAGATATTACTGTAACTCCGTCAGAATCTTACAATGATGAAAGTAAAACTTACTTAAACTGGGCAGTAGATGCGAATACACCGAAACGTGTAGGAATCCGTACCAAACTATTGAATCAGAGTGCAACAGAAAGCACTATTAACAGCTGGGACACTGTATCGGGAGCGACATATACTTCAAAGGCAATCAAAGAAGCGGCACTTGCAGCAATTAAGAGTGCACCGGCAGCGGATGCGGAAGTAAAGATTGATACAACAGCGCTGGAAAGTGCAATTGCAAAAGCAGAGGCATTACAAAAAGACAGTTATACAGAGGCTTCCTGGAATGCAATGCAGGAGAAATTAACAGCAGCAAAAGATGCACTGACAAAGAAGGAATCTCAGGATGCAGTGACAAAAGCAGCAAGTGAATTAGAGACAGCAATTTCAGGATTGGAAGCAGCACCGGTTACTCCAACAGAAAAAGTAGAATATGTTTTAATGAACATTCCGTATGCTGATTTCTATGCATCCGAATTAAATAACAGTGTAGCAGTTGACTCCGTTTCTTCCGCAACCTTAAACAAGACAAGAACAAGCAGTCTGGTAGGCGGTTCTTATCATGTAAGCCAGGGCGGAGAAGATATTACAGGTATTGTATTCCCAGTTAAAGTTCCGGAAGGAATGGATTTATCTAAATTTAAACAGGTAACAGATTCTGATTCTGTAACCATTTCCGTAACAAACCGTGGACAGACAAAAGAAACAACTTATACAGGAAAAGATGCATTATTTGAAAATGCAAGCTATTCTTATTATGTACTTTCCGAAGCACCATCTTACTACAAAGAAGCAACAGTAGATGCAAGCGGAAATGTAAGCTTTGGAAAAGTACAGGGCACCGTAAATAAAGTAAGTGGTGTAATAGGAAAATTTAAGACAACAAGCAAATATGGGGATTATCAGCTGAATTTAGATGGAATTACATTTGATACCGATGAAATCAGTGCCGTTGTATTTAGTACAAAAGAAGGTCATGACTATGGTATGCGCCATCTGGAAAATGTATGGAGAGGAAACGAAATTGCATGGTGCACCGGATTTACTACAAGTGTACATGGCTGCCCGACTTCGTCTGAACACTATGCACAGATGATGGGAGAAACCATCGATAAAGTAACTTATTATACAACAAATGGTATCTATGAAATGGACTTAGATGATATTTATGTTCCGGTAAAAACATCTGCCACGTTATCTGTAGATAATGCTTTTGTAAAGAGTGGAGAAACAAAAGTTAACTTTGAAAATCTGCCATCTGATTATGATGCAGAATACAGTGTAGAGGGACTGGATGCCAAAGTTGAAAATGGAGTGCTGAAATTTAACAATGCAGCAAAAGGAAAATACACTTTAGTTGTAAAAGATAAAAAAGGAAAATATGCAGATATGAGTGCAGACTTTATGCTTCAGACCGAAGACATGCCGGCAACTTATGATGCAGAAAAGACAGCACTTGTAACAGCAGATGGATTTAAGGCAGAAGACTTACAGGAATATGTAAAGAGTATTACAAGTGTAGCTGTAAATGGAAAGAGTTATACAGCAAGCGGACGTGGTGCAACTGTTATTATAAATGAAGATGGAAGCATTAAGACAGATGCGGCACCATTTGCAAACGGCGCAGGAGACTATCAGATTGCAGTCAGTGCAACCGGATATAAAGATCTGGAATTCACTTATACAGTAGCAGCTTCTAAAGAGGAATACAAATATGTCTACGCAGGATTAAGCTGGGCAGAATACTGGGCATCTGAAGGAGTCTACCTTGCAGAAGGAAGTAACCTTGCTTCTTCATCTGATGTAGCAGACAAAAAAGGTGAATTAGATAAAGGTGCATTTGATACCGTATCAAGAGCAACGACAAATCATGGTCTGCACAGAGGAAGCTATCAGTGCACAGCTGTTATCTATGATACAGACGGAAAAGAATATCCGGTATCTTACTGGAACAGTTCTACAGAAGCAGTTTTAACAGATGGAAGTGTGATCACATTCAGTAAAGGAACTATCACGTATACAGAAAACGGTACAGAAAAGACTGCAACCATGAAAGACTATGAAGTCAAAGGCATCAAATATGTACCGGTAAAAGTAAAGGCAGCAGACTACGATGAATTCTGCAAAAAGTATCAGGTCGTAGAAAATGCCGGAACATTAGCAGGTGGTTTTACTGAAAAGAATTTGCAGGCTTATACAGAAACAGCAGAAGTAACAGAAAAAACAAACGGTTTAAAAGAAGCAACTAAGAATGAAGACGGAAGCTTCAGCTTTGGAGCAAGAGCAACCGGAAGTGACTCCGGATTAAAAGGCAATGCCCTGAAAGTAGCAGAAGGAATTGAACCGGAAGTAAAAGCTGCAAATGGTTCTTATGGTGAATTCTTGAGAGTAGACTTAAATGGAAACTATGGCGGACTGGGCTCCGGAATGTATGCAACCCGTTGGACTTACTATGGAAACGACAGTACTTATACAACCGCTCTTGCAAGCTATGGAACCAAATTTGCAGCAGATAACTGGATGCATAAATCAATGGGAATCCAGCTTGGCTTAACGGACTCCTTACGTTGCCAGTTACCGGCAGGAACAGACGGAACCGGATACTGGGAGTTAACCGTATATGCAATGGGATATGAAGATTACACTTATAAATTCCAGGCAACCGAAGAAAACATTGTAAAACCGGAAACAGGCGAAATCTCAACAACGGAATTAGAGGCAGCAATCGCAAAAGCAGAGGCATTAAACGAAAGTGATTACACAAGCGAATCCTGGGCATCCATGCAGACAGAATTGCAGGAAGCAAAAGAGGAACTGGCGGCAAAACACAGTCAGGCAACAGTCGATGAGGCAACCAGCCACTTAAATGCAGCAATTGAAGCACTTGTAAAAGCAGAAACACCGGCAGAAGTTAACACAACAGAGCTTGAAAAAGTAATTGCATCTGCAAAAGCATTAAAAGAAGCAGATTACACAAGCGAAACCTGGGGTGCATTAAAATCTGCTCTTGAAACAGCAGAAAGTGCACTGGAAAAGAAAGAGTCTCAGGAAGCAGTAGATAATGCAGCAAAAGGCTTACAGACAGCGATTGATGGACTGAAAAAAGTAGATAATTCTAATAAAGGTGACGACAACAAAGATAATAACAATAAAAACAATAACACCACAAATACCAATACAACCAATAAAGGCACTACAACAGGAACAACTACAACCAATAAAGGAACTACAGGTACAACTGCTACAACAAACAAAGGCACAACAAGCACAGGAACAACAGGAAGTAAATCTACCGGAACTACTTCTACAAGCAGCAATGCAAAGACTGGTGACCCGACAAGTATCTGGGGATGGATTAGTCTTGCAGTAACTTCTATGGGAGTTGGCGGATTTTCCTGGAAAGCAAGAAAAAAATCAAGAAAGGATGAAGAAGAAAAGTAAAAAAGAACACGGTTAAAAATACAAGGTTGTTCTACTCCAAATAAAATAACCTCTGTAAAGGAAAAAGCCGGATGTTTTCTCGATAAGAGAGCATCCGGCTTTTTATTTTGAGATAAAAAAATTTTAAAGGAAATCTTTCACAGGCTCAAGACTTCGATTTAAGATTCCATTGATATAAGCAATGCAAGTTCCATAATTAGTAATTGGAATTTTGGCATCTTCGGCGCATTTTAAGCGGTATTTCATTTCACGTTCATTTAACATGCATCCTCCACAGTGAACAATCATTTTATAGGAAGATAAATCCAGAGGAAACTCTGTTCCGCTGGTAAATTCAAATTCGATTTCTTTTTTCGTATAATTGCGAATCCAGTTCGGAAGTTTTACTGTTCCGATATCATCGCACTGGCGGTGATGGGTACAGCCTTCTGAGATCAAAATGCAGTCTCCGTTCTTTAAAGAATCCAGTGCAGAAGCTCCATCAACTAAAGTCTTTAAATTTCCCTTATAGCGCGCAAATAAAATAGAAAACGAAGTCAGCAAAATATCATCCGGTGTAACTGCAGATACCTTTTTAAAGACCTGACTGTCTGTAATCACCATTTTAGGTTTCTTTCCAAGTGAGGTTAAAGTTTCTGCCAGCTCGGTTTCCTGTACAACGATCGCACTTGCCTTTGCTTCTAAGATATCACGAATGGTCTGCTGCTGAGGAAGAATCAGCCGCCCTTTTGGTGCGGCAGAATCAATCGGAACAACAAGTACAACAAAATCCAGAGGGTTTAATAAGTCTGCGACGATAGATTTTTGAATGGTATCTTGTGACGCTTGTTGTGCAAGCAGTTCTTTTAATTCATGAATGTGCTCCCCGGTTTTGGAACTGACTAAAATGGCAGAATCTGAATCTGGAAGCGGTAAATCTTCTAAGTTACAGTTTGGACAGATATCGGATTTATTTACTACAATCACGCAAGGAATTTCTTTTTCATGGATTCTTTTTAAAATCTCAGAATCTTCTTTTGTGACTCCAAAGGAGGCATCAATTACAAGTACGGCAATATCCGTTTTGTTTAAAATCTGATATGCCTTTTGAATACGCAGTGCCCCGAGTTCTCCTTCATCGTCAAGTCCCGGAGGATCAATGATAACGACCGGACCTAAAGGAAGCAGCTCCATTGATTTTAAAACAGGGTCGGTAGTTGTGCCAAGTACATCGGATACAATCGCATAATTTTGTCCGGTAATGGCATTGATCAGGCTTGATTTTCCTGCATTTCGTTTCCCGAAAATGCCGATATGAGTACGATTTGCCGAAGGGGTTTGATTCATATTTGTTGTCATAAGCTCTCCTTTTTGGACGTGTCTGATTCTCCATCTACTACGTTAGCGTCGCTCACCGTAGAACCCACTACGCTTCGTTCCGCTGCCTTGTATAGGAAGAATCATCCTACGTCAATAAAATGGAAAATACGTAAAGTTAGAATCGGAAATCATTTCCTGTTCCATTTTCAATATCCTTTAAGTGTTCCACTACGAGATTGCGGATTTTTTCTTTTGGAATATTGACCAGTTCTTTTTCAATTAAGGCATCACCAACTGCTTTGGTTTCTGGAGAAGCGTAGTCTACCAGATATTCTTTTAAGGTCATTAAGGCATTTGGATGACAGCAGTTTTGAATCTGCTGATTCTTACAAAGCGACATAAAACGGTCTCCGGTACGGCCTTCTCTATAACAGGCAGTACAGAAACTTGGAATATATTCCATATCCATTAGCCATTTGACAACTTCATCAAGACTTCTGGTATCGCTGACATCAAACTGTGCGGAGCTTTCATCCTCCGGTTCTTCTTCCGCGTAACCGCCGACGCTGGTACGGGAACCGCCACTGATCTGAGAGATACCAAGGTGAAGCACACGCTCTCTGCACTTCTGGCTTTCTCTTGTGGAGACAATCATTCCGGTATAAGGGACTGCGATACGGATACAGGCTACAATTTTTGCGAAAGTATCATCACTGATTCCATTTGTAAAAGAAGAAGCGTCGATATCATCCGCATTACGCAGACGAGGCACACTGATGGTATGAGGACCGACACCGAATCTTGCTTCAAGATGTTCAGCATGCATTAACAGTCCGGCAAATTCATAACGGTATTTATCAAGACCGAATAAGACACCAAGACCGACATCGTCAATTCCACCTTCCATTGCACGATCCATCGCTTCCGTATGATAGTTGTAGTCATGTTTTGGTCCGGTTGGATGAAGTTCCAGATAACTTTCTTTGTGGTAGGTTTCCTGGAATAAAATATAAGTTCCGATACCGGCTTCTTTTAATTTACGATAATTTTCTACGGTTGTAGCGGCAATGTTGACATTGACACGGCGGATGGCCCCGTTTTTATGCTTGATGCTGTAAATGGTTTTGATACATTCCAGAATATATTCAATCGGGTTATTTTTTGGGTCTTCACCGGCTTCAAGGGCAAGACGTTTGTGACCCAAATCCTGTAAAGCGATAACTTCTTTTCGGATTTCATCCTGAGTCAGTTTCTTTCTCGGAATATGTTTATTCTTTGCATGATAAGGACAGTAAGTACATCCATTGATACAATAGTTGGAAAGATAAAGCGGAGCAAACATAACAATACGGTTTCCATAGAAGTCTTTTTTGATTTGCTCTGCCAGGTGATAGATTTCCTGGTTTTTTTCCTCAGATTGACAGGCAAGTAAAACAGAAGCTTCACGGTGAGTCAGACCTTTTCTTAGTTTCGCTTTTTCAAGAATCGAGTCAATTAATGCTTCATTATTTTTATTCTCGTCTGCATAAGCAAGAGTTTCTAAAATTTCCTCATGGTTAATAAATTCATCCGCAATTGTGGATGCCGGATTGTAAGTATACATTTTTAATTCCTCCATATAAAATGATAGTGATTAACTTTTGGTGTAGATTGTTTTACTACTGACGCCGGGCAACATTCCGATTTTTCCGGAAAGAGAACTAATGATATCATTTGGAGCATCAAGGGCGACACTGATAATGGAAATATTTTTTTCCCGGTAAGGGACTCCCATTCGTCCAATGATATAAGAACTATACTGGCTGAGCAGATGATTGAGTTTTTCAACAGAATCATGAGAAGTAAGAATAATTCCAAGTAAAGCAATTCTGGTGTCCTGCATGTTAAAAAATCCTCCTTTCTTTGACAATAAAAGAACAAAAAAAAATCTGCGCAAAAGCGCAGACAGACGAGTCAATGATACAGAATTATACACATTGATGCCTTCTTGCGCAGGAAAAACCTTAACAATCAGTAATAATGTCAGAAGTAGTATAACACAAAACTGGTGAAAAAGTAAATGATATTGTGAAAATAAATACAAATTGATAAATTTTAAGAAAATAATTGTGCAAAATGTGAAAATGGTGTATAATATAATCATTGTAATACAGAAGAGGTGGAAAAAGTAATTTAAAATATAAAAAACAAGGAGGTATTGTATGTTAGACCAGTCATACTACGAAGTGGCGGACAAAATCATTGAAAAATATGGTAAAAAACCGTCATCACTCATTCCTGTTATGCAGGACATTCAGGCAGAGTACCGCTATCTGCCGGGAGAACTTCTTACTTATACCGCAAAACAGATTGGAGTAACCGAAGCAAAAGCTTACAGTGTTGCAACTTTCTATGAGAACTTCTCTTTTGAACCAAAAGGAAAATATGTGATTAAAGTCTGTGACGGAACCGCCTGTCATGTGCGTAAGTCCATGCCGATTCTGGAGGAATTGTATAAGCAGTTAGGATTAGGCAAAAAGAAACACACCACCGAAGATATGATGTTTACAGTTGAAACCGTTTCCTGTCTCGGAGCTTGTGGACTTGCTCCTACTTTGATGGTAAACGAAGATGTTCATCCAAAAATGTCACCTGAAAAAGTGATTGAGCTGTTGGAAGAATTGAGAGGTGAAGGCGCATGACAATTACGAATAGAGCGGAACTTGATAAATGCAGAGAATCAGCAGAAAAGCAGTTAAATGCTTATGACTGCCGTATTTTAGTCTGTTCAGGCACCGGCTGTATTGCAACCGGTTCCGAAAAAATTTATAAAAAAATGCTGGGAATCGCAGAAGGCGCACCGGGTGTTACCATTGAATTCGGACCACATGATGAGAAAGAACATGTGGGCGTAAAAAGAACCGGATGTCAGGGCTTCTGTGAATTTGGTCCGCTGGTAAGAATCCAGAAAGGTGACCATGTCATTCAGTACATAAAAGTAAAAGAAGACGACTGTGAAGAAATCTTTGAAAAATCCGTTGTTGGAGATGAAGTGATTGAACGTCTGCTTTATGCAAAAGAAGGTCAGTCTTATGTGCAGCCGGATGAAATTCCGTTTATTGCAAAACAGACCAGAATCGTCTTGGAAAACTGTGGAAAATTTGATGCAGAATCTTTAGATGAATATATGGCAGCCGGCGGTTTCAGTGCTCTCGAAAAAGCATTGTTTGAAATGACGCCGGAACAGGTTGTAGAAGAAGTCGATTTATCCGGTCTTAGAGGTCGTGGAGGCGGTGGTTTCCCTGCCGGTAAAAAATGGAAACAGGTAGCAAATCAGAAAGTAAAAGAACGCTATGTCGTATGTAATGGTGACGAAGGTGACCCTGGAGCATTTATGGACGGTTCCGTAATGGAAGGTGACCCGTTTAAGTTAATCGAAGGTATGATGATTGCCGCTTACGCAGTTGGTTCAAGCGATGGATATATCTATGTACGTGCCGAATATCCGAACTCTGTAGCAAGACTGCATCATGCAATCGATGTTATGGAAGAGAAAAATCTTCTGGGCGAACATATTTTAGGAACCGATTTCTGCTTCCATATGCACATCAATCGTGGAGCCGGAGCATTCGTGTGTGGTGAAGGTAGTGCCTTGACCGCTTCCATCGAAGGAAATCGTGGTATGCCAAGAACAAAACCACCAAGAACCGTAGATAAAGGTCTGTGGGCAAAACCAACCGTATTAAATAATGTAGAAACTTATGCAAACGTACCGAAGATTATCTTAGAGGGACATGAATGGTTCCGTACGATCGGTACAGAGGGAAGTCCTGGAACAAAGACCTTCTCCTTAACCGGTTCAATCGAAAATACTGGTCTGATTGAAGTTCCGATGGGAACCACCCTTCGTGAAATCATTTATGATATCGGTGGCGGATTAAAGAATGGTTCTGAATTTAAAGCCGTACAGATTGGTGGACCATCCGGTGGATGTCTGACTGAGAAACACTTAGATGAACCACTTGACTTTGACTCCGTTAAAAAATTCGGTGCTATCGTAGGTTCCGGTGGTCTGGTTGTTATGAACGTAGACACCTGTATGGTAGAAGTAGCCCGTTTCTTTATGAGTTTCACACAGCGTGAATCCTGTGGTAAATGTACTCCTTGTCGTGAAGGTACAAAGAGAATGTTGGAAATCCTGGAAAAGATTGTAGCAGGAAAAGGGGAAATGGAAGATTTAGAGCGCCTCGAAGAACTTGCAGAGATGGTAAAAAATATGTCTCTTTGTGGTCTTGGAAAGAGTGCACCACTTCCGGTACTTAGTACCATTCGTATGTTCCGTGATGAATATGTAGAACATATCGTAGATAAGAAATGTGTTTCCCATACCTGTAAGGCAATGCAGAACTACTATATTAATCCGGATAAATGTAAAGGCTGTACCAAGTGTGCAAGAAATTGTCCGGTTTCTGCAATTTCAGGAGAAAAGAAAGCACCACATGTAATCGACAATGCAAAATGTATCAAGTGCGGAAGCTGTAAAGATAACTGTAGCTTCGACGCAATCGAAATCAGATAGGAGGACGAGCTATATGGGAATTATGACAATCGACGGCAGAAAAGTTGAGTTTACCGACGAGAAAAATGTCCTTTCTGTCATTCGAAAAGCTGGAATCAATGTTCCTACTTTATGCTATCAGCCAGAGCTTTCCATTTATGGAGCGTGCCGTTTGTGTACAGTAGAAGATGAGAGAGGTAAATTATTTGCCTCCTGTTCAGAAATACCGAGAGATGGTATGGTAATTTATACCAATACCAAGAGATTAAAAAAATATAGAAAAATGATTGTAGAGCTTTTGCTCGGAGCACACTGCAGAGATTGTACGTTGTGTGACAAGAGCGGAAACTGTGTCCTTCAGGATTTGGCTTACCGCCTTGGCGTAAAAGAAGTACGCTATGAAAATACAAAAGAAGAACAGCCGTTAGACTGCAGTTCTTACTCCATTATCCGTGACCCGAACAAGTGCGTATTATGTGGAAACTGCGTACGTGCCTGCCGTGAACTTCAGGGTGTGGAAGCACTCGGAATCGCATTCCGTGGAACAGAAGCAACGGTTATGCCGGCATTTAACAAAGGTCTGGGAGAAACAATGTGCGTAGGCTGTGGACAGTGTAGAGTAGTCTGTCCGACAGGCGCAATTACCATCCGTTCTGATATCGATGCAGTATGGGATGCGCTCGAAGACCCGGATACCAGAGTGATTGCACAGATTGCACCGGCAGTTCGTGTGGCAGCAGGAGACGCATTTGGACTTCCAAAAGGAAAGAGTTCCATGGGTAAAGTGGTAAGTGCACTTCACCAGATGGGATTTGACGAAGTTTACGATACCGGATTTTCTGCTGACTTAACGGTTATGGAAGAATCCGCAGAGTTCTTAAACCGTGTGAAAAACGGTGGAAAACTTCCACTTATGACATCCTGCTGTCCGGCATGGGTAAAATTTGTGGTAGACCAGTATCCGGATTATAAAGACAATATTTCTACCTGCCGTTCCCCGCAGGGAATGTTATCCGCAGTTGCAAAAGAATGGTACCGTGATCCGGAAAGAGCAGAAGGCAAACGTACTGTGATGGTATCTTTCATGCCTTGTACCGCAAAGAAGATGGAGATCAAACGTCCGAACAGCTTTACAAAAGGAGAACAGGATACGGATCATGTGCTGACTACAACCGAACTCGTTCGTATGATCAAGAGCGCTGGAATCGACTTTGCAAATATGGAATGCGAAGAACCGGATATTCCGTTTGGAATGGCTTCCGGCGGTGGTAAAATCTTTGGTGTTACCGGTGGTGTAACAGAAGCGGTGCTTCGTCACCTTGTACCGGCACACGATACCGAAACCTTAAAAGCAATTTCCGAGTTTGGTATGCGTGGAGAAGAAGCAATCAAAGAATTTACAATTCAATATGAAGGAACAGATATCAATATCTGCGTTGTAAGTGGACTTGCAAATGCACACGAAGTATTCCGCCGTATGAAAGCAGGAGAAGCAAATTATCATTTAATTGAAGTGATGGCTTGTAAAGGCGGATGCGTTATGGGTGGCGGACAGCCTGTAAAAGCAGGAGAATGTGTAAAATCTGTGAGAACCGAAGGCCTCTACGAAGTAGATACCGAATCTGCGATTAAAGTATCCGATGATAATGCGGATATGGAGAAACTGTATGCAGAATTCTTGAATGGAAAGACACATGAACTGCTCCATAATGAAGGATATTAAAAAAATAAAATAAAATAAAGTGAAGTAAGATAAAATGCGAAGAGGTCGATGAAAGTGAAAGCTTTTGTCGGCCTCTTTGTTTTCTCCTAAAAAAAGACGAAAATAGTATTTTTTGGTTCTAAAATTCGACCTGTTGCATATATTAATAAAAAGAGACATCTTAGATTCTTTCCATCCAAGAAGTTACCCCTGTTTCTAACATATTTTCCTGTCGTTTCGGATAATTTTGACTAGTTTCCTGACGATTTATAATTTCCGAATCCGGAAACCGCAGGATGGTGATTTGGCTTTGTTTGAAGCTCATGGACAGATGAACATAGCGGTCCATTGTGATTTTGACAGAAGAATGTCCAAGCATCTCACTTAAAGCCTTAATCTGCATCCCCGATTCCACACAGCGAGTTGCGAACGTGTGACGCAGTGTATGAAAATGAAAATCCCGGATGCCACAACTTTTTAAAACCTTTTTAAAACGGCTGGTCATCGTCCGAGGCTCTATGGGAGACGAATTTCCAGATAAAAGATAGTCTGATGGATAACAATTTTTTTCAAGTTTTTCTAAAATTGGAATCATCTGAGGATGAAGAGGAACAGTTCGTTCCCGCTTGTTTTTGGGTGAACCGAGATATAATACCGTCTTAGGTTCTCCGAAATATTGTTCTTTATTTTGAATTCGCTGAAGAGTGTGACGGATATGAAGTACCTGTTCTTTCAAATCAATGTCCTCCCAAGTAAGAGCACACAGCTCACCAAGACGAATCCCACTGAACAATGCAAGCTGAATTCCGACAGTGGTTAAGGAATTCTTAGATTTTAGATATAAGAGAAAATCATAAGACTCACTGTCAGAAAGAACATCGAGAGGATGCTTCTCCTGATTAGAAATCGGATTTTTACATAAAATCGGCAGACTATTTTTTGTATGCTTCAAGCTTCCATTAATAATCGTATTGATGGTATGCAGAGAACTTCCAGAAAGACTTTGAGCCAGATGTTCCACCAGTTTATTATAAGTATCCTGATGAATTTCATGTACATAGAGCGTGTTCCATTCAGGAAGAATATACTTCTCCAGAAAATTTTTATACTTGATATAGGTCGCTGGCTTCCAACGCCTGGAAGAATCTGCTAACCATTTATAAGCCGAATCCGAAAATAAAGCAGTAGAAATCGTTGTTTCATTTGGCAAAGTAAGCATTTTTTCATAATTGTTTTTCAGAAGAAGAACTTTTCTGTAAGTCGATGCATACAGATATTTAAAATGTGGACGACCATTGGATTTTTTTCCAAGAAAGACTCGTGCTTCCCAACGTCCGTCTTTTCGTTTATAGATGTTTTGACCTGTTCTCATAAGAGACCTCCTTAGTTGTGAACATTTGACAAGTTTTCTGACGGTGATTAGAAGTGAGAATGTTAAGATATCGTTAAAAGTGCATAAGAGAACTTTGCAAATGGCTTTAAAATTTAAGAAATATGTCAGAAAACATTGACAAAAACATGAATTACAGTTATTATAAGACATGTAAAGGCATCTTAGATGGAAAGAATCTAAGATTACCGTGCAGCAATCCTATTAATATTATGACAGGATTGATAGAATTTGATACAAAAATATTGGAAAATGTTTACGCTTATAAGTAGTGAGAATACTTAGAACGGAATCCGGTTAGAATCCGGAGCAGATCCTTTCCCTGCTGTAAGGACAACGAAAGATGTAAAAAGTCACTGAATGAATCAGATTTGGTAAGACACATCGAGTAGGTTAATTGGTCCTGAGCCAGAAGACGGAGCGTAATAAAACATTCCCGACATTTAAGAAAATTCGGAGGCCAGGAACGAATTGACTGAAGCATAAGAATAAACAGTACCCTTTATTATCTGATTGAATAGAGGTGGAATATCTGTAGTTCGAGGATGAGAAATCAGTTCATATGACCTTTCGGTTGTACGGGCTTTTTTTATTATCATGACAGACAGCAAAAGGAAAGAAAGTGAAAAAGTCGTGATAATGAAACCTTACAGTCGCACAGTGGAAAATAAAATACTCCCCACGCTGTGATGACTTAATAAGAGGGAGAAAAAATGGAGGTATAAAACCATGCAAACAAAAAAAGTAGTTTCAGTATTATTAGCAGGAGTGACAACACTGTCTATGGCTATGCCGGTATTGGCGGCAAATGGTGACCCGAATCTGGTAGTAACACCGGATACTCAGTATTCTACACCAATTACATCTGGTTCTAGTGTAACACTTGGATTAATGCCAGCAAACGCTTATTATCAGAGAACTGGCTTTGATTCAGAAGATGCAGCAAAAAGTGGACTGAAAGTTGATAGCGTTAATTTTGGTGGAAATAAACTCACAGGAGTTTATGAGTATGGTGCTAAACAGACAACAGATGGTTGGGCTGGTACTGTAAAAATTTCTGGTAAGAAAGGTGCGTATGGTCCTGCAAGTTTACATATCGTAAATACCAATAATAAAAGTGCCGGTATTGATATGACGGTGTATGTGGAAGCAGAAGAGACACAGAAGGATGTAACAGTTTCAAATGTAGAAGTAAAGGATTTGAGTGGCAATGATGTTATTATTGAAGATGCACAGAATTTGACTGTTTCAGCGGCATCTAAAGAGGCAGATAATCCATTTAAAGGTTCTGAAGGATGTGCTCAGAGTTACGCAACAGCAGGTGATGCATTATATAGCTTGGCAGAAGCAAACAATATGAGTTTTGAACAGAACGGTGGATATGTACAGTCTGTGACAGATAAAAATGAAAATATTCTTGAAGCTTATACAACTGAAGATTGGACCTATTATGGATGGAATTACTGTGTAGTTCGTGATGGTAAAAAAGTAGCAGAGGGTGATATGGTAAGCGCATCTGTTCTCGAAGTAAAAGATAAAGATAGTGTATACTGGGCATTTGGTACAATGGACCAGGCAAATCAATATTTTGATGAATTATTAAAATAATTTAATAAAGGGAATTTTTTGCATAGATGGTTGAGGTGAAAAACTCGCCTCAACCATCTTTTTTTATTCAAGTAGATGGAGAGTGTGAAAAATGAAAAAAATACTTCGCTGTCTGCTGTTTATGATGTGTTTAATTGGTTTTCTGAAAGTAAATGTTTATGCGGCAGAAAATACAGAGAGAGTAGTTAGTCTTACTGGTATTAGCAGTGTGAAAATATATACTGCTGATAAAAAACAGGAAATTGAAGTAAAAGATAAGAGTTTTACGGTATCTCCTGGAGAATACTGCTATGAATATGCAGGTGGTGAAGACGACTCTATAAACGGAGCTGGTGGATATTTTACAGTGACAGAAAATACAGCAGAGTTGAAATTGGCATCTGTTACGTTTAAACAAGTATCTCCACAACATTGGTTAGATGAGGAATATAGGTGGGGATATCTTCCTGACCTTGGCACATTAACATTATATGATGAAAAACAGCAGAGAGAATATTGGCATGCCACAGATGATATATATAGTTATATTGTTCCTAACTGTGGTGGTGATAGTTATTATAATTTCGAGTTCACACCCTTTGATGAGAATTATCTTCCCATCGAAGGGCATTTTTATGTCTATAGACAGACAGATTTTAGTTCATTAAATCTTTCGGATAATGGAAAAATTCCATACTTGAAAAAGAGTTATATCACAGTCAAAGCACCAGTGGACATGGAAGTCTATACTACCTGGGAATTAAAGTTCTATACTGCCAGAAACTGGAAATCCTATACTCCTTTTAAGACCGAAGACGGATATAATTATTACAAAATTCCAGAAGGCTTTACCTATATGATGAGGCAGGAAGGAAAAGTAACCCGTTATACCAAGAGTCTGAATGGGGAATGGAATGATGACCATACTGAAGTAACAGTTGCTCCGCTTGAGGATAATCCAACACAAATACACAGAGAGCAGGAAAAATCAGGAATTTACGCCAGCATGTTGACAAATCTTCCAGAAAACAGTGAAATTGACTTGCAGGTAGGAGAATACTTTGACCTGGTGCCGTTACGTGCATGGCAGGCAGTAGAAAATGGTGTGGCAAATGCTCATAATGACCCAGACTGGCATTATGTTGTAATTGGCGGAGATGAAAGTGTTGTCTCCGTTGAGATAACCGAAGACGATAAGATTGGACAGTTTGGGCGTATTCATGCTAATGGGGAAGGGACGGTTCTGGTTGCTTTCTATTATGATGCAGTAGATACTGCTTCTCTTACAAGTGGCACAGGAAGTTATATTTATAGTGCCTTACTGCCGGAACTGACCGGAATTGCAGTTGTCCATGTCGGAGAAGAGAAAAATCAAACACAGATAACTTCTAATATTGATATGATAGAAGGACGTACGGTTTATTATCTTAAGAATCAGACAGGAGCAGATGGAGTTACGTATGAGATGGGAAATTCAGCAGAGTATACATTTACTCCAACAGCAACAACAGGAGATAGTTCAGAAAAGATTAAATCGGTACGTGTTCATAAACCGATTACTGTGACGGATGGAAAACTCAGTGAAAATCCGACGGATTGGCTAAAAGACAGTTCATGGAAAACTTATTCGGCAAAAACAACAGAAGATGGCAAACAAAGTTATACGATTCAGTTGTCAGAAGGGCGTAATATCGTAGAGATAAAAGCAGGAGATGCAACGACCTACCATGTTATTCTTGCCAGAGGTCTGGATGTTACAATTAATAATGTGTATAAGCCAGGAAAAATCTTGGAAGTTGGAGATACTGCAAAGATAACGATGGAAAATATGATTCCTCCAATGTTTAAAATGTCGGCAATCTATAATCCAAGTGGTGTTCAATTTACTTGTAAAACAAATGGAACGGACTATACGGTTTCATTTGGACAGTATATGGCAGGGAGCAGTTTTACAGTAAAACTGCAGGATGAGGATGTCGGAACTTATCGGATTACAGATGGTGCATTAAGTACAAGTGCCTGGGGAACAATGGATGGCGCACATCGTAAATTGACAAGAAATTCTATGGGTGGTTATTGGAACGGTGGTGACAATCCCAATATTGATTATGGAAAGATGGCATATATTCCAGAAATTTCATTTGAAGTCGAATCAAATGATGAGAATGAAGAGACTGTGAGTCGTTCGGCAGGAATATTAAAAGCATTAGCTGTCGCTTTGGGAGCAGATGGAAATTCAATTATTGAGGGCAATGGTACAGCTTTATTTGCAACAGCGCATAGTGATATTTCGCAGAATGTTAATCGTGGATTAGGAATAACAAATAGTGTACGAGATTTTAAAATCCAGGTGGGCGCAGATTTACTGCAAGAAGATAAAGATGCAAAACTGTTGGTTAGATATTGGATAGGTGCTGATAAAAGTAAGGCTGTTGTACAGGAAATGAACTTTTCCAAGTCTTATAAAGAAAAAAATTCTTATGGAACAGAGAACAAATATATAGATGGAAATCCATTATTATATACAGCAGATGATGTTGATCAGGCATCACTGAAACAAATGCAGGTCGAGGTCATTGTAGTACCGAGTAATGGAAGTCCGATGACTTATGCAACGCATTTATACAAAGGTGCAAACAAAAATACTATGGCGTTTCTTCCAAAAGATATAACAATTTCAGCAGCCGAAGGAAGTGAAGCACTGGGTCGTTGGGATGGAATTCTGGAAGCGGACGATGTTACGTATGAAGATTCTGAAAAGAACACGATTACACAGGATTTAGGATATGGATTTATTGGAACAGAAGAACATTTCAGTACATCCGTTCCAAATGGAACAGATAAGATTCTGGTAAATGTAAAAGGAGACACCTGGAACAGAAAAGATACAATGAAGAGTTACACTGTTTCTATAGATGGAACGGAAAAAACTTATGAAGCAGGAGAGGCAATTCCTCTGGAAGTTGGTGTCAACAAATTGACAGTGACATGTAAGGCAGCTAAAGGAATGGGAAAAGACAGTACCTACACCATCGACGTGACTCGTCGTTCCGCTTCAAAACAGACAACCTTTGAAGTTCCAGACGGTGCATCCGTACTTGTAATGCAGGGAAATAAGACCATGAAAGCCAACGAAGATGGAACTTATACGCTTGAAAATGGAACTTATACTTACTATGTATCTAAGAGTGGATTCCTGACCAAGACAGACAGCTTCAAGGTAACTGATGAAGAAACCAATCCGGTTATCCGTATAGAAAGCTTAGAGGCAGTTCCGGCTCAGTCTGGAACGGTATCGGTACAGCTTGCAGGACAGAGTACGGTATTCTGTCCGACAACGGATATAGCCATTTCACAGGAAACAAAAGACCTGGCAGCAAATCGTTATGTCTTATATAACCATGGCGGTTACACGGTACTTCATGCATTGTTAGATGCAGCCGATGCAAGCAGAGCAGGTTTTGAATGTTACAGAGGTAAATTTGTACTTACCGGTGATTCCATTGCAGAAAGTAACGGAAAGAAAGCCAGCTGGATCTGCAAGGTAAATGGTGTGGTATGTGATGATCCGGCCAATACATTAGCATCTGATGGAGATAAGGTTGAATTCTTCTATAGTTCTGGATGGGATGGCATGAAAGATGCACATCTGACACCGGAAACAAAGAGTGTCAATCGTGGAGAAACCCTGACCTTGACATTAGCAGGAGCAGGTGTTTCTGAAAATGATGCAAAGGCAGAAGCCATTGCCGATGCAGAGATTTATGAAGGAAGTAAACTGATTGGAACAACTGATGAAAATGGACAGCTTCAGGTAGAAACCAATACCCTTTCTTTAGGAACGCATCGTTTTACGGCTGTCAAGAAAGATGAAGCCGGTCACAATCTCTTAACTGCAGTGATGAGTTCCATTACTGTAAATAAAGTAAGTGACCCATCCGCAGATCCGAACAAGACAGTTGTTACATTCCGTCTGATTGGTGATACCAAACATGGAGAAGAGGGAAGTGACAACGAAGCTGTTCATGCTTATACGACATGGATTGCAACCGGTACGTACAGTTTTGACCAGTCAGAAGTAACCGTGGGTGAAGTGTTTAAGACTGCATTAGAGGAAGCTGGACTTTCTTATGTAGGAATTGAAAACAACTACATTAGTTCCATTACCGCACCGGAAATTTATGGTGGTTATGAATTAAAGGAAATGGACAACGGTAAAAATTCCGGCTGGATGTATACCGTAAACGGAGTACACCCGGACAGAGGCTTAAATGAATGGTATGTAACCACAGGTGATGAAATCGTATGGCATTACATCGATGACTACAAAGTAGAACAGTCTGATATGAAAGACGAGTCCGGATTTGCATCAAGTGGCAATGCATCTACCTGGAATAAATGGTTAGAAGCGTTGGATGAAACACCTGGTGCAAGAGAACGTGGTGAAAAGGTCGAAAATCAGATCAAGCAGATTGATGAAACCATTGAGCTTACAGACGAGTGTGAAGCAAAGATTACCACAGCACGTAAGGCTTATGATTCCCTTACCCGTGAGGAAAAGAGATATGTAAGCAATTACGATGTGCTCTTAAAAGCAGAGGAACAACTGGCAGCCCTTAAGAAAGAAAAGGCAGACAAAGAAGCAGCGGACGCTGTGATTGCTCAGATTGATGCCCTTCCGACAGCCGAAAATGTGACTCTGGAACATCAGGAAGCAGTTGATGCTGCAAGAGATGCGT
>OLNF01001000.1_pt1 | contig 24992 bp, 32 predicted proteins | sample 1673061 | NCBI WGS metagenome assembly OLNF01 (sample SAMEA3136751, study PRJEB25190) | human gut metagenome
TATTCTATAACAGGAGGTTACCCGCGCACGGTTTATTCCGAGGTTCGGCGTTTTGTGACGATTTCTTCCGGTCAACATGAGGACTTTACAAGTGTTGCCATTCCAGCCGGCGAGACCCTGACCAGAGTATTCCGCATCTTGGACAACGCAAATCCGCTGCAAACTACGTTGGAGTTTGATATCGATGCTCCGGTTGACCTCAGTCCGGCAGAGAATGACATTGTGATTTCTTTGCTTCAGTATGACGAGCAGGACTGACGTGGGCGAGACACTGACCCGCACTTTTACAATGGATACTTCGGCCTCCCGCTTGCAGAGCAAATTGGACTTTGATGTGGACGGCATTGAAACAGGAACCCCCACAGATGTAACCATGTCGATCTGCCAGTACAAGTAAAATAGAATTAGTCCCGCGCCATGGAGTGACTTCACTACCGCTGCATGGTAGTTTCCTGTGGCCTCCATGACCACGCGTGTCTCACCGTTCAGGCTTTTGAGCCGCCTTGCCAGCTTGCTCAGTTCACTGTCGGTGTGACGGACTTCAAAGGGCGAGATGACGACCTCTCCAAAGGGGCGCATGACAGCAACCGTGCTTCTGCCTTTGGAAATGTCAATGCCAACAGAGTTCATTTGCATTCCTCCCATCTGTGTGAATCGCAACCGGAATCCATCTTTTTCTCATTGCCGATTCAATCTATTGGGTGACGCGAACTCCAAGGCTCAACCTGCTCAAATCGAACGCTGCAACAAGGGGATGGCTAACAGTCTTTGTATCGGACATAGAAGCCCAAGGAGACAATGGTCAGCCAGTTGCTCCCCTCATTGTAGCTTAGGCAAGAGATGGAAAGAAAGCCGGACTGGCTGTCCGACTTTCCTGTCCAAATTTATTGTAATAGGAGACAATCAAATGAAAAAGATCCATCGCGTTTTGGCGCTGCTGATGGCAGCGCTCATGGCCTTCGGCCTGATGACTACGGCATTCGCCGCGGAACCTACCATCGACACCAGCAAAAAGGCGTCGCTCTCCATTTATAAGTACGATATCACCAAAGCCAGCGAAGATGGCGTGTGGGACGCAGAATCTTATGTCTCCACCGGCCTGCATGACGACTCTGTCATTGATAAACTGAGCAAATACGCCATTCAGGGCGTGGAGTTTACCTATCTTCGTGTCGCTGACATTGCCATGAACAATGAACTGGTAGACGGTCAGCGTCAGGTGGGCGTGCTGTACGGCTTCGACAGCTCCGAGCGCTCCAACGCCGTGCTGTCCGCCATCGGTCTGACCGCCGCAGACGCCCACAAGACGGAGGGTGGTGTCAACTACTTCACCAGCGATGCTCTGAACAATAAGCTGGCAGCAGCTCTCGCAGCTAACGCTACGAATGTGAAGAACGCTCTGGAAGTTGCTGTCAAGAACGGCGGCGTTGCCATGACCGAGACGGATGCTGCCGGTCATACCTCCGCTTCCAACATGGAGCAGGGGCTTTATCTGGTGGTGGAAACCCGCGTCCCTGAAAACGTGACTTCTACCTGCAATCCCTTCCTGATCTCCCTGCCTATGACCACCATTGATGGCAGCGAGTGGCTTTACGATCTGACCGTTTATCCGAAAAACCAGACCGGCAACCCCACCCTCTCCAAGACCGTCCGTGAGGACAAAAACTCTACTGGCAAGAACACCGGCAGTCTGACCGACATTACCGATGGTTACGCTCATACCGCTACCGCCTCCGTGGGCGATGTTGTGGACTACCAGATTCTGAGTACCCTGCCTACGATCACCTCCAAGGCTTCTTCTCTCAGCGAGTACAATTACGTCGATACTCTGAGCAAGGGTATCCACTACAACAAGAACGATGTGGTTATCGAGTTCTTCCGCGATTCCGCCTGCACTGACAAGATCACTACCTGGGGCGAGGATTCCGGCAAGTTCACCGTGGTTTACGAAGATACCGCCAACACCATGACCATCAAGATGACCGAGACCGGTCTAGCGGAGATCAACGAGTCCGAGAGCGTGTATACCGACAGCGTGAAGCGCGGCTACAGTGATTGTACCATGCGGATCACCTACGCTGCCACTCTGACCGCTGATGCTCGGATGGGCGATACCGACAACCCCAACAAGGTCGTGCTGACGTGGAAGCGTACCAACACTACCTATTTTGACACGCTGGAGGACTGCTGCCATGTGTATACCTACGGCATCGATGTTCTGAAGCAATTCAGCGATGGCAAGGGCAGCGTGCAGAACGTCAAGTTCAACCTGCATAATGATACCGACGACTGCTACATCATCGCAGAGCAGAAGGACGGTGTGTACTACACCAAGGGCTTTGCCGCAAAAAAGGCCGATGCCACGACCTTTATCCCCAACAGCAGCGGCCACATCATCGTGAAAGGGCTGGAGGATGATAGCTACAGCCTGACTGAAACCGCCACGGATAAGGGGTATGTGCTGCTGAAGGAAGCTGTCAAGATCGTGATTACCACCAAGGAAAACGGCACCTGCGAGAAGTGCGGCACCAAGCTGCTGACTGCCAGCGCTACTGTCAATGGCAAGGACGTCACCATGACCGATGGCAATGCCATTGTACCCCTGACTGTCGTCAATAATCCCGGCTTTGATTTGCCCAAGACTGGTGGCCGGGGTGTTTGGATGTATACGGTGGGCGGTGTCCTGCTGCTGGGCGCTGCGGCGTTCATCGCGGTGAAGTCCCGCAAGCATAAGAGCGAGCAGTGAAACGCTGGCTACTGGCGGCGGCTTGCGGTGTTGTGGCGCTGGGGTTACTTCTCTATCCGCTGGTAGGAGAACTTTTAAGTGAAAAGTACCATTCGGACATAGAGACCAACTACACTGCGGCCATCGAGGATACCGACGACGCCGAGCTGACCGCCCAGCGGCAGGCGGCAGAGCAGTATAATGCCATGCTGGCCGGTGCAGCCATCACAGAGGGAGGGGCATCCGCCCCTCCCTTGGCCTACGCCGAACAACTCACAGTGGGCGGCGTCATGTGCTACATTGACATTCCCAAAATCAACGTGTACCTGCCCGTGCAGCACGGTACGGGCACAGAGACATTGGAAAAGTCGGTCGGCCATGTGGTCGGCACATCTCTGCCGGTAGGCGGCAGCAGTACCCATGCGGTGCTATCGGCGCACAGCGGTATGGCGAGTTCCAAGCTGTTTTCGGACATTGACCAGCTCGAAAAAGGCGACGTCTTTTATATTCACGTTTTGGGCGATACATTGGCCTATGAAGTGGACAATATCAACACAGTCTTGCCTACGGACACGAGCCTGCTCCAAATCGAGGATGGCAAGGATTTTGTAACGCTGGTGACGTGTACCCCATTTGGGGTTAATACCCATCGTTTGCTGGTACGTGGCCATCGGGTGCCGTATACACCAGCACAGGAAGCGACTGCCGCCGAAGAAAAAACTGCTGCATCCTCGTGGACGCAGCATTATCTCACCGGTCTTGGTATTGGTCTTGGCGTGGTGGCCGTGGCCGGTGGCGCTTACTTTTTGGTAAGGAGGGCGCGCCATGCGTAAGACATCCCTTGTACTGGCGGCGCTGCTGGCTGTGGCGGGTATCTGCGTGATGCTTTGGCCGGTGTTCACCGGACACAGACTCCAGAGCAACGCCGCAACTGCCGTGCAGGAGTTCTTGGCAGAACATGACGAGCCAGAGCAGCAGTACCCCGAACTGCTGGCAGAGCTACAGGAATACAACCGTCAGCTATATGCCGAAAAACAATGTAACCTCACCGACATCGAAGCCTGCGAAGAACCCGCCGCTGACCTGACCGCCTACGGCATTGAGGATGAGATCATCGGCGTCTTAGAGATTCCCGCCATGGAACTGACCATGCCGGTCTATTTGGGCGCATCCGACGCTCACCTCGCATCAGGTGCTGCGGTGCTGGGAAATACCTCCGCCCCTATCGGCGGAGCCAACACCAACTGCGTCATTGCCGGTCATCGGGGCTGGCGCGGTGCGGATTACTTCCGGCATATAGACCGCTTACAGGTTGGCGATACCGTTACGCTGACAAATCTATGGGAGACGCTGACCTACACCGTAGCTGACATTCAGATCATCCAGCCGCATGAGGTGGACATGATTAAAATTCAATCAAACCGCGACCTGCTGACACTGCTGACCTGCCACCCCTATGCTTCGGGCGGACGGCAGCGGTATGTAGTGTATTGCGAACGAACTGAAAATTAACAGGAGGAAAGCACGATGAAAAAGGCAATTTGTATCATTCTGGCCGTGGCGGGCGCTGCGGCCATTTACTTTACCCGCCGTACCCATCCCCGCGGCCACAGGGAGATGTGAGCCGTGGACAGCATTCATATGGTGGGCCGGGCCACCTTCGCCAACGGAGACGTCATCCCCTACTATGACGCGAGCGCCTTTCTGGACTGTATCCGTGAGGAGCTGCCCTATCGGGACACCACAGGCTTCCGCTACGAAGTCCTGACAGATGATCCCGCTGTCCGCAAGGCGGCGGACGATATTTTATTCGACTTCATGGGGGAAGAAAATCCCCATGAGTTGGCAGACTATATGAAGATGGGAGGGCTGTAAGTGGACATCAGCAGAGAGATGGTAACATTTCTGCGGAAGCAGTACCCACCCGGTACCCGTATCCGGCTGGATGAGATGGACGATCCCTTCGCGCCGGTACCGGCGGGGATGACGGGAACGGTGGAACACATCGACGATGCGGGGCAATTCCATATGAGGTGGGACAACGGGCGGACGCTGGCTCTTATCCCCGGCGTGGACAGCTTCACCGTTCTGCCGCCCCAGCTCAGCGTGATGAAGCTGTATATGCCGCTCACCGCCGACCTCTATGCGCGGGACGAGTGGGACGATATGCCGGAGGAGCCGGAGCTGCTGTCGGGACGGGAGCTGATCCGATACGAGGACAACATCCGCAGCGCCCTTGTGAAGTACCGGATGCCGGAGGAGGTCACTCGCGGCATCATGAACTGGTACAATAAACCCGACAGCGTAAATAATAAGGTGCGCTCCGTCACATTCGGCGCGGAGCTGCGCGGCGGGCAGCTCTGGGGCGTGGCGGAGTGTCAGCTTTGGCACGAGCTTTCCGCGGCGGAACTGACTACGCTGAAGGAGTTTATTGCCGGACAAGCATCGGACGGATGGGGCGAAGGCTTCGAGCAGCGGGAGATCGCCGTTGGCCGCGGCAGTGAGTTGTATGTGCATCTGTGGCAGGATCACGACTGGAGCATCCAGACGGAGCAGGAGCGATTTTGTCCCCATCTGGACAAGCTGCCGGAGATGTGCTTCACGCTGCTGCCGGGGACGGGACAGCTCATCTGCGTCAAGCGCGGCGAGAGCGGGTACTATCCCAGCGACTGGTCAACCGACGATACCCACGAAAACCGCTGCATTGCCGATGAGCAGAACCGGAAGCTGGGCGTGACACCCGCGCAGGAGGAAGCCATGAAGATCGGAAGTATGTGCGGCTGGGACGTACCCGGCGCAGACCCCGATAACTGTGATGACATCGTGCAGCGGCGAGGAGGAATGGAGCTTGGATAAAGTTGTTTTTTCTGTATATCTTGGCAACCCCGATAACGACAACGGCACCACGCTGGACTTGCCCGCCAAGCCGTGGGAACTGCTGGATGCACTGGAGAGGCTGCGGCTGCGAGAAGGGCAGGAACCCTATTGGCAGGTGGAGGACTTGGGACGATATGATTTTCTCACCCCGTACCTTGATGGGTATGACCTGTACAAGTTCAACGCGCTGGCAGAGAAAATCAGTACGTTCGACGATGTGAATGCCATGGCCTTTGAGGGCTTGGTGCAGATGAAGATTGATAAGCTGTGCCAGAGCAACGGCAGTGAGCTGACGATCCAGTGGATGCTGGATCTGGCGTACAGCGTAGACTGCTGCCATGTGGTACCGGAGATCAGAGACGACGCGGCGCTGGGGAAATTCTATGTAGAAAATGACTTCCTGCCGGAGTTGGAAAGGGTTCCGGACAAGGTGCTGGAGCTGCTGGACTACGCCAAGATTGGCAGGACGATGCGGCAAGGTGAACAGAGCGTCATTACGCCTCACGGCTATGTGGAGCGGCATTCCGAACTGCGGCAGGCTCCCGCCGATTTAGGCAAGCCACCCCAGAAACCGGCGTATATGATGCGGTTTCTGTGCAGCAACGAAAACCAGACTGTGCTACTGAACCTGCCCGCATCGCAGGCAGAGCTGAATACCGTGCTGACGCGGCTGGCGCTGGACAACTGGCAGGAGGTGCATCTGGAATGTGAGGATACCGCCATGCCGGAGATGTGGTCGTTTACAGATATGGCCTATGACGGGATGGAGCAGGTCAACCGGTTTGCCCGTTGCCTTGCGGACTTGGATGCCAATGGCGAACTGGTGAAGTTCAAGGCGGTGGCCCAGCAGTTGCAGCTTTCCCAGCTGGAGGATGCCATTGCGCTGACCGGCCATCTGGACGAATACAGCTTCGAGCCGGAGATCCACTCGCCCAGAGAACTGGCGCGGGATGAACTGAGCGTCATCGCCGGTGAAAAGGAGGGCAAGCTCCTCTTGCCGCATCTGGACTTGGACGCCTACGGTCGGGACGTAATGCAGAGGGACAACGGCGTCCTTGGGGATTACGGCTACCTCGCCCGTCTGGACGGTCAGCCCATCCAAGCGCCGCAATCAGAAATGGAGCTGACCATGTAGAGGAGGAATTTATGCAACGAGAAACCATTGCGCGGTATCTGGAGGAGGGCTACAAAGGCAGGAAAAACGCCATCAGCAGCCGCACCTTGGAAAAGGCGCTGGGCCTGAGCGGCAATGAGCTGCGGAAGAAGATCAACCGCCTGCGGTGTGACAGCATACCCATCTCGGCTTGCCGGGGTGGGTATTTCTATGCCGAGACAGCGGCGGAGGTCTATGATACCATCCGGAGCCTTGAGAAGATGCGGGACGGGCTGAACGCCGCCATCGCAGGACTGGTGCGGTCGCTGGATGGCTTTGGTAAGGAGTTGGACAGCGGATGAACATACCGTTAGCCAAGCTTATTCCATGGAAAGGCAGCAAAGCGCAGTTGATGTGGGCCATCCAGAGCCTGATGCCGATACATTACAACAAATTGGTGGATGTTTTTGGTGGGAGCGGCTGTGTGACCCTGAACCTTCAAACACCACGCGGCGTGCTGCGGATCTATAACGATCTTGACAGCAACCTTTATAACATGATGTATTGCGTCAGGGAAAAACCGGTGTCCGTGATCACAGAGCTAAAATATATGCAAAATTCCCGTGAGGAATTTGAAACCATGCTCCGCACTTTGAAAGATAAAGATTTTTCTGGAAAAAATTTAGCGGAAGAACTGGAACTGACGCAAATCAGCTTCCCGCCTGCACAGGCGGAAGAGATCAGCGCAATGCTGATGCAGCGCGCCATCCCGCCTGATGCACAGCGGGCAGCGATGTTCTTTTTGCTCCACAATCTCAGCTACAACGGGCTGGGAACAGAGTTTGCCGCGCTCGACCGTGATTGGGATAGATTCGAGCATCAGATCACCAGATGTGCGCGGATATTGCAGCACATTCCCATGGAGAACCGGAGCTACAAGGATATCTTGAGCAAATATGACGCGCCGGATACAGTTTTCTATTGTGACCCGCCGTATCTTGGCGCGGAAAAGTATGGTGTACCTTTTTACAGGTCGGATCATCAGGAACTGCATGATATGCTGGCCACGCGAAAAAGCTTTGTGATCGTGTCCTACAACAAGAAAGACGAGATCAAAGAACTATATCATGACTTTTTCATCTTCGAGGTGGATCGACCGAACAGTATGTCAAAAAAGAAGGAGGATCGTTATGAGGAGTACATTATGACCAACTATGATCCGGCTGTGTTCGCGCCGCAGATATCCTTCTTCAACAACTACGACAACGGAAAGAAAGCCTGTACGTTAGTACATACACCCCAATACCCACTGAAAGAAAAATAGGAGAAAAACTATGACTTGTGAGATGGAATTTAATCAACGCGGGCTTCAAATACCCAACGAAATGCTTGCGGCTCTGGCGCTGGCGGATATTACGCTGGAAGCCCATATGTGCCGACATCTTATCATGCTGATGCCCAAGGCCATGACTGTCGTGGAGCTCATCGACGTGCTGGAGGGAATGCAGGAGGCCTTCGACCAGCTTCTGAACGGCCTGATCGCGGCCAGCCGTCCTACATGTTGTAATTGCTGCCAGACGGTAGACGAGGGGCACTATGATCTCTCTCAGGTGCCGGAACAGCTCTTGGCTGTGCTGATGGACAACAACTGCTGCAAGGGACTGCTGGCACAGTATCTGGAGAACGGAGAGATCATCTATGACCCGTGAGATGTACCCCTACACGGCGAAGGAGGCGCGGGAGCGTGGCGAGCTGGAGCAATGGCGGGCCAACTTCCGCGCCAACTGTGCCTGTGCCGGAGCCATAGAACTTGCCATCCGCGAGGACTTCGACGGTATGCACCTGAAGGAGGATTGTGCCAAGCGTGTCATCGACCACTACGGCTATAAGCGGACAGCCTTCGTGCTGGCCAATACCTTGCAGGAGCATTCCTATGATGGCCGCTATCACCCGACAAATATACAGTGGAGCCAGAGCATCTATATTCCTCCCGATGGTGACCATCGCTACGCATTTATGGTGGGCAGCCATCCCGCGGTGCTGGACGGATTTGTTACGCAGTATCGGGCGGAGCTGGCAAAACTGCACCTGTTTGGAGCAGAGCACTGCGCGCCGAATTCCCGTGAACAGGACTTCACCGGTAAGGTACTGGTGCTGTCGCCGGAAGTGCTGCGGGAAGCCTGCTGGCGGCCGGAGGATCAGCTCTGGCTGGCGAGGGATGGCTTCGGCTGCCGCCCCAATGCCAGAGGCCGTTCGGTACGCTGTACCTGTCTGGGGGACGGCGAAATGACCCGCTGGAACCGTTCAGAGTTCGTGGGCATCCTCAAGGACGAGTGCCTTCCCGATTGGGCAGCGGAGAAGCTGGCTCAACTGCGTCAGGAGCAGCACAAGGAACCGTCCATGAATGAAATGACAATGTGACAAGGAGAACGTGAACATGAAAACTGTAAAACGAACGATGACGGCGCTGTGTCTCACAGCGCTTCTTTGTTGCCTGCTGTGCGTGTCGGCCTACGCCACCGGCACCGGCGGCGGCACCGGCGACGTGGCCAGCGCCGTGGAGAGCACCTGGGCCACGGCCTCCGGCCAGATCAAGACGGTGGTCAACAACGTGGTATTTCCTGCCATTGACCTGATTCTGGCGGTATTTTTCTTCGCCAAACTTGGCCTCACATATTTTGATTTCCGCAAGACAGGACACTTTGAGTGGAGCGCACCGGCCATCCTTTTTGCCTGTCTGGTATTCACCCTGACCGCCCCGCTGTATGTGTGGGATATCATCGGGGTCTGATGAAACGCCTTTCCTTTGCATGGAGGAGGTGAACTGAGAATTGTTTATCTGGGACTTTGTGGCAAATACGGTGCTGGGGCAGATCCTGGACTGGTTCTACGGTCAGATCGTGGGCTTCCTGGGCAATTTCTTTGCCGAGATGGGCAGCATGGGCGCCGAGCTCTTTGATATGAGCTGGGTGCAGAGCATCGTGCTGTTCTTCTCTTACTTAGGCTGGGCGCTGTATGCCGTGGGGCTGGTGGTGGCGTGTTTCGAGTGCGGCGTGGAGTATTCCACCGGTCGCGGCAATGTGCGGGAGACGGTGCTGAACGCTTTCAAGGGTTTTCTGGCGGTGGAGCTGTTCACGCAGCTTCCGGTGCGGCTGTATGTGCTGGCCATCTCCCTGCAATCCAGTCTGACCGCGGGCATCACCGGCTTTGGGACAGTCACCATAGGCGACGTGGCGAAGCAGATACTGGAGAATTTCAGCCTCGTGGACAGCATTGCCAATCTTGTGAACCTGACGCCCTTCGGCGGCTTCATGAATACCCCCACCAGCGGTCTTATGCTGCTGTTCTGCCTGATCCTTATGGCCTACGCCATTATCAAGGTGTTTTTCGCCAACCTCAAGCGCGGCGGTATTTTGCTTATTCAGATCGCCGTGGGGAGCCTGTATATGTTCAGCGTACCGAGAGGGTACACAGACGGCTTCATTCAGTGGTGTAAACAGGTCATTGGATTGTGCCTGACCGCCTTCTTGCAGGCTACCATCCTTGTGGCGGGGCTGATGGTCTTTAAGGATCACGCCCTGCTGGGCTTGGGGCTGATGCTCTCTGCCGGTGAGATCCCCCGTATTGCGGGAGCCTTTGGACTGGACACCACCACGAAAGCCAACATTATGTCCGCCGTATACACGGCGCAGACCGCTGTCAATATGACTCGTACAGTGGTACAGGCAGTAAAATGAGTGCTTTGTTCATTCTGCTTCGTTTGCGCTTGCATTCTCGTTGTACTTGTCAATAGCTTTGCCGCGGTGTTTGGGCTATGCTTTGCTTGCCTCGTGGGAGGCGGAAAGGAGCCAATAAAATGGGAACCACGAAAAATCTCTGTGCCCCCATTCCAGAAGCCCTGCACCAGCGGGTGCGGCAGGAACAGGAACAGCGTGGCCAAACGCTGGGCGCGTACATCGAAGCCATACTTATAGAACACTTTGAAGGAGGAGCAAGGACTATGAGCACCAACAACCGCACCATCGCCTTTCAGGTACCGGAGGAACTCTTCGAGCGCCTGAAGGACTACCTCGCCCGGAACGGCCTGAAGCAGAAGGATTTCATCCTGGGCCTTATCGAGCGGGAGCTAAACGACGCCGCCGACGCAGCGGAGTAAAGCAAGAGCAGCGCCGCAATCGCGGCGTTACTTTTTGTGTCACTGTCAGGGAATACCGTTGCCAAAATTATAGGTTGATTTTTACCTACATCTGCGTATAATAGATGTAGGAGGTGTTCGCTATGACAATTGACACGAATATGATCGTTTCTGTCTCCGAGGCCAATCAGAACTTTTCGAGAGTAACTCGTATTGCCGAGAAAAATGGACAGGCAGTAATTTTCAAGAATAACCGGCCCAAGTATATGCTGGTGGATCTGGACACATCGCCTGTGATCGATATGACAGATGATGAAAAGATCGACGTGGTGGCCGCACGGATTTTGAAGAAGTATAAGCCTGCCTTTCTGGAGCTTGCCAAATGATCAAGTTCTCAAAAGAAAAGGTATTGCTTCTGCAATGGGTGCGCGATCACAGAATTTAATAAGCACAAGGGAAAAGGTCACCGTTTTCGGTGGCCTTTTCCTTTGTCCAATTTTAAGAAGATTCGAGGTAAGAGAAATGTACCTATACCCAGACAACCTGACCGCACGGCCTATGCTGTGGCTGTGGGCACTGCGGGATGTGGCGCTGATCGGCATTGGCCTGCTGTTGTCGGCGCTGGCGCTGGCACAGACTGGTTTCGTGGCTCCGCTGGTGGTCACCGCCGTGTACGCCTTTCTGGCCATCCGCCATGATGGCGTCAGTATGCTGGATTTTCTGCGCTATGCCGGAGCATTCTTTTTCGGACATCAATACTATGAATGGAGATTAGGCTCATGAGCATTTTCAAAAGGAAAACACCATCTGCCCAGCAGTTGTTGGGCATCGACGAGATCACGGAGCACAGCATCCGCACCCCCAACGGCGAACTGGTCTATCTCATCCTGAAGCCCAGCAACCTGAACGTGCTGCCGGAGAGCATCGTCCGCCAGCGCATCCACAGCCTGATGAATGTGCTGAAAGGCATGGCGGAGATAGAGATTTTGGCTACGGATTCCAAGGAGTCCTATCAGGACAACCGCAGCTTCTACAGAAAACGGCTGGAGGAGGAAACGAACCCCGCCATCCGTGCGCTGCTGGAGGCGGACTGCACCCATCTGGACAGCGTCCAGACCTCCATGGCCTCGGCCCGTACCTTCTGCCTGATCCTGCGGCAGCGTGGTGAGGGCGGTTTTACGGAATCCTACTTGGCCAATGTGGAGAAACATCTCTCCGACAATGGCTTTGCCGTCCACCGTGCCAATGAACAAGAGCTGCGGGAGCTGCTGGCGGTCTATTATGAGCAGGACGTATCCCACGAGGTCTATGACAGCGTGGACGGAGAGCGGTATGTGAAGGAGGACTGATATGCGTATTTTGAAAGTAGAGCCGGGACAGGCTCCCTATGAAAAGGAGATGGAGGATACTCTGGCCGCCATCCAGCAGGAGGTGCAGGGGCTGTTCCAGCCGGTGTATGTGGAGGATGGCGTTATCCTCTGCTGCAACGAGGAGGGCAAGCTCAACGGTATGGTACCCAACCGGTGGCTGGAGGAGGACATCATTTGCGGCCCATTCTTTCTGGTAGGCGACGACCATGAGGGCGGCTTCTGTTCCCTGACCGATGACCAGATCCAGAAGTACACGGCGCAGTTTCAGGAGCCGGAGCAGTTCACCGGTCACGAACCGGAGCTGAAACCCCGGATGGGCATTTTCTTCATGGAGGGACTATGAAACATATCTTCAAACGCAAGAAGGCACCCCCGGAGGAACCAACGGTGCTGTCCTTTCTGGACTGCATCGCGCCGGGGGTGCTGAAATTTGAGACGGATCACTACATTTCCGGCAACACATGGCGGTGCGTATGGGCGCTGCGGGAGTATCCCGCCGCCACCGACTCACAAGCGCTGCTGGGCCGCTTGGGCGACCGGCGCGGCGTGACGCTGCGGATCGTCTGCCGCTTGGTGATGCCCGCCGAGGAGAACCGCATCATTCACAACGCCACCAACCGCAACAAATTGGAGCGGGCCAACACCAACGATCTGCGGCGGGTCATCACGGCGGAGAGCAATTTACAGGACATGGCTTCGCTGGTAGGTGCGCTGGATCGTGAGCATGAACCGCTGCTGTACTGCGCGGTCTATGTGGAGGTCATGGCCGACAGCTTTGAGAGCCTGAAGCTGCTGCAAACCAGTGTGGAAGCGGAGCTGGTGCGCTGCAAGCTGACGATTGACAAGCTGGTGCTGCGGCAGCAGCAGGGATTCCTTACGGTGAACCCCGCAGGCTATGCCGCGTTGGGGCCGCAGTTCCAGCGGGTACTGCCCGCATCCAGTGTGGCCAACCTGTTCCCGTTCGACTATTCCGGCAAGGCCGATCCCAACGGTTTTTACATCGGCAAGGACAAGTTCGGCAGCAACATCGTGGTGGATTTCGACCGGCGCGAGAGCGACAAGACCTCTGCCAACATCCTGATCCTGGGCAACAGCGGTCAGGGCAAGAGCTATCTCATGAAGCTGCTGATCTGCAACCTGATCGAATCGGGGAAATCTGTTATCTCACTGGACGCGGAGCATGAGCTGGGAGATCTGTGTGGAAATCTGAACGGCTGCTTCATCGACCTGATGGCAGGCGACCGCCACATCAATGTGCTGGAGGTGAAGTGCTGGGACACCGCGCCGGAGCCGGATGAATCGGCCCCGGAAGCGTTCCGTAAGAATACATTTTTGGCGCGGCATGTTTCTTTCCTGAAAGACTTCTTTCGTGCCTACAAGGATTTCTCCGACGCCCAGTTGGACACCATCGAGATCATGCTGACGAAGCTCTATACCAAGTGGGGTATCTCGGAGCATACCGATCCCCGGCAGCTCACCGCCACGGACTATCCCATCCTGTCGGACTTCTACACGCTGCTGGAGGAGGAATACCTCCACTATGACCCCGATACCCACCAGCTCTATACGAAGGAGCTGCTGCAAGAGGTGCTGCTGGGCCTGCACTCCATGTGCGTGGGAGCCGACGCACATTTCTTCAACGGTCATACGGATATCACCAGCGACCGGTTTCTGGTGTTCGGTGTCGGCGGCGTGCTGAGCGCCGCCAAGAGCCTGCGGAACGCGCTGCTGTTCAATGTGCTGGCGTATATGTCGGACAAGCTGCTGGTGGAGGGGCGAACGGTGGCGGCGCTGGACGAGCTGTATCTGTGGCTGTCCAACCCCATCGCCATTGAGTACATCCGCAACTGTCTGAAGCGTGTCCGCAAGCGGGATTCCGCCCTGATGATGGCCAGTCAGAATCTGGAGGACTTCAACCAGCGGGAAGTGCGGGAGATGACCAAGCCTCTGTTTGCCATCCCGCCTCACCAGTTTTTCTTCAACCCCGGCACCACAGAGAAGCAGTTCTTCACCAATATGCTGCAAATGGAGGACACGGAGTTCGACCTCATCAACAAGGCCCAGAACGGTGAATGCCTCTTCCGCTGCGGCGGTGACCGGTATATGATGAAGGTCATCGCCCCGGAGCACAAAGCGAAGCTGTTCGGCACAAAGGGTGGAAAGTGAGGTTGCCTTTGAGCTATGCAAAAAGAACAATTTGAAAAACGGATCAGGAACCTCCTGCCGGAAGCAACGGACGAAGCCATGGACGCATGGACGGCGTATGCAGACGAACTAAGCCGAGAAGATGTGGAGCCGGAGGCTGAGCTCTACGATAAAAGCTATGTGGAGTTGACTCTTATCAAGCAACACTGCGGTGAGCAGGTCGCAACACAGCTCTTCAACTATGGAGATCAGTTCACTTTCAATTACTTTGAATTGCGCGGCGCAGCATCAAGACTGGTCAGTGGCTGGACGCTGGAGGACATTGCGAAGGACGCGGTCGAAAATGGCTGCGATGCCACACCGGAAGAGTATGAAGAATTCGTAGATGCGCTTCAGGCGTTTCAGGTGTCAGATCAAGAACCGCCCGGTATGCAGATGATTTAGGCAGTGAGGAGGTGTATCCATGTCAACAACACTGGCGCGGCTGGCGGCGGCTGTGCTGTCTACGGAAAAAGGCCGCAAGACGGTGGGCTGGGTCATTGCCGCCATCCTCTCGCCGTTGATCCTACTGGCGGCGTTCCTGTGCAGCTTCGGCACGGCGGCGGTGGAGCATAATAACTTCGCCGTGTCCGCATCCTTCTACGGCCCGGCCTTCACGGACAAAATCCCAACCGAATACAAAGACCACATCACCGAGATGCGGACAGCTTTCTCTCTTCTGGATTCGGCGGTCGCCGCCGTGAATGCCAAAGCCGAGAGCGGCGGCCTTGATCCCTTGCAGGTCAAGGCTGTTTTCTTTGCCCTCTGCTTTGGCGACGACGCCCCTACCCGCCGTGCCGCCGCCAACTTCGTGGAGAGCTTCTACCGTCTGGAGGAGCGCACTGAAACCACCACGGACGTGCTGGAGGATGGCACGGTAGTGGTGCAGACTACCGTTTACTATGTGGCAGTGCCGTTGCCGCTGGAAACGGTGTATGAAAAATTGGCGGCATGGCAGGGCGAACCGGTAACGGAGGAGGACAAGGCCAACGCCGCGCACATCTACAGCATGGTAGTGGGCAGCACAAGCGGCGATACCTTCGATGGCAGCTATACGCCCGGTGGCGGCAGCGGCGTGGAACTGGATATCTCCGACCTGACGAACCCCTCCACAAAGAACGCCGCCGATCTGGTGGCCTACGTCACCAACGCGTGGCAGTCCGGTTGGGGCTATGTGTGGGGCACCTACGGACAGGTGCTGACGCCGGAGCTGTTCCAGTACAAGCTGACCCAATACCCGGAGGGCGTGGGGCAGTACGCGGACTTCATCCGCAATAACTGGCTGGGCAAACACACCGCCGACTGCGTAGGACTCATCAAGGGCTACGGCTGGCTGTCGCCCGACACCATGACCATCGACTACGGCACACATGGGATGCCGGACATCGGCGCCAACCAGATGTACTACAATGCCACGCGCAAAGGCACCATCGACACCATACCGGAGGTGCCGGGACTGGCGGTATGGAAGTTGGGGCACATCGGCGTGTATATCGGCGGCGGTCAGGTCATTGAGGCTATGGGCACCAAATACGGCGTGGTCATGACGCAGCTTCAAGGCCGCGGCTGGACGCACTGGCTGGAGATACCGTATATCAACTACGACTAAGGAGGTCACAAATGAACGAAAACACTTGCACATTAGAGAAAGAAATGCGGCAGGCATTGCTGGAAAAGCTGGAACAGAACTATCTGGACTACACCGCCGCGCTGCAAGCTTTGACACCAGAGCAACTGCTGGACAAGACGAAAGAGGTCTATGCGGCGCAGGTCTGCTGCCGGTTGGTACAGCGCAGGGATGACATTTCCCTGCCGCAGATGCGTTACCTGCTGTCGCTGGATGATTCGCTGGCGGCGCTGCGGGATACCTGGCTGGAACTGCACAGCGGCGACAATGAGCCGGTGCTGAAGGTGATCCTGTACAAGCTCTGTGGTGAAATGTGAGGCGCGGCATGGAAAAGGTCTGCGTCACAGTCAGCATGGAGGAAGAACGCCTCAAGGCGTTGGAGTTCGCCCTCAAGAAGAAAAACAGCTCCGTCCAGCGCCGCATGGACGATGCCCTGCGGCAGCTCTATGAGAAGGAAGTCCCGGAACCTATCCGGGAATATGTAGACAGCCTGCTGGCTCCGCCGCCCCGTCCCCGCCGACCGGTGCGGACAGCAAAGGCGACGAACGAGCAGGCAGTGGCTATGCAGCAGGAGGAATAACCATGGCATATGTCAAAGAAAACGCACCGTCAAAGGTCTATCACCTGACGAAGAAAGAAAAGCTGGACAGCATTCTGGAGGATGGCAGGATACGTCGCTTCGGTGACAGCGAGTGCTGGTTCTGCTCTGACTTACAAAAGATGAAGGCGTATATGGAGCAGACCGTCATGTGCGAGGGCAAGCCCTACTATGCCGTGGGCGGTCAGATCTGCCGCTACCCAAAATTCGTACCGGAAGATTATATCATCCTTAAGCTTACGCCCTGCCATCAGAAAGATAATTGGTATCGCTGGGAGCAGGAGGTGCCTGCGGGGAGCCCTGCGGAGCTGGTCAGAGCGGCGCACGAGTTCTCCGCACTGAAAATAGGCTATCGCGGCGACCTCGCTTTCCAAAATGCAGAGGTCATCGACGTGCCGCGCTTTCTTACGGAAGGACTTACACAGGGTGAGCCGGTACAGACCAATGCGGAGCTGCGGGACGCTCTTTTCCAACGCATTGAACAGGAACAAAAAGCGTATACCGAATCCCTCTACCATATGACACAGAGTGAACTTATTGCCAATGCCGGAGAGATCGAGGCGACCCGCTATTGCTACAATGCGCTTCTTACCGCCAACCTGGAACGATACCAGATGCTCCTGTTGCTCTCCGACGGGTATCCCCTGACTTGTGTACGGGATGCGTGGCAGACAGAGCAGGATGTGGATCGTGACGATGAGTTCAGGCATACGGTCTTCCGGCTCTGTGAAGATCTGCAAGAGAATCAGCAAGACCTGACAATGTGAGGAGGGATGACCTTTGGATAATAAACAATGTCAAAATGAGAATGATATGTCTCTGCATTACACATCACGCGGGAAATTTGACGCATCTCAATGTGAGCCGCGCATATCGAGCGATGAGGAGAATACGATCCGCTCTGCCATTGTCCTGCAAAAAGGTGAGGCGGAGGCAGAAGTGATTTTTGCAAATTCACCGGAGCGGCTGCACGATTACACGATCCTCAAGGGCGTCAATAGCTATGCGGCATTGGGTAGGTACTACCTCGTCCACGAGACTTCGGTGCCAGAGGAAATGTACGAGTACATGGATCTGGACGCGCTGGGCTGCCGCTACGAGGACGAACACCCCGGCGTGTTCATCGGCAGCGATTATGTGCGCTATCCCGCAGAGGAGCAGGAACTCACAACTCTTACCTGCGCCGCGTACCGTGTAACGGAAAACGGACAGACAAGGTACTTCACGACCTCGCCCGGTGAAGAGTTACTGGATGCCGCACGGACGCTCCGCAGATACTGCACAAACACAGAGCACAGCACCGGTAAATTTATCTCTCTGTATTCGCAGGCACAGCCTATCACACCGGAGGAGTATCAGAACCTGATGCGTCTCCGCATGGAGAACACTGGGAAGGTCACCGGCGTGTTTGACTTGGATTTTGACAAGCGGGAGTTTTCGGCTGTTCACATCATGGACGGTTGGTCGACGTGGGCGATGCGGGATGTGATCCCGTCCATCTATCAGGCCACAAGTCCGCGCTTCGCAACGGCGGAGGAACAGCTCCACAAACTGCTGGAGCTGCTGGATGGTATGGAGCTCACATCGCCGGGGCATCTCACCGCGCAGAATTTTTCGTTCAGCGATGAGATAATGATGGAGGAGGATGATGGCAAGCTCAACTTTTATATCGAGACGAACTTCGACGTGGATGCCGCCTTCGGTACATTCGTCTGCACGGATGAGAATGATGACTGGCTGAATATCTACGCCAACTACGACATCGCGCAGGACAGACCTTGTGATACGCTGGAGCTGAATCTCTGCAAGGGAGATGGCACAGAGGAGAACTGGAGCTATCACCTGAATGCTGCCGAGCAGGAGGTACTGGCTCGGAAAATGGAGGCGTTCTGCCAGCAGCAAAACGGCATGAGTCTGTGCGATTTTGCCCGACAGCTTCAAGAGGAGCCGGGGCCGTCTCCACAGATACAAATGTAGCCCCGTGTTTGCCCCTGTGGGCCGGTTTGTGGCCTCGCAGGGGCGCGGGAGGGTAAGGATAGCGGCCCCGGGGATTTGGAGCGTTTTCGGCCCGCTTTTCGGTGCGCCGAAAGCGGTAGCAGGAGAAAAGCATTGGCGCTTTTCTGCGCCAATGCCATTCACGGCAGCCCGCAGTGCGGACTGCCACAAGGGTTTGCGGCGTTTTGAGATTGACGCTGATTATCGGACTCCGAATGTGTTTTGGCGCTATTCTTTGTAAAAATGCCCGTCAGCCCCGTGTTTGCAAGGCTTTCGGGACGCGCAGAAAGGAGGTGTAGCTCGATGGACAAAAACGGGAAAAGCAGGCACTCCGTCTGGCTGACAGACGACGTATGGCAGGAGGTGGATGCGCTCTATAAGCTGGATAATTGTCCCACACGCAACGAGTTTGTGGAGAAGGCACTGCGGCAGTATTGCGGTCGCCTGCACGCCGAACGGACAGGTGCGTACCTGCCTCGTGCGATGCAGGAGGTGCTGGAAGGAACGCTGGGTGTGTTCGGTGACCGGCTGGGCAGGCTGCTGTTCAAGCTGGTGGTGGAACACAACATGACCAACCATCTGCTGGGCGGCGACGTGGATATGACCCGCGATGAGTACAGCAAAATGCGCGGCAGCAGTGTCCGTGAGGTGGCATCCACCCACGGCAACATCTCCTTCAAGGATGTGCTGCTGTTCCATCAGGAGGAGTAACGCATGGCGCGGCTGATACAAAAAAGCGGCTACATCAAGAACGGCAAGGCGACCGGCTACATGGAGTACGTCGCCACGCGGGATGGTGTAGAGATCATCCAGAGCACCGAGCCTGTGACCAAGAAGCAGGAGCAGTTCATCAAAAAACTGCTGAAGGACTTCCCAGATGCAAAAGAATTGTTTGAGTACAGCGACTACCTACAGACACCCAACCGCGGTACAGCAGCCGCGTTTATCGCCACCGCACTGGACACACATCTGCACGAGGTGGAATCCGAGAGCGGCTATATGTCCTACATCGCCCAGCGTCCTCGTGCCGAAAAGCATGGTGGACATGGCCTGTTCAGCGAGGCGGACACCACCGAACTCAAGGCGGCGAAGGCCGAGCTGAAGGCTCACAGCGGAAAAGTGTGGACGTTCATTTTCTCCCTGCGGCGTGAGGATGCGGAGCGTCTGGGATACAACAAAGCCGCCGCGTGGCGGAATCTGCTGAGACAAGAGAGCGCCGCTATTGCGGAAGCTATGCGTATTCATCCAAATGATTTTCGTTGGTATGCAGCGTACCACGACGAGGGGCATCATCCTCATGTCCATATGATGGTGTGGTCGACTGAACCGAAGAAGGGATATCTCACGCGGGAAGGTATCGCTACCATGCGCTCCAGGATGACAAACGCCATATTCCATGAGGAGATGACGGAACTCTACATCAAAAAGGATGCTGCCTACAAGGAGAGCATCCAGACTGCAAAAGAGTCACTGCTGCTATATATCAGGATGCTGGAAGGCAGCGAGTCAGCCGATCCTGTCATAGAACAAAAGCTGTGGGAACTGTCCCACGCATTGGAACAGGTCGACGGCAAGCACGTCTATGCCTATCTGCCAAAAGAGGTCAAGACGCAGGTGGACGAGATCATGGAACGGCTGGCGCAGCTCCCGGAGGTGGCGGCCTGCTATGACCAGTGGTGGAGGCTGAAGGACGAGATCGCCGGTTACTATGGGAGGAATATACCACCCCATCAGCCGCTGGTACAGCAGAAAGAGTTCCGGGCCATCAAGAATTTCATCATCCGTGAGGCGGAAACGATCTGTGAGCCTACGCCGGTACAGACGAGTACAGATGCAGAAAAGAATGAGCAGCAGAATCCTTTGGATGAAGCACCGGCCACAGTGCAGCAGCCGCGGCCAGAAATGCCGAGAACTGCTCTAACAGCCAATGCGGCCATGCAGCTGTTCCACCACATGAGCCGTATGTTCCGCAGCAATATGCCGGTCATCCCGCCTGTGCTGCGTATCGACTCCAAGCGCCGCAGACGGCTACAGGAGAAACGCATGGCCATGGGGCATAAGCGGGACGACCATGAGGACGAGCAGTTCTACCATGTCAACGACAACACCATGCAATAGGAGGTATGAAGCGTGGGCAAATTTGTATATTTTACGTCCGCAGAGAAACGGCAGGCCAACGAGGTTGACCTGCCGTCTTTTCTGCTGGATCGAGGCGAGAAGCTCATTATGGCCGGACGGGATTACCGGTTGGCCAGCGACCACAGCATCACCGTGCGCGGACCGATGTGGTATGACCATGCCGCACGGAAAGGCGGACGCGCCATCAGCTTCGTGCAGCAATTCTACGATAAGACCTACCCCGAAGCGGTGACCATGCTGCTGGGACGGGACGGCCAGGGCATCATCCCTATCGTCAAGAAGGAGCCGGAGTTGAGAGAGCCGAAGCCCTTCGCGCTGCCGGAGGCCTATCTCAATATGCGGCGGCTCTATGCCTACCTGACTACCCACCGGCGCATCGACCGGGATGTGGTCACGGAGTTCGTGCGGGAGAAGCTGCTCTACGAAGACGCTCTGCATCACAACTGTGTGTTCGTGGGGCTGGATGAAAATGGAGAGGCCAGGCACGCCCATCTTCGCAGCACCAACAGTCAGGGCAAAGTGTTCCGCATCAATGTGGAGGGCAGCGAGGCGAAGCATAGCTTCCACAAGGATGGCACAGACTGTTCACTCTATGTCTTTGAAGCGCCCATTGACTTGCTGTCTCATATCACGCTCTATCCGGCAGGTTGGCTGGAACACAGCTATGTGGCCTGCTGCGGTACGTCTGTTCAGCCGGTGCTGGAGCGGCTGCGGCAGAACCCGAAGTTGAATATGGTCTATCTCTGCCTCGACAACGATGAGGCTGGTGAGGATGCCTGCGAAAGCATGATGGAGGTGCTGGAGGAGATGGATATGGACGTGGAGCGTCTGCGTCCGCAGGGAAAAGACTGGAACGATGACCTGTGCGCGAAACGAGGCGGCCATGGATAACCTCTGGATACTCTTTGCGGCGGCAGGCGTCATGGTAGCCGTCATCGGCGGGCTGTCGCTGCTGGGCGACCACTACACGCTGAACAACATCAAGTCCAAGACTGTGGGCGATGGGCAGCACGGCACGGCGCGGTGGGCAACCGATACGGAGATCCGCAAGACCTATGCCCTCGTTCCCTTCCAAGTGTCGGACTGGCGTGTGGGCAAGAACCTGCCTGATGTGCAGGGATTGGTGCTGGGCAGCACCAGCGGCAAGAATGGCATCACTGCATTGGTGGACAAGGACGATGTGCATTGTCTCATGATCGGCGCATCCGGCGTGGGTAAGACAGCGTACTTTTTGTACCCAAACTTGGAATATGCCTGCGCCAGCGGTATGAGTTTTTTTGCTACGGACACAAAGGGTGACCTCGCCCGCAACTACGGCGCAGTGGCGGAGAAATACTATGGCTATCATGTTTCTGTAGTGGATCTGCGCAATCCCACGCGCTCGGATGGCTACAATCTCATGACGCTTATCAACCGCTATATGGATACCTCATTTCATGAACATAGCATTGAAGCGTATGGCAAAGCGGAGAATTTGGCAAGTATTCTGGCTCACAGTATTATCGCGCCCAAAGGCGATGAGGACCGTGGTCAGAACGATTATTTCTACAAAGCGGCGGAAGGTGTAGTGGCCTCAGTGATTCTGCTGCTGGCGGAATTCCTGTCGCCAGATAGTAAGCACCCAACGGAGCGACGTCACCTCGTATCGGTGTTCATTCTGATTCAACAGCTCTTGGCACCCTCTGGCGTGCGAGGAAAAACCTATTTTAAACAACTGATGGATATGCTGCCGCCCCACCACAGAGCGCGAAATCTGGCATCGTCCGCCTTGGAATCATCTGATCAGGCAACGGCTTCCGCTATGTCCACCGCGTTGGCACAAATGAATACATTTATGGATATCGCACTGGAGCAGGTGATCTGTTTTGACAGCAATATAGATGCGGAAAAATTCGCAAAGGAAAAGACGGCCATATTCCTGGTTTTGCCAGAGGAAGATAGGACTAAGAATTTTATGGCAGGTCTTATGATACAAAATTTATCCAAAGAACTGTTTGAGTTGGCCGAAAAAGGAAAGGGGCGCTTGCCCAACCGCGTTGTTTTCTTCTGTGATGAGTTCGGAACTATGCCTGCCTTTGACGTGGAGGCGTTGTTCAGCGCGGGTCGCTCCCGTGGTATCACACTGGTACCCATCATCCAATCGCTGGCGCAGTTGGAGAAGAATTACGGCAGAGAAGGCGCAGAAATATTGACTGACAACTGTCAGGATACCATCTTCGGCGGCTTTGCGCCCAACAGTCAGACGGCGGAGCAGCTCTCCAAATCGCTGGGCAGCCGCACGGTACTCAGCGGCTCTGTCAGTAAGGGAAAGAACGATCCCAGCCAGAGCTTGCAGATGATGGAGCGCCCGCTGATGACGCCGGACGAGTTGAAATCCATTCCCAAGGGCAGCTTTGTGGTGATGAAAACGGGAACACATCCCATGCAGACGAAGCTGCGGCTGTTTCTCGACTGGGGCATTACCTTTGGTGAGCCATATACCACTCCAGAACACGCCGTGCGAAAGGTGGCCTATGCCAGCCGGGAAGAACTGTTCCAGAGCGTCAGGAAGGCACAGCGGGAACGGACCACTCAGGATGCACAAGCGAGACAGCCCGAAAAGGCTGACACTCGCAAGTCGCCGCAGTCTGCCATGGATCTCTATGACAACGGAGGAGAACAATGAGCTATTTTGAGACTATTTACGCTGACCACTTGCTGCCGCACAGGGCGCGGACAGTCTATATGTATCTGCGGGATCGGGTCGATGCCCAGCAAAAGTGCTGGCCCAGCATCAAGACCATTGCAGCAGATCTGCACCTGTCCCGCAGTACGGTCAAGCGGGCTTTGGGAGAGCTGGAGCAGCACGGCTATCTGGAGCGCCTGCCCCGCTACCGCCCCAACGGAAGCAGCACCTCCAATCTCTATACGGTACGATAAAAAGCAGACACAGCCGCCAAGGGGCGACTATGCCTGTTTGCTGAACCGAGGAGGGGTTCATGATGGACCACCCAGAAGGACTCACTCTATCGGAGGGATTAGTACAGAGGAAAGAATAGAACAGTCTCTTGTAGAAGAACTATTTCTGATTTGCTTTCTTCTGAAGTGCGATATAATCTCGAACCGCTTTGCGTCCGTTGACATCGAGAGACAACATATCGGCAAGCATTGCGTCTGCGGTATAGTTTCCGACAAGGGGCTTCTTGTAGTCGTTGGGTCGGATGTTGAACTCCGAACGGCCAAGGATGTAATCAGTAGAAACTCCATAAAAATCTGCAAGTGCTGTTATGCAGTGGATCGGCATCTCATATTTGCCAGTTTCGTACTTGGAGTAATACTGCTGCGAGGTACCCAGCACCTTTGCTACATCGGCTTGTTTCAAATCTCTATCTTCACGCAGCTCTCGGATGATCTCGCAGAAAGTTTTCATGTAGGTTATCCTCCATTTTGTGGTAAAGGAATTATAGCCTACATCAAATATGACTTATTGACAGCGAGTTGAAATTGGCTTATTATTTATTTTGCATAAGCTAAATATAATGTATATTACAATGAGGATACATCGGAGATAATGTGTATGACCAAGCCTATCCGCTGTGCCACCATCGGTCAAAATCCTATGCGCTTTCCGTGGGGCTTCGATGAAGAAGATGAGTCCTGCGGCAAAATGAAGATGGAACTGGCGCAGCAGATCATGGTGCTGCGCCAGAATGGTGTGTCGCAGTTCCTTGTGGCCTGTGACTGCGGTGTGGGACTGTACGCCGCTGAGATCGTCAACGGCCTGCGGGCAGCGACCGACCATGACCTGATGCTCATTTGCTACACACCCCGCGAGGAGCAGGCCACAAAATGGGCTCCCTATTTGCGGGAACGGTACTTCGATATGCTGACCGCCTGCACCTACCTGTCTGCTGTGTGCGAAGCTGGCGCACCGGGCGCGCAGCTCCAAGGCTACAAGAAGATCATCGACCTCGCCGATGTGGTGCTGTGCGTCTACGATACGGACATACCGGCCACAAGCAGTGCGGAGGATAGAGCGTTGGCCTACGCAGAGGGGCAGCACAAGTCGCTGGTGCTGCTGCATCCGACAGAACTGACCATAAAACAGATCTCCGCTGCCCATGACGCGAGATGATAGCCTCCGATAAACGCTGTACGGGTAAGGCAGGCTGGATACGACCCTTGTAGAAGCAGAGCAAGTGTGCTATACTCTGACCTGTGTGTTTGTCTACAGGGAGGAAAGTCATGTTCTATACCGACGAAGAAGTAT
>OLNF01001002.1_pt1 | contig 24986 bp, 19 predicted proteins | sample 1673061 | NCBI WGS metagenome assembly OLNF01 (sample SAMEA3136751, study PRJEB25190) | human gut metagenome
TTCCTTGTTTTGGTTCAAGATTACGAACGAGCTTCGCGAGTTTCGCAATTACCTATAATAATATGATACACCTTTTACAACTTTCTTGTCCAGACAAGATACTGTGTTTTTATCGGAAATTTTCCTGATCAACTGATAAGATCCGCCTTTTTTCTTCCTGTAAATATAATATCCATCACATTTCTGTTTCTTCCACAGGATACGGATTCCATTCTTCTCAGATTTTACAGAAGAAATGCTTTGCAGCGCAGGTGCCGCTTTGATTATCGGACCCGTTGTATACTTACTCAGGTAGTTTTTTCCATTTACCTGATAGTACGCCCTTACCGTGTATCGGTAAGACGTTCCTGCAGTTATTCTGCTGTCTTTATATTTTAATGAAGAATTCTTTACTGCTGCAATCTTGGACCAGCCTCCACCAGATGACGGTCTTCTGTATATATAATATCCTGCTGCATTAGAAACCTTATCCCAGGAGACAAGATTATATCCTGAATTATAAGCCTTTACCTGAAATACCGGTGTATCTGGAATCCAGGACTGATCAAGGGTTCTGGTGTGCACTTTGATCCTTACCGACCAGTTGGCTATCTTTCCATCTCTCCATTCAGAAGTAGGCAGTGCTCCTTTATAAAAAGTCTGATTCTGCTCAATACCGGCAGTTGAAGTAAACCAGCTTCCTCCTCCGGAATTCTTATAGCTTGTACTTGTTTCTACTCCAAAGCTGATATAGCTACTTCCGCTGTTTGTGATCACTACCGAATATCTGCTGCCCTGTTTTAACACAACCTCAGGAACTGTAACTGTATGCACCCCCGCAATTTCCTGCTCCACTTCATACGGCTGTGCATATGCAGGAGTACCGCTCTGTGGATCAGCAGGATCAGTAACATCCGTATATATCTGAACTTTATAAGAAGCATTATCTGTCATGGTAACCACATTAACTTCTCCAATTGCTTCTTCTTTTCCATTTCCGGCTTTTGCCTCATAAGCTGCAGCTACAGACTGTCCCGGCTGTATTTTAACTGATGAAATTGCCGAAGAACCATCATAGAAATAATTGTTTTTATATATCTGTTGTGAAGTTGTTACAGCCTCTGCGCTCACCAGATTGCTGATGTTAGGATCTTCATAAGAAACATAATAATATCCCTGATCTCCTTTATCCTCACCCCAGCTGTTCTTAACGATCCAGGCCCCATTATTCTGCACCATAGACGCATCAAGGAAATTGTTTTTGTCGTAATCATCGTCCCATCCCACTACAGTCACGATATGATTAATCACTTTCGATGTTGCTGTTGTCGGATAACAATATGCTGCAGTATCTGGATTTACATAATTCTCCGCCATATAAAACATAATTGATACTGCATGGTCATTCATCAGCAGTTTCTTCATTCTGTTCTTGGAACACTCTAATTGATCATTATCCTTCACTGAATAATTGGAAAACGACGCATTCTTCAGATAGGCCGCTGCATTATAAGCCTTATCAGCCGATATCTCTGCAGTCAGATCCTGTTTATGTAAAGAGTCTGTCGGAAGCGGTACATCATCCTCTGTTGTCATCCCTGACCACGTGCTGAGAAAAACTGCAGCCAGATAATCATTTCCACCTATATTATGATAATTTCCTGCTACTGCATTTATATCATCAGCTGTATTTCCCAGTGGGTCATTCTGCCTGTTTGAAAAAAAATACGACAGATGTTCTTCTGACAGATCGTATATCCCCTGTCCCTGAGAAAGCAATGAGCCTTCCATTACTGCTGCCATTCCGAATGCCCAGCACGTTCCAAAAGGATTCTGATTTTTCACAGATGTTACCAGACCTTCTTCTCTACCATCATATTTCGGGGGATAAACAACAGCCCTGCTGTAAACTGAAATATCTGAATCCAGGTCACTCTCCACCTGCGGTCCGGGATCCAACGGAGTCAGATTCTTAAATGGTTCCAACTGCTCCTCCCGCTCCTCTTCTGTCAACGGTCTTCCCTTAATGTAACGGATTTCCTCATTCTCTTCCTCTGATTCTTCACCATCCTGAAATTCAGCAACTGCTTCATCTGACGAAAATTCTTCTGCCTCAACCAAATTCTCATTTTCAGGTTCTTCTGCAAAAAGTTCATTCTGCTCTCCTGAATCAAATATTTCCTGTGCAAATGCAGGTACCGGTACAGAAGTGCAAATCATTGCAGCTGCCAACATAGCCGAAAGTATTTGTATCGTCATACTTCTTTTTTTCATATGTTTATAACTCCTTGTGTAAAAATATAAAACCTTTTATATTACGCAAAAACCGCCGAAGCCCTATCTCAGGCTTTCCGGCGGTTTTTCATATAAAGTCAAGCAGATGTTCGCAATCCGCTTCGCTACTTGCTCATAACCAAATAACTGCTCCGAAGTTTATCAGGAGGAGCTTGCACTCCTCCTGATGCAAGCAAGTCCCCCCACTGCTTATTTCTTTTCGCAATTGAAGCAGGGGACTTACTTGATTTGGTTAAAAAGAAATGTCAGGTTCTGCCGGATATAGAAAATGCCGTCAGGAAATGATGTCAAATGCCGTGGTGCATTTTCTTCTGTATATGTGAAAAGTGTGCAAAGCATGTGTGGAATGCTTTATTTAGAACGTATTCATATTTAAAACGTATCCAGACTCAAAATTTTCTTCAGATATTTCTCTTTTGTTATATTTATTCTAACAGACATGAATATAGATTACAATTAAAATCGTTCTCGCTTATCTTGGGTAATCTGACATGTTCCTGCTTTATTTTTACTCTGTCTCCTTCACTTTTCTCATCATATCAGCAAGTTCCTGATACTTTCCTGTGATATATCCGTAATTCTTCTTTTTGTGCGGAACAAGACAATTCGTACAATCCTTTATTCCCTTGTCAGTATACCTGAAATTCCCACCGCATTTGTCTCCAAGCGCATACAGGGGGCAGTAACAAAACAAACAATTAAAATCTTCCGGATCTGCATTTTTATGACATGGAAAAAATTCGCATTTTTTGTGACTGAAGTATGAATACTCTTTGCCTTCCCAATAAGGTCTTTCCATCTTAGTTTCCTTCTTTCGTATGATATAAAAAGAATCCTGCTTGCAGGATTCTCCGCCTATGGCGGGTCGCTTCAACGACATAATTCCTCTCCTCCGCAGTGCGATCCTGCCCGGAGGGCTTTTTATATAACAGGAAATTCATCGGAATTTCCTGTTATATAAAAAAATACTCTAATGAATCATCGATTCTCAGTCTTACGACACAGCATTGAAAATTCATTACAGTATTCTTAAACTACATAAATAAGAGGGAGCGACGCTACTCCGGGGTAGAAAAAAATCCGTTCATGAGTGCGCGGAGGGAACGAATAAATCCGAAGTAGTATCGCCTGCCATTTAATCATGTATAATTCATAAAGAACAGGCGCATTCCATAAAAAATGTCTGCCTTCAGATAAAAGCAGACAACACTCCGAAGCTGCGGATTCAACGGAGTTGGTTGTTACACTTTACACGGAAGTTTAACCTCGCCATACCAAGCAGGTTTCCTGGCTCCAGGCTCATCGCTCCTCTCTCCTTCTCATGCTATGGCACAATGGACATTCTGAGATTTGCTCCTCTGTTACAGTGACCGGATCGCTCAGGTTTCTCACCTGATTCCCTCTTTCTGTACCGTTTTCTCACGGTATCAGCACTTAATATGTTCCATATGGAATTATACTGTCTGTATAATAACACCTTCTTATTAAAATGTCAACTATTTGTCAAAGTTTTACTGTCTAATATTTTGCCTGATCAAGTAAATCTTCTGTTTCAAGTCAAGCGGATATTCGCAATCCGCTTCGCTACTTGCTCATCTCCCTGCACATGGACCAAAAAAGGATACCGGCCATTGGCCGATATCCTCTGACATTTATCATTTGGCTACTATACCAGTCTTCTTACAGATACAATTGTTCTGTATGCTGCGTTATCACTGATTTTGATACCGTCTACTGAATTAGATGCGTGAACAATACGTCCATTGCCCATGTAGATAGCAACATGTCCGCCGTAACAAATCAAATCACCTGGCTGTGCATCTGCATAAGAAACTTCTGTACCTGCATACTGCTGTTCATATGATGTTCTCGGAAGACTTATTCCGAAGTTTGCATATACACTCTGTACAAATCCAGAACAGTCAGCACCGTTTGTAAGACTTGTGCCGCCCCATACATATGGGTTACCAACAAACTGTGTTGCGTAATCAACTACAGAGGATCCTGATCCTGAATAAGAAGAACTGTCTGAACTTGATGACTGTTCATTCTCATAATCATCAGCGGATACTGTATTATCGGAATCAATCACATTACCATATTCGTCATATTCTACATCATCTGATGAAGTATCGTCATCGCCATTCTCGTCGGATTCTTCATCATCTTCTGATTCGGAATCATCTGTATTGTCAACTGCATTGCCATCTTCATCATACTCTACATCTTCTGAATCGGATTCTTCATCCTTCTGTGCATTCGCTGCTGCCTCTTCCGCTGCTGCTTCTTCTGCCGCCTGTCTTGCAGCTTCTTCCTCTGCCTGACGTCTTGCCTCTTCTTCTGCAGCGATTCTCTCTGCTTCCAGTCTCTGGATCTCTGCTGTCTGCTCTGCTAACAGATTTGCATATTCTGTAGCCTGCTGCTGTGCATAAGCAATTTCATTCTCATAGTCTGCTGAAGCAGCTTTTTTCTCATCAATCTGACACTGAAGGTTATAAGACTGCTCTTCATAAGAAGCTTTCATCTCTTCCAGTTCTGCTTTATCAGATTCATACTGAGTCTTAAGGTTATTTACTTCATTAATTGTGTTAACATATTTATCAAGGTTCTTTCTGTCCTGTTCATACATCTGCTGTGTATTCTCAGCACGTGTAAGAAGTTCGCTTAAATCATCAGAGTTAAGCATCATCTGGAACCAGGCGGTATCGCCGCCCTGCTCATATAAAGCCTGGATACGCAGTTTCATGTTCTCGTACTGTTTATCTCTTGCTTTCTGAGCTTTTGCCAGATCCTGTTTAGTTCTGATAATATCTACTTCTTTGTTATCGATATCTCCCTTAAGAGTATCAATAGAAACCATAACACTTACAAGATTGGAATCCAGTTCGGAAATCTCATTCTCAAGCTGTGATTTCGCATATGCCAGCTCATCCATTCTGGAATAAGTGGCATCGAGCTGCTGGCTTGTGATTGCCTGCTCTTCTCTTAATTCATCCTCTCTTGAAGCGCTTACACTAACAACCTGCGTTGCTGTCATTAAAAGTGCTAATGTAAGACATACAATTCTTTTCTTCATGAATTCTCACCCTCGTAACATTTTCTTTCTATTTCGTAATATTTCTGTAATATTCAAGTTAATTCTTATACATATTAACATATTGCATCCAGAAACGCAAGGGTTATTTACAATAAATTTTATATTTCTGTAACATTTAGTAACGGTTTCGTTATTCTTTGCTTTTCTATGTACAATTGGAACATTTCCAATTGTACTTCTGTAATATATATTTACTCAACCCGATATCCTTATTTAACCGAACCAAGAATGTCTCTGCTTCAATTGCGAAAAGCAATAAGCAGTAGGTGGGGACCTCCTTTATCAGGAGAACAAATTCCTTCTGCTAAACTGCAAAGCAATTATTCGGTGTAGAGCCACATATCAAGGCGAATGATCTTATCTGCTTTGCTGCAGAATGAGAATAAATATTTTTGACCGGATAACATAAAAGAAGCAGCTTTCATATAGAAAGCTGCTTCCCGGTTTCTCAATTATTTTGTTCTTATTTGAACAGATCTGCAAGAATCTGGTCTGCTGTCATATTCATATAACCATCCGGATCTGCAAGTGTATTTCTGTTCCATCTCAGATAGTTACCTCTTCTGATATAATTACCAGATGAAGTATGATAAGCATATTTAGTATATCCAGGATATCTGGACATATATTTCTGAGCCAATGTGATTGCCTGACTTGAGTATGAACCGTCAGGAGTAGGTGTACCTGCAATCTGAACACCGGCATTTGGTGTAGAATGAACAATTACTGCACTCTTATCTTTACACTGGCCAAGAATGATCCATGTATGTCCACTGTCATAGCCAACATCACCAGGATATACTTTCCAGTTATCACTTGCTAAATTTGCCTGAGTGAGAATGCTTCCCCATCCCATAGATTTATAATAAGAACCAATTTCGCCTGAAACAACAGTGTATCCACTTCCAACACCAGACTTGCTCTGCATTACCTGATATGCTGCCCAGCCCACAAAACCGGAACAATCAAAACCCTTCGCACGGTTTGCAGTACTGAGATCTCTGTAATTATTGTAATCATAGCTGCTGCTCTGACTGTTATAGAAACTGGTCATGGTCGGACTTACTCCCTTTCTTGTGGAATCGTTCCAACCGCCGCCCCATACATACAGAGCCTGTCCAACAGGCTGTAAAGCACCTGCAAGATAATTCTTAATTGTCTTTGTTCCTGTAGGATTTGTAGTGTTACTCAGAATTCCGTTAGAATTAAAGTGATATTTTGTACCATCAATAGTCACATCTCCGGTAGCCATCACACCTGTTTCTTTATCGAAATAATACTTATTACTGTTAATGGTAGTCCAGCCTACAGCCATTTTACCATTTTTCGTATTGAAATAGTATTTCTTACCATCTAATGTCTGGAACCCTTTTGCCATAATTCCGTTTTTAGTTTCGAAATATCTGTACTCGTTCTTGGAATTCTTCGTCCAGCCGGTAAGCATATAGCATGCGCTTGTAAAATATCTTGTATTAGATTTACTGTCTGTAAGGAATGTCTTGCAGGCAGCTACACCGTTCTTGCTGTAAAAATAATACCGTTTGCCATTCTGTGTCATCCACCTGGTCTGCATGAAACCTGTAGTTGGACTGAAATATCTCTTCTGATTCTTAGTATCTGTAAGCCAACCGGTCATCATCACACCAGCATTCTTGCTGAAGTATCTCTTTCGTCCCTTGCTGTTAGTTACCCAGCCTTTTACCTGAACTCCTGTATTTTTGTTAAAATAATATTTCCAGCCGTTCAGCTCCAGCCATCCTTTATGCTTTGAACCATCTTTATCTATGTAGTATGATTTTCCGTTGATAGTTACAAAACCGGTTTTCGTCGCTGCCTGTACTTTCTCGGCAGTCAGATGTGTAGAAAATCCTACCGCAAATAACAGCAGCAACAGAAGTACTCCCCAGATTCTAAACTTCTTGTTTACGTTTTGCATACATACCTTCCTTTTCTTTTTTTCATTATCAAAGCGTGTCTGAAAAGTACCGTAAAAAATATCTGCAGATACCCCGCATACTTCTCAGATACGCTTTGAAATTTAACATAGTTTTTTACAATGTTGTTACGTTTCTATGACCCTATTATATTACACTTTCAATATCCAGTCAACATAGAAGTAAAAATATGTTAAACATTTACTAAATTTTCCTGTTTCCACCTAACAAAAAAGAGACAAAGTCCACAAAAACTCTGTCTCTTCTTTCCATTTTTAATAATATTGATAATATTATTTTCCTACTCGGCAAACCTCCTGTTGTAATAAAAACTACAGCAGATGTTTTCTTAATTCTGCCCCGTCAGCAGCACACAGATAAGCAGGTGCTACATCAAATACTGTCTTCGCACCAGTCTGTCCTTCTTTGCTCATGCGGTATGCAGCTCTTGCATATGCAACAAGTACAGAAGAAGTAAACTCTGGGTTAGAATCCAGTTTCAGGCTATATTCGATCACATGATTATTCTCATCATTCCAGCCCGTTTTTCCTGAACGGATTACGAATCCACCATGCGGAATGCCACTGTGATCACGTTTTAATTCTTCTTCAGAAATGAAATGTACGGTTGTATCATAGTCTGAGAAGTAGTTCGGCATAGTCTTAATATCGTTTTCGATCTGTGCAAGATCTGCACCTTCTTCTGCTACTACGAAACACTCTCTTGTATGTTTCTGTCTTGTTGTAAGATCCGGATTCTCTCCATTTCTTACAGCTTCCAGAGCTGATTCAACAGGGATTGTATACTGTTTTGCATCTTTAACACCCTTGATACGGCGAACTGCATCTGAATGTCCCTGACTTACACCTTTGCCCCAGAATGTGTAGTCCTTACCATTTGTGAGGATTGCATTTGCATAGAGGCGGTTCAGTGAGAACATTCCCGGATCCCAGCCTACGGAAATAATACCGATATGTCCGCCCTCTTTTGCAGCAGCATCTACTGCTTCAAAATGCTCTGGAATTCTTGCATGTGTATCAAAGCTGTCAATTACATTGAACATCTTTGCATATTCAGGTGTCTGTTTCGGAAGATCTGTTGCACTTCCTCCGCAGATGATCATAACATCAATTTTGTCTTTCATTTTTTCAGCATCGTTTACAGAATACACGGTAGCTGTCTCTGTAAGAATCTTAACTGTTTCCGGAGCACGGCGTGTAAATACTGCCACAAGCTCCATATCCGGATTATGTTTAATTGCACACTCTACACCACGACCAAGATTGCCGTAGCCTAAAATACCAACACGAATACTCATTATTGATTTCCTCCTGTATCCTTTATTATGTCACCACTTTAATATAGTAATATTTTCACTTTTAGTTGTCAATCACCAACTTAAATTTTTTTGACCGATCAGACACTAAAATGGTGTAATTATTTCAAGAACGATGTCCCGGAGTTCTAGCAACAGAAAACACCGCCGCCCGGGCAGCATAAACTGCAGGCCAGATTGGCAAGGCACAGCTTCATGCAGTAGTCATCTCCGCCTGTCGGCATTCCGCCAAATGGATTCTGCATTTCCTGATACCATGTTCCGCCGCCTTCCATCTGCTGCTGCAGCATTCTGTACTGAGCATTATCAGGCTCCAGCCGAACTGCTTCTTTAATATCATTCAAAGCATTTACATTATTTCCAAGTCCCATATTTGCCATAGATGATAAATAATACCACTGTCCGTTTCTCTGCTGCAATGATCGCAAAACATTCATAGCTTCGCGGTAATGTCCGCTCTGTATATAGTTGGCTGCTGCCTGTCTGCGCATGGACTCTTCATCTTGATAACCGGAATCCGACTGACCGGAAAATCCGCCAAATCCACCGTAACTATTACCGCCATAATTATAGCCTGTTCCCTGTTCTCTTTCTTTCATGATCTGTTCATAAGCCTGCTGAACCTGTTTAAATTTCTCCTCAGCCTGCTCTTTATTCGGATTGTCAATATTGGCATCCGGATGATATTTTCTGCTTAATTTGCGGTATGCTTTCTTTACTTCATCATCAGATGCTTCTCTGGAAATCCCCAGTATACTGTACGGATCGATCATTCTTTCTTCTCCCCTGATTCTTCTCTCTGCTTATGGATCATCTCAAAACGTACCCACACGCCAGAGTAAAGAATATTTCTCAAAATATCTGTATATTCTATAATAGGAAGTTTCTCAAACTCCCTGCAGGTCTGTGCCATCATCATGATCAGAAGCTGACGTACCTGCTCATCGAATGCTTCCATTATATATTGTTCTGAAAAAGGATTGTAATTATTGTTTTTTATGTCCTCTTCCACATCGTCGTATGCATCCAGAAGATAAATAAATTTACCAAGAAAGAACCCCATTCTCCGCAAGGTCTTCTCCCATACATCCTGTTTCCATGCAAAGATTTCTTCCATGATTTTGCCAAAACAGCCGGACATTTTGTCAATGTCACGTTCACCTGCTTTCTCCATTTCAGAAAGTTCTCTGAGAAGCTGCTGTATTCGCTGCGCTTTCCCTGGATATTTCTGATTCAGCTCTCGTACTTTTCCATGCAAAACCTTTGAATATCCAAGGGCAGTAACTTTCTTCTCATCTTCCCAATCATCTCTGCATTTATAATAGGTAAGAAGTACGTTCATATCTGCTGCATATTCTGTAACTTCATTTCTCCGGACCGGTTGTTTACGAACCGGATGAATAATACATCTGGTCGAATCTTTTTTTGTATCCGGCTCATAAAGTGCACTCAGCAGGATTACAACAAAAGTCATATCATAGGTCAGAGAAATCTGTCCGGATATTCCATACTTTTCTTTCAGTTCTCTGCACAGACCGCAGTAAAAGGACCGATATAAGTCAAAATCCTTGAACTTTATCTCTGGCTTATTTAATACTACATATCCAAACATAATTCCTCCGTTTTATAATTTTCGCTGCACTAACGTCTTTTTATAAATTTCTCATGACACTTCGGGCATTCGATTTCTACTTTCTGTCCCTTTCCTCTCGGAATGCGGATTTTCTGCCCGCAGCCCGGACAAGTGTAGATATGATGAGTCTTTCTCTGCGCCATCATATTCTTTTCTCTGCTGAACTGCATACGAATTTTCTGCGTATACCCTAAATATTTCTGATTTTCCGCATAACGGGCAGAAACATTTCTGGACAGAATTCTGAAATAGGTATAAATAATAAGGATTAAACCTATTGTATCCAAAATACTTCCAGCAGCATTTCTTCTCACAAAAGAACCTACTACAATAATAAAAAGTGCTACTCCCAGAATAAACCTTGAAAACTGATCTACCCCATAGCGTCCCTGCATAAATTTGTTTAATTTATCTCTCATAAATTACCTCTTTTACTGCTCATACTATGAACAGTCGTCTTATTTTACTGTTCTGTGTGCCATTTTCATGTATATAATATGTCCAGAAAGTAAAATGCATGTTTTATCTATTCTCTTACAAAAACTTTCAGAACCTCTGCAATATACATGGTGTGGTAATCTTTTTCAGGATACCATTTACTGTCATTTTCCGGTGCATCAAAACATGCCGGCTTAATTTCATCATGATACATCTTCTTGCATACCATGATCATATCTGCTTCTTCGATTCCTGCTGTTCCATCTGTGAAATATGGTGTCAGACCTGCATCTTTAATTTTATCTGCACCCTTTCCTGAAACTGTACCGCAGTAATTTAATGCCTTACGATAATCACTTCCAAGAACAGAGATTGTGAAAATATCCTCTCTGTCTACAAATTCTTTCGTATATCTCTGTGGACGAATATAAACAGTTACTGCATTCTTTCCCCACATAACGCCCATTGCGCCCCAGCTGGCTGTCATAGTGTTGCATTTTTCCTCATTTCCTGCTGTAATCAGAAGCCATTCTTTGCCAATCTTAGTAAATGGATTCATTGTCAGTTCTTCTGGTTTTACTTCTTTAAAACTCATGATAGTATCCTCTCTTTCTTTTATCTGATATTTTTATGATATACTCCGGCAGATAATTGTCCACCTTATAACCTGCTGAGTTTCTATCTGTCATTACATACCTGGAAAACGTAGAATTTTAAATAATAAGACTCATCTGCTGCCCACAGGATCGGATGATCCGGTGCCTGGGTTCTGTATTCCACCTGGCGCAGTCTCTTATGTACATTCTTCGCTGCCTGTCCGATAGTTCTGGTAAACAATTCATAATCCATGAAATGGGAACAGGAACAAGTTGCCAGAAAACCACCATCCTTAACTAGTTTCATCGCACGAAGATTGATTTCTCTGTAACCTTTTACCGCATTCTTAATGGAATTTCTTGACTTAGTAAATGCCGGAGGGTCCAGAATTACAACATCGAATTTCTCACCTTTCTGTTCCAGTTCTGGAAGCAGTTCAAAAACATCCTCACAGATGAATTTCACCTTATCAGATAAGTCATTTAATGCAGCATTGGCAGTTGCCTGGTCTACTGCAAGCTGAGATGCATCCACACCCGTCACACTGGCCGCACCTGCAATTCCTGCATTCAGTGCAAAGGAACCTGTATGTGTAAAGCAGTCCAGAACTTTTGCACCCTTGCAGAGCTTCTGAATCGCAAGTCTGTTATATTTCTGATCAAGGAAGAACCCCGTCTTCTGTCCATCTTTTACATCTACTTCGTATTTCACACCATTCTCTTCAATCTGCACAAGAGTCGGAAATTCCGGTCCAATAAAACCTTTGACCAGTTCCATTCCCTCCTGTTTTCGGACTTTTACATCACTTCTCTCATAAACACCGCGAATTGTAATGCCATCCTCTGCAAGTACTTTCTTAATCAGATCTACAATTATTTCCTTAAAACGATCAATTCCCAATGCCAGGGACTGTACTACCAGGACATCTGAAAACTTATCTACTACAAGTCCCGGAAGAAAATCTGCCTCTGCGAAGATCAGACGGCAACTGCTTGTATCCACTACTTTCTTACGATATTCCCATGCATCACGAACACGTTTCTCCAGAAGTTCCTCATTAATCTCAACATTCTCGTCCCGGGTCATCAGTCGTACTGTAATCTTGGAATTTGTATTAATAAATCCTCTTCCCATCGGATATCCATCAAAATCATGAACAAGTACCATGTCTCCATTCTCAAAACTGCCCATAATCGTATCTATTTCATTATCAAAAATCCACATTCCACCGGATTTCAGAAGTCGTCCTTCACCTTTCTTCAAGGTTACTACTGCCATTCCCATTCTCATTCCTCCTCAGTATCCAAATTTCTGTTTCTAATCACCCATTCTATCACATTCATTTTCTTTTTTCTACATATAACACAAAGCAGCCGGCGAAATCACAGAAATTTCACCGGCTGTTTCTTATTACTTTCTTTTCTTTTAGTATTTTTTTAAGATTTTCTCAGATTTTTCAGAAGTATACACCTTGGCAGGCCGCCATAGCAAAGCGCCAATTTCTTCACTTCATATCCATGACTCTCCATGTTATTTCTGCTGAACTGATTATCCGGATGGATGGTGCACATCAGATAATAGTATTTGTCTAAATCCAGTAAACTCTCTGCTGCTTCCAGCATCCGTCCCTGCAAGCCATTGCCTCTGTAGATACTACCCACAACTGCCGAATCCATAACTGCTACATGTGTAAGCTGTTCTCTGTCAAAATCAAGATAAGTTCCCAGATTATCTTCCTCACTCTCAGGATATTTAATAAGGAAGAAACCTGCAATCCCACCCTCTGTGGACTCCGCTACGATCACATAACCATTTCCGTTTAAATGATTTCGGATATATCTCTCATTATCAGGTACAAACCAGTCCGGATGTTTCTCGTCATTTCGAGCTTCATTCATCACAGACATGATTCCGGGAATATCAGTCTCTTCTGCTCTTCGTATCAGAAACTGCTTTCTCTGGCTGTCACGATTATTCAGCATAATCTTCAGTGTCTGCAGCATCCTCTGTATTATATGTCTCTGTGCTCTCTCCGTAAAGTTTCTCGAAGAATTTCATTGTTTCATTATACAAAGTCTGTCTGTCATCATCAGAAAGTTCACTGAGTTCAGGACTTGCCTGTGTGCCTCCACTTAAACCAAAAATCTCTTTCATGGATTTATCTACCATATTGAGCTCTGTGCTCATATAAATTTCTGTTCCGTCTGCCTGATAGGAATCAGTTCCATCAGTAAGGACTTTCAGATAAGCTTTTTCAACTTCTTTTGAAAGTGTTGCACCATTCTCAGCGTCCATGGTTACAGATGCTGTTGCTGTTTCATCATCCATGGCTGTTGCAAGAGCGTCTGCATCACCCTCGTACTCTCCTTTACAGAAGTTCTCAGCCTTATTAAATAATGTAAGCTGATCTTCTGTCAAAGAAGAAGTATCCAGTTCATCTGTTGCAGTTTCACTATCGACTGCTTCTGTATCAGAATCAGAGTTCATATCTCCTTCGTCTGTATTGCCAAATGTACTGTCATCCGTTATTTCTTCGCCATCTGTTTCCTCAGGTGCACCTGTTTCCTGAAGATCTCCGTCAGTCTGATTTGCTTCATCATCCTCGATCAGACCTGTTTCCTGTTCCAGAGATGGATTCTCTGTGGAACTCTCTACAACCTGTCCGCCAAGTGCACTGTTGTCAACATTGTTTAAGATATCGTCTTCATCTGAAGTATCACCGGCATTAACAGTATTATCTTCTTCATCTGCAATATCACCAATCTCATTACTGTCACTGGATGTATTCTGATCTACCTGCTCCAGAGTTGCCTTTACATCATCATAATTATAACCCTGCTGTGCGATCTGCTCCAGAAGGTCTACAATTTTGTTAATCTGATCAGAATCAAGATTTACGTTATTTTCCTGTGCTATATTTACTACAATATTATAGATTTCATCCGCATTCTGAACGTTATCTTTAATAACCTGCATCTTAGATTTGTTCATAACAGTTGTAGCATCATTCTTACCAACCTCATCTGCAAGGTTTCCTGTTACTACCATTTCTTCTGTGGCAAGTTCTTTCTTAGTACTGTCAAGCTGTTCGCCTGTAGCTGACTCATATGCCATCTGGATTCCTGTCAGAGCGCCTGTACCGGATACTTCGAACGGGCATGCAGCTACTACTTCACAGTTCTTAACTCCGGATGTGGAAAGTGAGGTTGCGATCATGTTGCAGGTTACCCAGTTGAGATTCGCTGTACGAACTTTGATTCCGCCGGACTGTGTTGGTTTCACATATGCACAGCTCACTGTTCTAGTTCCGATCTGTTCAAGCGGAACGTAAGCACTTAAGTGATCTCTTTCATCCTGATTTGTAATTGTGAGAATCTGTACCTGATCACTGCTTACATTGAAGTATTTCATCATTGTATTTTTCTGGTCACTGGAAAGATCCGCACCCAGTGTAACAACTTTCATGGAATCTGCCATTGTCGGTACTGCTGTTCCGGAGAGTACCAGGCACGCACTGCATAAGAGTGCTGCTGCTGATTTTACTTTTTTCATAATATAAACCTCCCTGATATGTGTTTGGATTTTAAGTTAAAATCTTCTATTCGGATTGATATTGGTATTATAACACGTTTGATTGTATATTTGTAATTATTATTGTTCTTTTTTGATGGAATGTTCTCTAACAGGGACGCATAAAAATCTCTCCTTTGCAGTACGGCTTCGGGGTCTAGTAACACTAAGGTTGCGGAAATTTGCTAAAAGCATGTCAGAAAAATTCAAACTCGCTCCGCTCAAACAGTGAATTTTTCTGACATAACGCAAATTTTCGCAACCTAAGAGTTACTACGACTCCTGCAGATGTACTGCAAAGGAGAGATTTTTATGCTGTTATTTGTATGTGGCAATTTTTTCTTATAACTACTACAGTATATTGGGAGGTAATCCCTTTACATTCAGTAGGGATTTATCCATTTCATTATTGTTAGAGAAATATGTATCAGGATATTTGAAATTATACAAAACAAGCGCTGCGATACAGATATGTTTTACTTTTTTAATACTTCATGAAAAGTCACCGACGCTAAAAGAGACACACGGACAGTCATTCCGACTATCCATGTGTCTCATCATTTATTGTAATACCGAATGCTCATCGTGCCATTATCTCAATAGTACTACATTACTCTTAGAATGTGCTGATTACTCTTCGTGGAGAATGTCCATATTCTAAGTATTGATCATTGTTTATTAATTACACTTTTAGAAAAATATAAAACTTACAATTTCCATCCCGCTGCCTGCATCTGCGTTTCCATCATATGCTGATAGATACCATGCTGTTTTTCCAGTTCTGCCGAGCTGCCCTGTTCTGCTACTATGCCGTCTTTGAGAACTACTATCTTATCTGCCTCTGCGACTGTACGCATGCGGTGAGCGATGATCATAACTGTCTTATCCTGGATCAGGCGGGAGAGGGATTCCTGAATGAGGGTTTCGTTGTCTACGTCCAGGGATGCAGTTGCTTCGTCGAGAAGGATGATCGGGGCATCTTTCAGGAAGGCACGGGCAATAGAGATTCGCTGGCGTTCACCGCCGGAAAGGCCGGAGCCGTTTTCACCAATCATAGTATTCCATCCATTTGGGAGTTTCTCTGCAAATTCGTCGCAGTGCGCCAGTTTCGCTGCCGCGATGACCTCTTCGTCTGTTGCATTTTGTCTTCCGATTCGAATGTTCTCCATAATGGAATTGTTAAACAAAGTCACATCCTGGAATACAATTGAATATAGCGACATAAGGGCTTCCGGATCAATTTGGGAAATATCCATACCGCCGACTTTAATCTGACCTTTGCTGATATCCCAGAAACGTGATGCCAGTCTGGAGACTGTTGTCTTTCCGCCTCCGGACGGGCCGATCAGTGCGGTTACCTCTCCCTGTTTTGCCGTAAATGTGACATCTTTGAGTACATCTTCTCTGTCATTATATGCAAAGCCTACATGGTTGAATTCGATATCATATCCTTTGTTTGTGAGCTGATCTGTTCCTGTCTGGATGTCATGAGATAAAATCTCATCCATACGTTTGCACTGTACATCTGCGGAAATAATGGCCGCAAGGTTCTGAAGAGAAATCTGCATAGGATCATAAAGTCTGGACACCAGAAGCAGGAACAGGAAGAACGTCAGAACATCGATCTCGCCTTTTGCAAGGAGGATACTTCCTGTCAGGGCAACAGTTGCAATGCCAAATTTCAGGATCATCTGCGCGCCGGATACAAACAATGCAGTTCCAAGTTCTGTGGTAACTGCGTGTTTCTCTACTGCCTTGATTTTTTTGTCCAGTGCTGCCATGTACTCTTCCTGGGCATTGTTGGCTTTCAGGTCACGGACGGTTTCCAGGCACTCCTGGATGCCGTCTGCACATGCCATTTTCAGTTCCATCTGGCGTCTGCCAAGATTTCTCTGGACATTGCCGGAGCACGCTACGATCAGGAAAGAAACAGGCAGTACCCATAATGCTGCGATTGCCATTCTCCAGTCAAAGAAGAACAAGCTCAGTGCAACCAATGCTGTGGAAATACAGGCACCAACCAGTTCCGGGATCCAGTGTGAGGATGCGGTTTCCAGTGTGGCGCAGTCTGCCATGATCGTACTTGTCAGATCTGATAAATCTTTCTTTCCGAAGAAAGACAGTGGAATTTTGCGAAGCTTTTCTGCAAGACTGATACGGCGTACGCCGCTCTCTACATAAGTGGATAAAAACGTCGCGTTATACTGAATATATGTAGTAATTCCGATAAGGAGCAGACAGAGGATGCATCCCACAGCAAACATGATTCCTTTGCCCTCAAGGGTATGATTCATATAATTTTTAACCAGCATATAGAGCATTCCAACAGGCAGCATAAGAACGATGTTTGAGATTGTTACCGTTACAAATCCTTTCAGCATATCCTTTGCACCCTGTTCGGAAAGGGCATATTTATGTTGTAATTTCTCTTTAAATGTCATCTCATGCACCTACCTTCCAGCAGACAGATTTATTGTATTCTTCCCACATATGAGCATAGATTCCCTTCTGGGAAAGGAGTGCCTCATGGGTTCCGTTCTCTGCGATCTGACCGTCTTTCAGTACACAGATGCGGTCTGCATCGCTTACGGAGGACAGTCTGTGTGCGATCATGATTACTGTTTTTCCCTCAGAAAGTCTGGAAAAAGCCTGCTGCACTTTTGCTTCATTATCCGGATCCGCAAAGGCAGTTGCCTCGTCAAGGATCAGAATCGGAGCATTCTTCAGCATGGCTCTTGCAATGGAAAGCCGCTGTGCTTCACCGCCGGATACATAGGTTCCTTTGCTTCCGATCACAGTATCGATCCCATTCGGGAGTTTGTCGATAATGTCCTGACACTGCGCATCTTTTAATGCCTGCAGAACTTCTTCTCTTGTGGCATCTTTTCTTCCCATTCGAACGTTTTCAAAAATTGACATCTTGAGAAGTTTACTGTCCTGGAATACGAAAGATACCAGATTCATCAGGTCTGCGGACGGGATGTCTTTTACATCCACACCACCAATGCGGACCGTTCCTTCTGTAGTGTCAAAGAAACGGGCTGCCAGACTGGCAAGTGTTGTTTTTCCACCGCCGGACGGACCTACGAATGCTACATGTTCACCGTCTTTGATCGTAAGGGTGATCTGATGAACAGCATCTTTGGCAGCTCCTTCGTAACGGAAAGACACGTTGTCAAAGATTATCGATTTGTCCCTGAGATCTTTTTTCTGAGTGGCCTCCGGAAGTGGCTGACGATCCAGAATGCTGTCAACTCGTTCAAGAGCATCGCCTACAATCATCTTGTTTTCACTGGCAAACATGATCTTGTTCAAAGTCACCGTAATGATTGGTGTGATGATAATGTAAAACAGTAAGTTCAGAAGAAATGCATCGCTTTGTGTAAAGAAAAATGCTGCAGCGATCAATACCGAGAATACTGCATTAATAATGGTTGTATAGAATACCATCGGCATTCTCATGTCTTTTGTATAGGAAATGGTCCATTTTTATAGTTCTTAATAGAAGCCTGAAAACGTTTGAATGAGAAAACGGACTGCCCGAATGTCTTTACAACAGGGATACCGCGAACGTATTCCACCGCTTCGCCGGACATTTCCTCCAGAGCGTTCTGATATTCTTTCATTTTCTTTTCCATTTTCTTACCGGTCATGCTTCCCATGATAAGGAATGCAGGCACTACAGGGACAAGGCTTAAGAGGCCAAGCCTCCAGTCAAATACCAGGAGCAAAACCAGCAGTCCTACCGGTGTGGCATAGGCTCCTGCCTGATCCGGTAACTGGTGTGCCAGATAGGTTTCTGTGGCTGCACTGGATTCACTGACGATCTTGCGGATCTTTCCACTTCCATCTTTATCCAACGCGCCCATTGGCAGTGTCACGATGTGATGCATCATCTTAGAACGCATGTCAGCCTGTACGCGAAATGCTGCAATATGTGAGCACATCAGGGCTGCTACATAGATGATCATAGATAACAATGCTGCGCCTAATGCTTTCCATCCGTATGCAGACAGATTCTGTGCCTGAGTGTAGTCCGGCGCTGCTTCCAGAATTGCTTTGATGATCCTCCAGATATAATAGAATGGAACCAGCGCGATCCATGCACTGATCACTGAGAGCACCCAGGATGCAATCGTCAGATAACGAAAGTTTCCTGCATACTCAAAAAGTCGTGAGATTGAATTTTGCTTCTTCATGACTTTCCTCCCTTCTCTTTTTCTCTCAGAAAAGTTTCTGTTTTCTGAATTGCGATCATTACATAACATCTGTATCTGAAATTCTGTTTATCAAGGCGATTGTTAATTGAGAAATATTAGTCAATTAGTTTTAACTAACCTGTATTTTTAAGAAAAGACTGCTTTCTTTTCTGTTGCAAAATAAGCAGTCTTTTTTATTTTGTTATTCGAAGTCCAGAATGGATTTCCATCCATTATAATGAAATTTCTCCTGCAATTCTATGTACTGAACTGCCGCTTCCTTCTCCATCTTATGTCGGATCACTTCAAAAAAACTTTCGAAGCGCGCCCGGGTCATGATATGGATAAATTCTTCCGGAACTTTCTGAGTACTCTTGTTCGCATCTCCATCCTGAGCCTGCAAAGCATTCATAAATTTATAGGTATACTCTGTCTCAATTTCTGCCAGATGTTCTACAAAGTTCTGAAATTTTGTTCCATAGGAAGCATCCAGAAGAAGCTGGAATTCCTCAAAATGTTCATACATATATTCCAACAGCTCCATCATTCCGGAGGAACTATATTCAGACAGGGAATTTGCCTGTTTGTCAGCATCCATGTTGTGGAAATTCTGCTGGTATTTCAGAAAGATATCAGTAAACTCTTCTGCCACCGGCTTTACGATCGCACTGAACAATCCCTCTTTTCCTCCAAATCTGGAATAAATAGAACCTGTTGTTGTATCTGCTTTCGCTGCAATGGTACGCAGAGAAGCATCTGAGTATCCTTTTTCAAGAAATTCCTCTTTCGCACATGCCAGGATTTTCTCTGAAACTCCTTCTACTGGTTTTGTCATTTTTGCCCTCCATAACAGTGTTATGTAACACTGTTATAAACATAACTCTGTTTTTGTTCATTGTCAAGTAACTATAATAATATTTATATAAAAGAAACCTGCAGACAGCATTCTCGCCTGCGACGGGCCACTTCAGCGACATAATTCTTCTCCAACGCAGTACACTTCCGCCCGGAGAGCTCCCGGAATACAAAAAGAGTACTCGGATTATATAAAAAAATCCAAATACTCTTTCATTACTACCAGTATCTATATCTCTTTCGTTTCGCCACAAGGAATATCATACCAACAACTACTGCCATAAATTCCGCTACAACAATAGAATACCAGATTCCATTGAGTCCCAAGATTAATGGCAGGAGCATAACGGATGCACTCTCAAACAGCAGAGTTCTCAGGAATGAGATAATCGCTGATGTCAGGCCATCGTTCAGTGCTGTAAAGAATGCAGAACTGAAGATTGCCATTCCTGCAAAAATAAAGGAAATAGAGTAAATGTAGAATCCATGTACTGTCATTTCCAAAAGTTCTGCATCGTATCCTACATAGATTGTCGCAAGTGGTTTGGCCAGAAGTCTTGCTGCTGTGAACATGACTACTGATGTGACCAGGATCAGTGAGATACTCTTCTTCAGCAAACCATTGAGTTCTTTTGTATTTCCAGCTCCATAATGATAGCTGACTACCGGTGCTACTCCTGTTGCGTATCCTACAAAAATTGCCACAAAAATAAAGTTAACATACATGATCGTACCATATGCCGCAACACCATTTTCACCTGCATATTTCATAAGCTGAGTATTGTAAAGCATACCGACGATGGACATGGAAATATTGCTCATAAGTTCTGAAGAACCATTGGTACAGATTCTGACAAGTGCTCTGCCATCCCATTCCGGCCTGCAGAGTCTCAGCAGACTTGAGTTCTTTCTGGAAAAATAGATCAGCGGTACAATTCCACCTACGATCTGCCCCATCGCAGATGCAAGTGCTGCACCGGCGATTCCCCATTTGAATACGCCCATGAAAAGAGCATCGCCTGTCATATTCAGCACACCTGCTGTAACTGTCAGGATCAGTCCAAGCTTTGGCTTCTCTGCTGTGACTGCCAGACTGGTAAACGCATACTGCAGCATCAGAAATGGTAATGCTACCAGAAGAATTCTTCCATATAATACGCAGTTTTCAAGCATCTCACCTTCTGCACCCAGGAAAATAGCGATCGGTCTTAAAAAGATCATGCTAATAACGGCAACCACAATACCGCAGATGAATGTAGCAGTAATCAGAAGTGAAAAGATTTTCTGCGCTTTTTCTTTCTTGCCCTCTCCCATAATCTTTGCGATATAGGCACTGCCTCCGGTTCCGAACATAAATCCCAAAGCGCCGGTCACCATAAGAAACGGCATAATGAAGTTGACTGCTGCAAACGGCGTTTTTCCAACGAAGTTTGAAACGAAAAAACCGTCAACTACGCCATAAATTGATGTAAAGATCATCATCAGAATCGACGGGATCGTAAAGCGGATCAGACGTCGGTATCCGAAATGATCCGAAAGCTGTATTTTCTGACTCATTTTTTCCTCCATATTTATAATTTCTCAATCTGTCTTCTCAATGAAGTATCATGTTTCATGATCAGCTGCAGATACATATCAATTTCTTCCTCACTCCAATCACTAAATGCCTGACACTCTGCCTCTGCAAGTTTCGCTGCAGTCTGGCCAACATAATTTTTCCCTTTCTCAGTAAGGCATACAATCTTAGATTTTCCGTTATGCTTTTCGAGATATACAATGCCCTCGTTCTCCAGTTTTCGCACTGCGGAGTTAATCGTCTGCTTGCTGATGCCGGATTCTTTATAAGTATCATAGAGGAGACATTTTTCACCATTGATGTGAAGCATATAAAGAACAAACAGAACACTGTCCGATACCCCAAGTCTCAATGCTGCCTGATGATACAGAGAATCAACCTCTTCGGTCAGGCAGTTTATTCTGTGAACTTTATCATGAAGTTTATCTGGCATATTTTCTATCCTTTCAAAGTATGATTTCGTACCATTGCAGTATAGTACGAAATCATACTATTGTCAATCCCATTATATTACAGATTCTTAACATCTAATTGACTCATTTTTTTCCACAAAAATATGCTGATATCAGGAACAAAATCTGTCCGTTATACTCACTTAAAAGTAGCTCTGTATCTTTTAGTCATACTCCGCATTTCTGCATAATATATAAGTAAATTCGATTTATGCAGGTAATTTTATTATGAACTGTCCAAATAATAAATCCAGAAATTGCTGCAGTGGCTGTGGAGCCTGTGGCACTTATGTTACTATACAGGGGCCGCCCGGTCCTATGGGGCCGGAAGGACCTCGTGGTGAACAAGGTTCAAGAGGTGAGCAGGGTCCTATGGGACAAACAGGATCCTGTCGGAATGCAGGGTCCCCAGGGTGAACTTGGACCTCAGGGTATTCAGGGAGATAAAGGCTGCCCCGGACCTCAAGGTGAACAAGGAGTACAAGGACCTAAAGGGGATATCGGGCCTCAGGGTGAAAAAGGTGAAACTGGGCCTCAAGGAGAACAGGGCATTCAGTGCCCCAAAGGAGATAAGGGTGAAACTGGGCCTCAGGGCGAAAAAGGCGAGACTGGGCCTCAGGGAGAACAGGGCATTCAGGGGATCCAAGGCGAAAAAGGGGATCCCGGTGAAACGCCCGCAATTACAGTTATCGAAGATACGCCTCTCGGCTATAAACTGAATTTCAGAACTTCCACAGAAGATATTACAACACCAAACCTGTTTAAATCTCTTGATGAATATCATGTAGATTTGTCTGCAACAGGCAGTACGCTTAATATTCCCCTTGAAAATCTGATCCTGACTTATCAGAATACCTCTTCTACTTCTATCCGAATCAGCATAGCTGCCAAAAATACTGCAGCACCTGTTCTTGCGGATATTCGACGGATAACCATTTACAATGGAAGTTCTGTCGAATCACAAACTTTAAATAACACCACCATATCTACGCGAACAGTACTTGATGATCTGATGTACAGTGAATCGCAGGAATCACATAGCATCAAAATACGCCAGCAGGATCCCGACACCAAGCTTTGGTCACTATGTGAAATCCACACTTTTAGTTCTAATAAAGGAGCAAGAACTTCTGTCTGGATACAATGGAGTGAAGTTGGTATCCGTTATGAGGCACCAACCGCATAATACTCTATACACGAAACAGGGCATTTCCAATCATCAGAAACGCCCTGTTTTGCAAAAAAACTGACTGTAGATTGGAAAAAATCCATAAGCCACAGTCAGTTCTATTTTTTCTATTCAAACAGTTATTCTCAATTGAAACAGGACCTTGCCTGATTCGACTAAAACTGCTTATTTACGTTTCAGATTTACAACTGTCTCCACATGAACAGTTTCGCAAAATTGGTCAACGCTACAGGCCTTTTCGAGTTCGTAGCCTGCAGCAAGGAATGCCGGAAGATCTCTTGCAAGGCTGGTTGCTTTGCAGGAAATATAGACAATATGATCTACTCCGTAAGAAAGAATCTTTGGCAGTGCCTTTGGATGAATACCGTCTCTTGGCGGATCAAGAATGATCACATCTGGTTTTTCTGTAAGATCATCAAGAACTTTAAGGACATCTCCGGCAATAAATTTACAGTTGTCAAGATTATTAAGAGCAGCATTCTCTCTGGCCGCTTCCACTGCTTCTTCCACGATCTCTACTCCGATCACTTCATCTGCTACAGATGCTGCAAGCTGAGCGATAGTTCCGGTTCCGCTGTAGAGGTCAAAGACTACTTTATCTTTGGTGTCTCCAATATACTGGCGCACTACAGAATAGAGCACTTCAGCTGCCAGTGAATTGGGCTGAAAGAATGAAAAAGTACTAATTTTAAAGCGCAATCCTAAAAGAGTTTCATAGAAGAAATCCTGCCCGTACAGGATACGCGTCTCATCACTTTGTACCACATCTGAAAGAGAATCGTTGATAATGTGCATAATTCCAACGATTTTTCCTTCCAGCGAAAGTGCGAGGAGTTCTTCTTTCAATGGTTCCAGATCATGTTCTTCCTGACTTGTTGTAATCACATGTACCAGAATTTCTCCGCTTGTCACACCGCGGCGCAGAAGCAGATGACGCAGATAGCCTGTATGCTGCATCTTTTTATAATAGGAAATATTTCGTTTCAGAAAAAATTCGTGTACACATGTCAGAATCTTTGTCATATCTTCATGTACAAGTTTGCAGTCATTTGCAGTAAGTACATCATAAGTGCTGCCTTTTTTATGCAGCCCAAGTGTGAGCGGTCCATCTTTGTATGCATCACCAAAGGAAAACTCCATTTTGTTGCGATATCTGAATTCAATCGGACTTCCGTGGATACCTTCCCACTGATAGTCCTCGCCGTTTAATGCACCTTCAAGCAGGTCACGGACCTGGCGTTCTTTCATTGCCAGCTGGTTCTCATAGGACATTGTCTGGTACATACATCCGCCGCATTCCGGGAAAATGCTGCAGACAGGTTCTCTTGTCTCAAGCGGGGATTTCTCCAGAACTTCCAGCAGGCGTCCCTCTGCACGACCAGAACGTTTCTTATTGATCATAAAACGCACTTTCTGGCCCGGCATACCATTCTTTACTGTAACTTTCTGGTCATCTACCATTACAATTCCTTTATTTGGAAAATCTACTTTTTCAATTACTCCTTCGTAAATTTCGCCTTTTTTCATATATCCTCCTGTATTATTCTCTATCTTCACAAATCTGATACGTAGCGTACCATGCAAATTACTCTCGCAAAAATAGCCCCGGGGATAAGCCGGAGCTATTTGTTCTTTTTCATAATTACACTTTATATACGGATAAAATCTCCGCGTCTGCTTACTGCAAACAGGTAATTATTCCTCTTCGTCTTCGAAATAGTCATCGAAGTCGTCGTCAAAATCCTCTTCGAAATCTTCCAGATAATCTGGTGCAAAGAAGTGATATACAGCAAATGCGATACCTGCTACTGCTGCAACTGCGCCAATGATTGCCA
>OLNF01001006.1_pt1 | contig 24898 bp, 45 predicted proteins | sample 1673061 | NCBI WGS metagenome assembly OLNF01 (sample SAMEA3136751, study PRJEB25190) | human gut metagenome
TAAAATTTTTATTTTTTAATTAACTGAGTGTACAAAAAAGTAAGCTACATATCAAAATATTATATAAGCTGACTTTTTTATAAAAAAATGATATAATATATTATATTATATCAAAAATTTTAAACAATTAATCATTATTGTTATATTGTGCTATAAATGATGTGTTCATATATTTTGACCAATATGAATATACATTTAAATCTTCTGTATCCATCGCATATTTTTTAGTCTTAAAATATCTTTTAGTTGTTTTAACATCATTGAAAAATCGTTCACGAATTTCATTATCAATACAAACTCTATTAATTGTTACTTTATCATCACCGTTTCTATAAGCGATTCTAATAATGTGCTTTTTTGGATCTCTAATTAAACAACTAGTACCAGTAATTTTAGATGTAAATTGAGCTGAAACATCAACAAAATTTGCTGGATTTACTTTTTTATGTTCAACAGATAATTCCTTCCATAATTGATGAATTTCATCATTTCCTGAATATTGAATAACAATTGAATCATCTAATGGATATTCGATGACTTTTTTTAGTTCAATAGCTTTAGCAAATAACTCTCCAAATTCCTTCATCGATAATTTCAATAAAGAAAATGATTCGATTTCTCCTCCATCTTTTCTAGTTTCATACAAACAAATTTTACATGGTTTGATTAATTTTCCGATTAACATTTTTATATTCTCCTTAAAATATTAAAATTCTTTATCTCTCAACTATTTTTTATTAATTAATATAAATTATCATATTCCCTTGAAATCGTTGTGAGATCAAGGGAGATTAATGAAATATTTAATTTTAATCAATTACATGAACTAATACGCGGTAATGGAGAATTTGGATGTTATACCCTCCAGCTAAAATTGTTTCAACTTTAACTGTATGTTTATCACCAACAACCACACCATTAATTATACCATTGTTAGCAATTTTTAATCTTGAAACATCTTGAATTTCTCCAGCTTTTTCTTTAATTCTATTTACAAAATCATTATATTTATACTCAACGTCTTTATCAAGAATTTTATTTAATTTTTCTTCATTAAATTTTCCAGAAGCTCTATTGGTTGTTATATCCATTGTTAACGATGTTATTGGAGCAAAATATTTTTCTTCCCATTTACGGTGAATTCTATAAGTTGATGTATAACCTAATCTAGTAACTAGCTGTAACATATGTTGATATTCATTTGATTTTTTATATTTTTCATATTCTTCTTCTTTATTGTAAAGTTCAGAATAGAGTTTTACATTTTCAGCATAAAATTTATACGCTTCTATTTTCCATTCTTGAAGAAAATTCCAAATAACTTCGATTTTTTCTGAGCTATTAAATTCATCAATTTTAGTTACTTGATCTTGATATTTTTTAAGTGTTTCGTTTGCTTCAGCTAAATCTCTATTTGCACTTCTGATTTCTCTCTCTCACAATTTTCTATCCAATCTTTTTTAAAATCATCTTTTCTTTCTTCAAAAGTGTTTAACCAACCATATTCTTTTTCAAATTCTTTTTCAGAATCTTTTTTTGCGGTCCATTTAGTAATTCTTTTTTCAATTTTTTCAATATCTTTTTGTTTCTTTTCAATTCTTTTTTTGTAATTCTTCTTTAGTCATATTAATAATCTCCTTTTTATTTATCTTACAATATTATTATATAATTAATTGAATAATAAATCAACCATTTTATTTAAAATATTATAATATTTACAAATATAATATAGCATATTATTTAGCAAAAATCAGCTATAAAAAAAATACCTTATTAGTAAATAAGGTATCTAATCTCGCGCTTAATTCAGATCTAATTCAAATATAAGTGAATATAAAATATTTAAATGAATATTTTATGGAAAGGAGGAACAGGCAATAGTCTTTAATTTATGAAAGGGGTAATAATAAGGACTACTACATTAACTATGAAAAACTATATTTTGCGCGTTTGTAAGAAAATCAATTTAATTCTTACATATATAATATACAATAAATTGATCAATTTTGATTAATTTTTGCTATTTATTTTTTCAATATGGTTACATTTTGGATAATTAGAACATCCAAGAAACATTCCATATCTACTTTTCCTAATAATAAGGTTTCCACCACACTCTGGACATTTTTTTGCTTCAACGTTTGGTGTTACTTTACTAATTTCTTTTTCTAAATCAGAATAAAAATCAGTTAAAAAATGAACTCTATTATCCTTACCTGTTGCTATTTTATCTAAAGATGATTCTAGATTTGCTGTATATTTATAATCAACAATATCAGGGAAACTTTTATCTAAAAAATTAATTAATTTTAGAGCTAAATCTGTTGGACAAATTTTCTTGTTATCAATTTTGCAATAATTTCTTTTTTCATCTAATAATGTTGTTACAATTGTTGCGTATGTTGATGGTCTTCCAATTCCTAATTTATCTAATGTTTTAATTAAAGACGCTTCTGTATATCTAGATGGTGGTTGTGTTGTTTTTTCAATCGCTTCTAAATTTGTGTTTGTTAATTTTTCATCAATATCAAATTTTTCTTTAACAATTTCTTCTTTATCCTTATCATCTGTATACGAATAAGCTTTTTTCCATCCATCAAATTTTTCTTCTTTAGATGATATTAAAAATCTATATTTATCATTATTAATTAAATATTGAGTATCAGAAATAATTCTAGGTTTCATAATAGAAGCAACTGTTCGGCAATAAATTAAATTATATATTTTTAAAAGTCGTTGATCTGGTATATATGATTCCAATTTTTTCGGCGTCATATTTAAATCAATGACCCTTATAGCTTCATGACCAGCTTGAGTGTTTGCACCTTTTTTTCCTTTTTTAACTGTTCCAACATATTTTTTTCCAAAATTTGCTTCAATATAGTCTTTAATAAAAGGAATAAAATCATCGGAAATATCCGCAAAATCAGTTCTAATATAAGTAATTAAAGCAACATGTTTTCCATTTATCTCAATTCCTTCGAATAATTTTTGAGCGTAACTCATTGAGTCTTTAACCCCAATACCTAATTTAGAACTCACTTCCTGTTGATAAGTTGATGTGATAAAAGGTAAAGGAGCGTTTTGATTTAATTCTTTTGTTTCTATATTGGTGATAAGGTAATCATGTTTTTTACAATCGTTAATTATTTTATCACATAGATTTTTATCATTTAATTTAGACTCGTCTTTTTTATCATCACCTATATATTTAGCTTTAAAATCAACATTATTTTTATTAAAGGATAAATAAAGTTCGTAATATTTTTCTTCCTTAAAATTAATAATTTCTTTTTCTTTATCAACAACTAATTTAAGTCCAGCACTTTGACATCTCCCAACCGAGCGTGCGTTGATTTGTTGATGAGCGATTGGTGATAATCTATAACCAACAATTTTATCTAAACAACTTCTCGCTTGAGCTGCTTCAACTAATTTATCATCAATTTCTGTTGATTGTTCAATAGCTTTTTCAATAGCGTATTTTGTAATTTCATGATAAGTTATTCTAGAATATTTTTTATCAGAAATTTTTAAAAAAGTTTTTAACGCCCAGGCAATAGCTTCTCCTTCACGATCACCATCGGTTGCAATAATAATATGATCAGCTAAATTAACCTGTTCTTTTAATTTATAAACAACTTCTTTTTTATCATCTGATATTTTAAAATCAATATTAAAATTATTTTTTGGATCAATTCCCATATTATATAAACCTGAGTCGGCTATTTTTGTAATATGACCAACAGAAGCTTTTACTATAATATTTGAATAATTTAATGATTTTAATATCTCGGTAATCGTTTTTACTTTATTTGGAGACTCAACAATCATCAAGTATCTTTTCTTTGTATCTATAATCATATAATCACCTCAATGTAATTATACATTTATTAGTTATTAGAATCAACTGATTTTTTAGATAATTTATCGATTTCGGTTTTCATTTTTTCTACAGCGTTGTTAACTAATTCTTGAGTAAACCATAAATAATAATTTAATTCTTCTTCGCTTTCATAAGAACATCCAACAGGTGCACACTTCATATAAATTCTAAAAGCTTCCGCAACACTATTAGGATCATAGATTTGTTTTCTAACACAAAAATTATCCAACTCTCTCACACCATCTTTTAACACTAAATCTACATACATACGTTTAGATTTATCATTGTTGACTAGTCCATGAGCTTTTAACCAACTAATATAATGTTCGTTATATTTATTTACAACACTATTTAATATATACTCATTAACTTGTTTTTTATCTGAAACAACAGTGCAAATATTTTGAACAAATTCTTCATATGAATCTGTTTCTTTACACCTTGATATAAAATATAAATTTATTTTTCTCATCTTTTTTACCTATTTGCTGAATCAGAGGTAATTAATGATGATAACATATCACCTCGTCCAACAATCCTTCTATAAAAATCTTTTGTTAAATTTGAATTTTTTTCATAATATCCAACTATTCGTAAATAAAAATCATATCCAATTTTATCTCCGTTTGGTTTGGTTTCTATATATCCAATAATTCTATTATAATAATCTTTAATTGGTTCTCTCATATTTAATACACCTCGTCTCCATAATTATCAATATATTCTTTTACATCTTTATAATTAGCTTTAAATTGATCTTCATCAATAATATAAGCTGCTGTGATATGTTTAAATTTATCATTTAACCATTTATTTATCCACATGAACATTTTCTTATCATTAAATAATAATCTCTCAAAATTAACTGAATAATGATCCGGTAATTTATCTAAGTCTGGAACAACTGGTCCATAATAAGCTATTGTTGCAGTTCCTAATGATGTTTTAACTAATAAATAATAATAGAAACCATCATCCTCATTTACTGCTTCTAGAGCAAAATTTCCTATATTATCAATATCAATAAAATTTGTTGCTTTTAACTCATTTGCGAAATCAAATTGCATTCTTTTTCTCCGATTTAATTGATGTATCAAATTGAACTTTTCCTTCATTAACAGCTTTCATAAAATCCATCGCTTCTTTTAATTCTTTAGCGTCTTTATCTTCGTTAACAATTTTGTTTATTTTATCCGCTTTTTGTTTGATATAAATTGGATATAAATAATTTATTAATTGTTTTTGATCTTTGTTAGATAAATTATCAAAATCCCATTCTGGATCAATTTCTAATCCATCTTCATCTAAAACAACTCCATCTAAATAATTAACCATTCTCACAAAAGTTTCAGCGGCTGGTCCGTTTAAAATATTTTCTTCAGGTTTTGCTGTTGCTGTTTGATAATTTACTTGAATTTTATTAGGTCTTAAAACAAAAAATTCTTTATCAGGAATAGATATATCACGTTCTCTTGAATAATGATAATCAGAAGATTTAACAATCATCGGGTTAATATATTCCTTAATCACTCCATCATTAAATTTAATACAAATAACTCTCTCTTTTATTCCAATTTGTGGAGCTGATAAAGCGTATAAAGTTGGATATTTTTTAAGTTTTTCCTTTAACTCTTTAATTGTTGATCGTGCGTCAATTGGATTTACTTCATCTGAACGATCTCTTAATTTATCTAAATCAAACTCTAAATGTTTACTCATCTTTATCTCCCTCCACCACAAAAGCGTAATAATCATCGATAAAATTTGCGTTTAAGCTAATTTTAAAATCCGGTACATAATAAGATAATACGGTTGCAAATTCACCGCTCATACTTGATGAATCGCTTAAATCTAAATAATCACATGAATCTAATAAAGTGTAATATTTAGAAAATTCATCACTATTTTTTAATTTAACGATATAGCGATCTTTTTCCATTTTACCTTCATCTTTTATTCCAATTTCATCTAAAAGATCTTTTAATTTATTTTGATCCATTTTTAATCTCCTTTATTCGTTCTTTAAACGTTTTTAATCCAACTTTATCAATTTCTAAATCTTTTTCTTTATCTATATTATTATCGATAAAATATTGGTTTAGTTCTTTATTTTGTTTCTTATATTTAGCTTCTTTTTCATCTCTATTTGGTTGAAATAATAGATACATAATATAGGATAATCGTTTATAATTTTCCTCAATTCCTTTAACTGGAAGAAGTAAATTATTTAATTCTTCTTCTGTGCAATTTCCTTTTGCAAAATCATCCTTCATTTCATCTAATTCTGAAACTAGTTCTAAATACATTTTTTCAATATCGTGATAATATTTTTTAACATGTTTAACGCTCATGTTTAATCCTCCTTATTTATCATATAATATATTATACAATAATTAAAAAGAAAACCCCAGTATAATCTGAGGTTATTTAATTTTTTAATTTAATTTAAAGTTATATCGATATCAACAACATCATCACATTTATCTTTAAATATTAATAATTTTTGAGATGGTTTTGAAAATAATCTTCTTCCAAAAGCGTATTGTTCTGTACCAACAATAGATCCATTAATAAAGACTTTACATCCCTGAAACTCTTTAACCGCTGAGTTATGATAATGAGCTAAAAATATAAAATCAATCCATTCTTGAGTCAATCCGATAAAATTTTGTACTGATGTTGTTTTAGAATCTTGATGACCATGAGCAAATAAAGCTTTTTTATTAAATAATTTAATAGATCCTATTCCTCCATCAATTTCATTATCAATAAATTCAATAGAAGTATCTTTTAAACGTTCTTTAATAAACCAATCAATAATTTTACTAAATTGTTCTTTTTCAACATGTTCATTCTTATTTGCTATAGCTCTTGAATGATTATCATATACGCTTCTATAAGTAATAATTGGAGCTGCTGCCTGTAACTGATTAATAAATGAACTTAAATATTCTCCAGCAACCATGATTTGTTCAGCAACATCCATTTGTGCTTCAATTCGAGCGTTTGTATGAATTATTCCAGCTATTGCATCACCTAAATTGATAATATTTAATTTTTGAACATTATTTTTTAAACAATAATCGATTGTTTTATCTAATAATATATTTAATCGTTCTAAAGCGATATCTTTATTATATACATTATAATAATTGTTACAGTCAACACCTATATGTAAATCTGATAAGAGCAACACAGCTTCGGTATCTCTAGATTCTATTTTTTCAGGAGCTGTTACTTTTGGTAAATCTTTAAATTTATCAGCTGCTAATTTTATTTCTTCAATAAGATTTTCAATTCGAACTTCTTCTCTAATATCTCTTCTATAAGCGTTGTACCAATCTCTTATTTTTTGTTTTTTAGCATAATTATCTCTATAATCTATAGACTCAGTTTCTTCTTCCAGTACTTCTTCCGGTTCTTCGTTTCTTAATTTACTATATCGATACACCCTTACTCTAAAAGCGTCGGTGGATATATTAGCGTATTTACCAGTTAAGAAGTTTTTATGATTTAAAAATTCTAATAACCAACTCCAGTTTCTTTTACGTACAGGTAATTCTCTAAATAAACATCCTATTTCTAATACATCGGCGGTTTTTGGATCTAGACTATCCACATATTGTTTAAATTCGGTTAAATTCATTAATTATCTCCTTCAAATTCATCATCATCAATTGGTTCATCAATTTTTGTTTCATTTACAACTTTTGGTTCTTCGATGACCTCAACCGGTTTTGATTCATTTACATTTTCTTTTAATATCATAGAAATGATATCAGTTATTTTATCTCTCGATTGTTTATCTAATTTTAGATCAGCGGATTCTCCAACATTAATGTTAACATTATTTTGTGTTTTATTAACTTGAACCGCGGTGATTTCTTTTATTCCATCAACTAATTTTTGTGATCTCTCAATTTGATTTCCAATAGCGTTCATATAGTCTAATATTTCTTTATTAGATATTTGATCAGCTCGTTTTGTTAATCGCTCCTCAGCTTCATTATTTACTTTATCTAATAGACTGTTTAATTGAGCTACTCTAATTGCGTTCTTTTTCGTGTTGTTAATATTAAATTGTTGATATAGATTTTCCAATTCATCTTTATTTTTAGATTGAGCTATTTTGTTAATTAAATCAGCCGCATCGTTATCAATTGTGGTTATTGGATTAGTTTCTTTTTTTACCGCATCTTCCATTAAATCAGCCCTTTATACATCTCAACTAATTTAGCACTAATAGCTTTTTCTAGTTTATGTTTTAAACTTGGTTCATGACCGGAATTGATACTTTTTAAATCCAACTCAAGATCGTTACTAGGAATAAATTTCATTTTAACATCTTTTAAATCAGTTTTGATAATAAGTTTTCCAAATCCAAAATCTAATTCAGTTATATCCTCGTTATTTAATATTGACTCATATACAGAGCTTCCAATAATATCTCCACATAATGATAATAATTTATCTAAATGAGTTTCATCAAGGTTTGATAACTTTGATAAATCCGTACTTATTTTTTTCTTCATTAATTTTTTTCTCCTTCCATCTATTATATCGATCCATCGCCATAATCGCTTTATAGTTATTTCGAGATAATATATAATCACAATTATTTTCAACTGAGTTTTTATAGTTATTTTCAGATCTTAACAGTTTAATATTAACTCCATTTTCAAATATTTCATTTCGATCTAAAATAACTAATTCTTTTTTCATTTCTAATAGTTTATCTTTTAAAGTCATAATCATTTAATAATTCCTTTAGAACTTGCATATTTTGAATAACCTGTTTTTTATCAGAAACTTTAACATCTAATTTTTTTAAAATTGCGTCTAGATTTGAGTCGTTGTTTTCTAAATCCTCTAAAGCTAAAAGTGATGTTAATATATTATTTAAATCGGTTATTGTTGGAATAGTAATTGTTTGACCACCATAATAATTTATAAATTTAATAAAATTTTCATTATCCAGCACATATATAAGTTCACTTAATGTGGAATAATTAGGGTTATTTTTTAATTTATATAAACAAAAAAGAATTAAAGAATAGATATCTTTTTTATCAAGCTCCTCTAAAGCTTTTATAATATTTCCTTTTCCTCCAACTCCCATTTTATTCCTCCTTTTGATTTTTACCGTATGTTGAAAAACCTGTTGCTAATATATTATCTAATTCTTGATCAGATGGTGTATAATATTTTTCAATGTTACATTTTTCATCCTCTAATAAAAATAATGTTTTTCTTAATTGTAAATCAATCAATTCTTTTGTTATTAAGGAATCAGTAGAATAATTGATAATATAATCCTTTTTATTTTTCAATTGATCATAAATTTTGTTACTTTTTTTCGTATCAGATATATCTTTAAATTTATTTTCAATAGTTAAACAATTTAATAAACTTAAGTATTCAGATAAAGCTATTTGATATTTTTGTAATTTATTTTTCTTAAACATACTTATATTTAAAGCGTCGTTAACATATTTTGGAAAATTTTCAAATAATTCCGCAAAAGCTTTTTTTCGCTTATACTCAAATTGATCATTTGCTTGATTATATACATAATCACGAGCGGCTTCAATCTCATCATTTCCATCTATATCTGGATTTAATATTTCATCATAATTAGTATTTCTCCAGGTTATCGCCATAAACATAAGCGCACCTTTAATGTAATTAAGTATTGATTTTATTGCTCTATTTGCTGTTGCGTTTTGATCATAATTTTGATTTTTAGCTGTGAGTCTCATAAATAGTGTACCAGCTGTTTCAATTGAAAAATCATCATAATCCTGTTGTTTATTAAATAATTTTTTCTTAACACTTAACGCGTAAATAATATTATATAAATAATTGTATACATTTTCTATTTCTATATTTGATAATTTTCTTAGAGCTATAGGATTGTTATTTTCATCTCGTTCATAAATTGTTTTATCAATATAGATACATAGATCTGTATATTTCATATTATATGGTTTTCTTTTCATAATATATAGCTAACACCATCTTGATTTTTTACCACGGTAATTGTTGCGTCGTTTCCAATATTTAATGTATCAGCGTGATGAGAAATAATAAATATACTCTCTATATCTGATAATTTATTTGTAATAAAATTAAGAATTGAATCACATCCAATGGAATCCAAATTATCTAAAATTTCATCCAAAACAATAATGTTACTCGTAAATCCAGTATATTCTTCCATCATAGCTCTAATTGCAAATTGAATAATTAAATCAACTTTTTGTTGTTCACCACCACTTAAAGCTTCCAATGGTTTTTTACAATAAGTAATATTTAAATTGTTTCCGTCGAGATTAAAATCAAGTTCATCTGTTCCAAAAATATCTTTTGCGTAATTTTTACTTTTTTGATCAATATATTTAATAATGTTTGATAATAATATACCTCTAAAGTCTCTTTTTACTAAAGTGTTTATTTTTGTAAGAACATCAATGTGTGTTTTTACCTCCTCTTCTTTACTAATAATATACAATATTTCATTGTTTAAAATAGCTAAATTATTATTTAAGGAATTAAGAGATTCTTCACATTGTTTTTTAGCTTGATCAAATAATTCTTCATTTTTAACAACATCAATTAGCTTTATTTTTAAATCATTTAGTGTTTGATTTAAGTTATTTATGTTATTATTAATTAAATTTTTTTCATTATCATAAGTTTGTTTAGTTTCTTTTATTTTGATTTCTTCGTTAACATATTTAGCTTTTATATCATCAGTATTTAATTTATAAGCTTCCTGTTGCTTATTGTTTTTATCCTCTAATGTTTTTATTTCTTCAGTTAATACTTGAACTTTATTTTTTTGCACTGATGTATCCTGTTTATGAACATGTGGAAGTTTTTGTTTACACATTGGGCAAACATCCTTTATTGATTCCAATGTTTTTATTTCATTTTCTAGAGTTCTTTTTTCAGTTCTTTTTTCTGTTAATAATGTTTTTACATCTAAATTATGTTTATTGAATTCTTCAGTTTCATTTGAAATTTCATCATTTTTTGCTTTATTTAGTTCTAATAAATCATTATTTGCTTTTTCTAGTAAAGAAGATATTTTATTTAATTGAGAATTTAACTCTCCTAATTGATTTTGAGTTAATAATATATTTTTATTAATATCATCTTTTTCTTTATTAAAATCAGGTTTTTGTTTATATTTTAATAATTCTGTTTGTTTCTCAGCAATTGATTTTTCGGTGATTATTTTTTCTGTTTCTTTTTTAGTTTTATCTAAATTAATATTATTTTTTTGTTCAGTTAAATCATTAGATCTGTTTTCAATTCTCTCTTTAATATCTTCCAACATATAATCGCTGTGTGATAATTTTTCTAATAAATCTTTTCTTCCTGATGGAGTGTTGTTTGAAAATTTATGAGGCATCCCTTGACCGATAATAATGACTTCCCCAATCAAATCTGATGTTAACTCTGGAAGTAAATTATTTAAAATTTCTTGAGATTCTCTCACACCTTTTCCTGATTTATCCACATTATTTACTTTAATTTTTAAATCAGCTTTATTTTTATTATCACGAGATCTAGTTATTTCATAATTATCTTTATCAGCTGAAAAAATAAGTGTAACGCTCATATTACCATTAGTAAAAATATTGTTTAAATTTGATGATAATCCTTGAATTGTTTCACCGGTTAAAGCGTAACATAAAGCACTAAAAATTGTTGATTTACCTGATCCATTACTTTTTGCACCATCTTTAGGATTTTGGTTTATTCCTTCAATTAATGTATATCCGCGATCAGCTAAATCAATTTCAGCGTGACCAAAGCTAAGAAAATTATCAATAATTAATTTTTTAAATTTTAATTTCATTTGCAAATCTCCTTTAACTCTTTTTGAACTATTTCTGTGCTACCTAATGTATCAATAATATAATCTTTTAATTGTTTTAAATGGTCAACTTTTTCTAGCTTAATAATTTCATTTTCATCGGATTCAACTTCTTTATCAAAAATTGTTATTCTTTTAGCTATTATTTTATTAGAGATTCTTAATAGATCCTGTTCTAACAATGATTTTTGTGATCGTTCACATTTTATATTAATAACCGCATTATCTTTTAAGATACTTAATTTATCAACATCATTTGGATATTCTATTTGATAAAAATTAAATGAATGCGGATTTTCAAAAAACTCTAAACTCATATTATCTGTATCAAGTATCCAACACCCATGAGAATATTTAAAAGCGTCCTCACTAAAATTTTGACCACATAAATTACCTACATTTAATACTTTTTTAGATAAGAATGATGAATTATGTAAATGCCCATTTAAAAATAATTTACAACCTTTTTCAATATCATCAATAGCAAATCCATCTTTAGATAAAAATCCACCAAAATTAAATCCAGCAACATCATTGTGACTTAAAATAATTGAATCTTTATCTTTAACATAATAAGTAAATTCTTTTCTGTTATTTTCAGTGATATAAGGGATAAAAACAAATTTATCTTTATCTAATACAATAGTTTTAGGTTGAGAAATTATTTCAAATCCTAATTTTTTTAAAATACTCACCGATGAATATTCAAGCGAAGCAACATCACTATCATGATTTCCAACTAAAATATAATGAGGTAAATTATTCCATCTAATATCTTGAACTGCGGTTGCTTCCATTGAGTTAATAATCGGTTTATCAAAAGTATCACCTAGATTAAAAACTGCTGAACAATTTTCTTTTTCTGCTAATTCTTCTGCCCAATTAATGGAATCAATAATATGTTCAAGTCGAACAGAATACTTTATCCCTTCCTGTTTAACAATTGAACTACCCTGTGATATATGAACATCAGAATAAATAAGATATTTCATTATTCTACCTCATGAATATCTTTTAAAGCTTGAACAGCAAAATCACAACAATTAATAAATTCATCGATACATTCTGATAATGAAATAGGGTCGGTAATGGTATTTTTTAGACTCTTTAATATATCGATAACATTATTTGATAATTCATTAACTTTACAATCATGGTTAATTTTATCCCATTCTACACTTAATCGAACAACACAATACCCTTCTCCTTTGCTATCAACGAGTTTTTGTTCAATGTTTAAACCTTCGGTTATTGGTAAAGTCTTTATTCCAAAATATTCATTATTAACAATTCCTACGAATACTGATATATTAGATATTCTAAAATATTTTCCTTCCAATAATGTTTTAAATTCTTCATTTCCCATTTTTTTAACTTCCATATTATTTTAATTCTCCTTAATTTTATTATAATATATATTTATACATTAATCAACACTAATTTAATACGATGTTACTTTTTTACATATTTTAAATCCAAAAATACAATAATCTTTATCAAGCCCATATTCTGGAATATTTTTCAATACATATGTTATTTTAACAATAAAATAATTATCAGGATTAGTTTGATTGTTTTCAAATAAAATAAGTTTTACTTTATCTCCAACTTTATAGTCACAATCATTTTTTCTAATTTCAAATCGTTTATTATGTAATAAAATATCATAAAAGTATTCAGGTAGTATTTTCTTAATTATCATTTTGTTTATTCTCCTTTGATTATTTTATAATCCTAATTCTGCTAATGTGTATTGTTTATCCAGTTCCATGTTTTCATACATATTATTTTGAATTTGAAATCCACATATAACAAATTCCTTATCAACTTGAATATCAATAAAATAAGTTGTCTGATAGATAAGACCAGACCTTGTTATGGTATATATTTTTCTGCTAATAGAAATAACTTTATCTCTAAAAGACTTGATAAATGTTGATAGATATTTCTTTTCTTCTTTATTTAGAATATTAGGAATATCAATTTCTATTTCTAGGTCTAAAAATCTATTGTTGTAGAAATCATTATTATTAAACCCTGAATTTTTATCATATGATGCTGTATAACTTTCTAACCCTTGAAATATAAAATTGTCGCAATATCTGTTTCCAAATAATTTACATAATAAAGCTTTATTGTTATACCATTGTTCCACAGTAATATCTCGTAATTTAATTTTCTTTTTCATTTTCTTTAATTTTTCCTTTCATTTAGTTTTAAAATAATTTTAACTTGATTACATATAATTATCAGGGTGTACATAAATAAAACCACCAAAACCACCGAAACTATTTTTTTCAGCAATAGCATCGATAACTATTTCATCATAATTATCTTGAATTCCAGCAAAATTACTTATCCATGTTTTGAGCTCACTTTCTTCGATAGTTATTTCTTTTACTAGACTTTCATGCTTCCATTCTGATCCATCATATACTGTATATTTTATTAAATAAGTTTTTATCATTTTATTTTTATTTTATCCTTTTTAACTTAATTAATGGTTTCATAAACATAATTCCGTTGGAAGATATGCTTTAGCCCATTCCATTCCAGCAAATGCATATTCACCGTCTTCATTTTCAAACACAGGTATTATTATATCAGGAATATAGTCTGTAAGTTCTATCATTATTGCTATACAATGAACATCTGGATTATATTTTTGTTTTGTAAAGAAACAAACATGATCTCTAAATGGTGCAATAACTACTTTTAAATATTCTTTTTCTTTTTCTTCTAAAATAGAATGGAGTTCAACTTCTTGATTTAAAAAATCATCATTATATTTTTCTTTATTATTTATCCATGAATTTCTGAAAAGTGAGTCTGAGCAATTTAAACCTTGAAATACACAACCATCACAACTTTCACGCTTATCGAAGTTACATAACGCATTTCTATTTTTATCCCATTGTTCGTTAGTTAAATCTTTTAATTTAATTAATTGTTTCATTTTTATTTTATCTCCTCATCAAAATCAACGTCTTCAAATTCATAAATTTTATACTTTTTTGATTTATAATAATCAACAGACGAATATGTATTAGTGTTATCATAACCGGTATCTTCTTTATGTTCTTCCCAACAATTCCATGCTAGATAACTATATCTATTAACCCATTCTTTACCTAATCTATCAAATGCTTTTAATAATTTGTTCGCTTTTTCTTCTGTGTCGCAATGAATAGCGATTTTTTTCTTGCTATTCCAAAATTCGGATAATTTAATTTTTCTTTTCATTTTTATTCCCTTATAACTTTCCATTCATGTTTTTCTAGCTCTGAACAACAATCATCATTAGTCCAACGAATAAGTTTTAATAATTCTTCTTTTTCATGTTCAGAATAATCTTTTAAATAATGATCTAAAGCTCTATTGTTTGCTCCAATAATTTTGAGATTAGGAATATCATCATCTTCCGCTTCAAATATTCTTAATAAACAATCTTTTATTCTATTTAGAGTGATCATTCGTATTTCTTTATTCATTCTATAACATCTCCTTTAAAACTTTTTTTCTTACTTCAATAGTTTTATCACCATTTAGGATTTTACATAACCATTCAGGGCGAATACTGATTAAAATATACATATCATTACCTACATCAGCTAGTCGCATCATATTTTGTGGAGCTTTTCTTACTAATTTATTTGATTTCCAACTCCAGTAATCAACTAAGTCTTGTGGTCTTGAAAATTTCGTTAGATTGCTAATATGTAAAGCATAACCATCTTTTTGTTTTAAATATTCATCTAATTGATCATAAGATAAACAACTTTCTTCAAATAGTTTATTATCGTATTCATAGTTTCCAAATCTTCTTCTAACATAACCTTCTTCTTCAAAGTCAGGTGAAAATCCAGCACCAATATTTACTAATGGTCCACAACGAAAATAATAATCAATTGCGTCAGTTTCAATATCACATTCAGCAACAATTTTACCATTTAAAGGTAACCCACAACTACCAGGTTCTTTATAATGAGTAAAATATATAGGTTCATTTTCATATGGAAAATCATCTTTAACTAAATAAGGTGCTTTTTTTGTACAATATAATAATGCTTTAACTTTTTTCATTTTTGTTACTCCTCGCTTGATAAAAATTTTTTAATTAGGGGTTTTATAGCGTCTGTTGATTGTTGAATTGCTTCATAATAATATTTAAATTTATCCATTTCTTTATGTAGTCTATACATTGTATCAGCGTTGGAACTTTTTTCAAATTTATCAGCTATAACATCATAATTATTTTTATAAGATGCTTTAAGTGTTTCTAAAGTGCTTATAATTCCTTTTGCTTCAATATCATTCATTTTTAATCTCCTGTTACTCTACTCTATTTTTAACTACATTAATATTATAATAAAAAAAGCTCTAATAATCAAGAGCTATTTTAAAAATCTATTTTATTCCTGTTAATTCTTTAAATTTTGGAAGTTGTTTACACCAATCAATAAATGTTTTCCATTCCTTTAATCGATGCCCATTTCTTTGTATACATATTGTTTTTAATTGACGATAATTTGTAGTCATGGTTGCTCCTAAACAAAATCCACATGGAAGAGACGCAATTATTTTATACCACAATTCGTTTGCGCGTTCAATATTATTTTCTTCTTTTGCTTTATTATAATCAGCGATTAACATTTCTAATACATCAATTATTCTTAAATCAACATTATTTGTGCATTGATTTTTGATATCAAATTTTAAAACACAGTGCATTGTTGATTGAGAACTAACAAACTCTAACCAATGATATCTTTGAGCCTGTTTCCACCAGTATAATGGTGCAACAATATCCATAGTTACTAAACATGCGTTCAAAAATGTATCATGACCGGTTCCAGGAGCAACTTGACCTAATTTAATAGCTCTAATATTATCTTTTTCATCTAATTCAGATTCATCCCTTAAATTAGTTCTATATGAATTTCCAGATGCAACAATAGCTTTTTCTATTCCATATACTTTTGTATTTTCAATTTTAAATTCCATATTAATATTTACCTTTTAATTTTTAATAGCTGAAAAATGTTGAAACCACAAACCCGTCTTTTAAATATTGTTCAATATGTTTTATCATATTTTCAACAGCTTTTGCGTGACTATAATCATAATCATCATCAGCTTCGGTATCAAGATATTCTTCATCATATTCGATTTGTTCTTTACAATCATTTATTTTTTCTTGAAATTTATCAAACACAAGGTCTGTTGTTGCCCTTAATTGAAGTTCCTGATATTCTTTTATTTCTTCTTTTAATTTAGATATACGCTTTTTAGCTAATAATAAACTTTCAGCATGTTCCTTATATTCTTCTTCAACAACATTCATAACATGTTCTTTAAAATCATTAAAATCAATATATTTGAGTGTTACGGAATAATCTGGATCTCTTGTTGGTAATGGATAATTATCAAATTCTTTGTTAAAAACAGCTCTAATATCTTTTCTAGATTCCCAACCGAATGAACAACCATACTCCCAAGCATAAGTAACATCACAACGACCACAAACCCATGTGTTATCCTCTTCTTTTTTTGATAAATTATGTTTTATTAATTCTCCATTTTTATTATCCCATACATCATAACCTATATCTAATCCCATATTATTATCTCCTTTACTAATTATTTTCTATATCCGATTTCGAGTTTACAACAATATACAATATAATCGGATAACTTATTTAAAACAGTATCAATTTTCCTTAAATCTTTTGCATTATCTCCGTGCGTGATTGAATATCTCCAAAGGCTGATAATTGTATTTTTAAAATCAGTGCCTAATATTTCTCGAGCTTCTTCTTTAAGTTCGTCTGGAATATTTTCTGATTCAACAATTTTTTCAACAAATTTTTTAATATTTTCATCCATAATAATCTTATAAACTTTGAACACCAAATATAACTAAAGCAATAATTGCTATTACAATTAAAGCAATAAATATTAAATATTTCTTCCCATAATAGCTTTTTAAGTTGGTTGGTGTTGTAAAATAAGCAAAAATTGTTGCTCCGATTACAAAAATCAATAAAACTAATGCAATTAAAAGTTGTATCATAAATAATTCCTCCTTTTTATATCATACAATATATTTATATTATAATGACTATTGTTACAATAATCAATAATTTTATTAGCAAAATACTATGCCTTTTGCTGGATCATTTCCACTTAAAATTAAATCATAATTTTCATTTGCTAATATAGTTACATATTGCTCAGGTTTTCTAGCACTTATATTATCCGTGTTTTTGGTGGTGATAATTCTAATCATATCCTCTTTAGAAATTTCATCTCCATATTCATTATAAATAGAGCAATTAGGATCATCAAATAATTCTTTCCAATCATCTAAAGATTTTATAGGTTTAGGTAATAAATAACTAGTATCGATTTCTTGATGTAAAACATCATTTTGCATATAATACCATTTTTCTTCATACTTATCTGGATATATACAGAGAGAAAATTTCCATCCACATGAACTTTTTCCGATATGAATATTAACAAAATATTCTTTATTTAATTTATCAACAGTATCAAAATATTTGTTGTTCCAAACATATCCATTAACTAATTCTTGAACTGAATTCCACCAAGTTTCAGAATCTCCAACAATTCCTGGATATCTCTTATCATAATTGCATTTTTTGTGTAAATAATAATTAGTTCCCATAATGTTCTCCTTAAATATAAATAATATACAATAAAATGCTTTTGAAACATAAAAAAATAAAAAAACCACCATCCATTTGAGATAGTGATTTTTCTTATTCTGACCGCTCTAGGCAGCAGAAACACCTGCAATGCAGGAGGTGCAAGCACCTATAATTTACATATATTAAGACTCAGTTACTTTTTATATTTAATTCAATCTAATAAAAATTGAATGGAAATGATTTAAAAGCATCAAACAAATTATCTATTGTATCCTCGTATGCTTTTTTCATATCAGCAGCGTTTGTGTTCATATCAACATGAGGTTTTTTATCAACAAAAGTCATATGGAATGAACCATAAGCTTCAATAAATTTATTTCTTTCATCAATATATTTATTATAAGCGTCTTGTTGTTTTTGTTTTGTTTTTGCTATAAAGTCTGAAATTTGTTTATTACCATCCTCTAAAATGCTTAAATAATCAGCATAAGCGTCTTCGATATTTTTAGCTAAAGTTTTCTTTTCACTAATTTTAGCTAATTTTTCTTGTTGTTCTTCTCGATAAACTTTTTCAGCTTTTTTTAATTCATCAATAGAATTAAATGGTTTTTGAAGAATTTTAGAATAATATCCAAAATCTTCTTTTTCATCAGCGGTTGCTTCTTTTGAGGTGAAGCGTCCTTTTTCATCTCTAGTCATTAATTTAACTCTCCTTTTAGTTTTAATTTTGTGATAATTAATATCCTTTTATTTTTTATCACAACCAATCAATGAATTTTATTATAACCTGAATCTTAACATTATAGTTTTGATTCATTGAAAGCTATTTTTGGATGGATACTAGGATTTGCACCTAGAACTTTACTGAGACCCCTCTCAGCTGTTTTACTCCTTAAACTATAACCATCATAAATAATCCATTTGTTTTTATAGAGGTGAATGGATAGGGCCTCTTGTTCCTTTATACCCTATTAATATACATTTTTATACCGTCATTGTAGCAATAAGTCTTGAAATGATGATCATCCCAAACTTTTTCGAGATTTAATGAATACTTTTTGACTATTTTATTCATATAGTCATTAGCAGCCTGTCTCGAGATAAATGTTCGATCAAACTTTTTCTTCATACCTATTGTTGCAAATGTATAAACATGATTACCAGATGTAAATGGAACTGCGATTTCAGATAGAAATTCAAACATAATTTACTCCTTATTAGTTTAAAGTCGTTTCGGACTTGAATAAATCATGTTTGTTACCGACTAAATTAATTTAGCAACGATATTTATCGACGTTAATTTTATTAAGCATCTATTATAATATACAATAAAATTTTAATTTATTAGGTTACCTTTTAACATATCACAATATTTTACTTTACATTTAAGTGGATTTCCATTTTCATCAATTATTCCATTTAAAACTACATATTTCTTTAAGTCCATTTTATTTCTCCTCCACTACATAGATTTGCATGTTGCAATTTTTTTCATAGCTACTAAATACCGCAACTACATCATAATTGTTAAAGGTGTTATCTTTAAAAGTATTTAAAGTAAATTTAACCTCGTTTATATTTCCACAGAATATAGTTTTTTCATTTATAAAATCAGTAATTTCTACATTAATATCGTGCATAACGCTAGTAAATTCAGTTAATTTCATTTTTTATCCTCCTATTTATTGTTTGTTTTCAATAATGTTACCAATTAACCAAACAATAGTTGTAAATATAAGTGTTGCAACAAGTGTAATTAAATATTGCCACCATTCCATTTTTAATCCTCCTTATTTCTTACATCTTTATATTTTCGTGTGCTTACAACATAATTTACATAATCATCATAGTCTTTAAATTCAATAGGTTTTAATGTAACGCAATCAATGCAAGTTCCTAATTTAGTCAATTCATAATTATTTGCTGAAATACATATAATATATTTAGTGTTATTTTTTTCTAAAGTTTTGATAAATCTTTTTATAACTAATTTTTCTTCTAAAATAACATCTAAGGAAGTTCCAACATCTAAATCATCTAATAATAAATATAAAGTTTTATTTTTTAATCGTTCTAATTCTTTATCAACAATTTCTAAACATGGTAACATATCATATATAAGTTGTTCTCCTGATGATTTGAATTGACCAGATATTTTATCAAATGGACTTGGATTTATTCCTCGAGCGTTAGATTTTTTATTAATACTTAAATAATAAACATCTGAATCACTATTAGGTTTATCATCGGTAAAATGATTTACAAAAGAATTATATCCGTTATAATCATTAAGTAAATTATAAGCAAAATGTTTTAACGCCGTCGGTCTATCTTCAGTTAGTTGAAATATAAGTGTTGATTTTCCAATACCATTACATCCAGTAAAAATATAAACATTGTTTTCTAATAATTCAATCTTATCAGCTTTATATAGTGTTTCATTTTCAAAATAATAACTTTTATTGCAAATATCAAATATCATTTTTTATCCTCATTTCTGTTAACAAATTATCAAAGTTAGCTGGTTTATAATCTAATCGTTCAGCACATACACATTTACAATTTGGTAAAGTATCCATAAAGCATGTTTTTATATGCACATGCCCGAAAAAATAAATATAATTTTTAGCAATTAATTTATCATCATAAAATGGTTCGTGCATCAATATAACTCCAGGTTCGATCATGATTGGTTTTCTCGTTGCTTGAATAAATCCAGCTTCAATATAATCTTTTGGTTTTCTCGTATCATGATTTCCCATAATCAATATTTTTCTTCCATGAAGTGCTTGAGTATATTCTTTTATCTTATCTAATTTATGATACAATGTAAAATCACCTAAAACATAAACCAAATCATCCTTACCCACAACATTATTCCATTTTTTGATTAATTGCTTATTCATATCATCAACATCGGTAAATGGACGATTTGAATATTTAATCACATTAATATGACCAAAATGTAAATCACTAATAATCCATCTTTTCATAAATTATTATATCCCGGCTCTTATTCCAGTTAAATATGTGACTAAAGTTGATGTATATCTATTAAAATTATTTGAACAATTATTAAAAATATTTTTAGCTTCAACAACTGATTCATTTCCTTTTAATTCATCAGAATCAAGAATTTCAGATACTTTTGCTTTTAATTGATTAAATTGATCTCTTCTTTGTAAACACATATACAATTCATTTCTGTGATTATTAAACACTGTTTTAATTGATTTAGATTGATATTTCATTTTTTTTTATTTATCCTTTATTATTTACATCAACATTATAGCATAATTTTAATTTGTTATCGAGGTTTTCCGTCCGCCTTATTCGATTAATTGTTTTAATCTTTGTTGTAAATTCTTTTTACTTTGTTGTAAGAATTTTACATCATTTTTCTTTTCTTGAATAACATTTTTATAGATTTCTATCAAACTATTAAAAGCTTTTAATCTAGCACGAATTTCAGCAATTTCCTCGCCTGTTTCCTCATCAAAGTCATCTCCGTCTGCACAATGAGCTCTTCCTTCGCCTTCGGCAAAATAAGTTCCGTCTATTATTTGAACCTTTACTTTTGTATCTTTATTTATAAAAGTAGTTTTCTTTTCAATTGTATAAGTTTTCATAAATGTTTCCTCCTTTATTTACAAATATATTATAAAATAAAAGAATCATAAAATCAATAGTTTTATAGAATTTTTACAAAATATTTTGAACAACATAATAAACTAATTGTTGATTAGTCATATCTAATAATCCAGATTTTAACCTATAATCAATGTTGGTTAAGAATTTATAGTTGTTAATTAATTTATCATTGCTATATTTGTTACATAAATAATATTGATAATATCTAAATTGTTTTTCAGTCATTTTACATGTTTCTGGATTTGCTCTGTTGTTAAGTTGAACATTAATAACATTTAAGAAATTTTTGATTAAAATAGTTACCAACCCTGTTCCTTCAACATCAATGTAATCAATATTATCTAAAACTTTTTTTATTTCCACTATATCTCGCTTAATTATTGCGTTGGATAAATTAAATATTCCTAATTCGTTTAAATCACAATATCCATTATCATTATTGATTAATCCAAATATTTTATCTTGATCTTTTTTATCAAATATATTTATTTTATTTGCTTCGTTTTCTAATCTATTTAAATCATATTTAGCTATTTCACATAACCATTTTGTTTCCTGTTTAGCTAATCCTGGAATTAACACATTAATATAATCCTCGATTTGCCAATTTTCTAATTTGTTAAAAGTTACTGTTTCAAAAGAACAATTAGGTATTTCTTTTTCAGATAAAATAATAATATTATAATTTTTTAGATCATCAAAAATAATTTGATCTTTATTATTATAATATGGTGGTGTTTTTTACATTTGGATTGTATTATGCACAGTCCAGATACATTACATATATATGGGAAAATGGTAGAAAAGTTAATATATTTGAGAAATATATATATTTGCCGGTTGATCTTAAAAAGTTGAGAAAAGCAAAGCTTATAGTAGTTGGAAAAAATATTATGATACCGGTCATACTTGGACAGCTTTCAGCAATTCTTATGAGAGGGGCATATTATGGATGGCATGTAAAAAGCTGGCTTGATTTGGGACTGTATACACCGGTTATGGTGGGAATTGGTTTTTTGATTTTTAAGGAAGCTGAGCATAGATGGCTGTGCTTTAAGGCAGTAAAAAATTAAGCCTGCAAATAAAAAGATAATTTCTAATTTGTGTTTTAGATGTAAATCCGCTATACTATTGATATAGTATTGCGGATTTGTTTCTATAGAAAGAGGGTAAAATATGCCTGAGATATCATTATTTTATGGGATTAGAGTCACTATGTATTATAATGACCATATGCCACCACATTTTCATGCTGAATATAATGGACATAAAGCATTAGTAGATATTAATAATATACAAGTAATAAGAGGCTCTTTGCCGAATAAACAATTACGATTGATATTGGCCTGGTGTACGATTCATCAGGATGAATTAATGCAGAATTGGGAATTGGCCAAGGACATGAAACCATTGAACAAAATTAATCCACTTATATAATGAGAGGTGAAATATATGAATGAATATTTTCCTACAGTTGTACAGGTAATACCTTTAGATAATTATCATGTACAGGTTTTCTTTGATGATGGTAAAATAGTTGATTATGATACAACACAGGATCTTAAATCTTCAATTTTTGAGCCTTTGAGAGATATTGAAAATTTTAAAAATACATGTACGGTAATGAATGGAACGCTTGCATGGGATATTTCCGGAAAAATGGATGAAAGTGATTGTATAGATATTGATCCATTTACATTGTATGAATTGAAGGCTATTAATAGCCTGATTGCGTAAGATTAGAACCATTTTCACGTATCACAGCCTTACAATCCTTTTTAAAGCATGCAATGAGTTTTTATTGGCTTTATTTGGTAACTAGTGTATACTATTTGCATATAACAGCTTCGTTAAGCAGATATAAATACACATAAAAGAAAGGTATAATCATGGACATCGTATTAGGAAATTACAAAGGATTAAAGGCAAACATCCCTTATATTGCATATACAGAGGAGGATGTTAATTCACAGATAGCGACACTTCTTTCAGGAAATCCTGTCAGAGAGCAGAAAACAGGCCCGTTAGCGATGGGCGACACGGCAGTAATAGACTACGAGGGCTTTAAGGACGGAGTTGCGTTTGAGGGCGGAAAGGCTGAGAAATATCCTCTGGGAATCGGTTCAGGCTCTTTTATTCCGGGCTTTGAGGAGCAGCTTGTAGGCATGGAAATCGGTGAGGACAGAGACATCAATCTCTCATTCCCTGAGCAGTATCATGCGCCGGAGCTTGCAGGCAAAGCGGTTGTTTTCAAGGTTAAGCTGCACGAGATTTACAATGAGAAGGAAGCAGAGCTGAACGATGAGTTAGCAGCATCTCTCAATTTCCCTGAGGTACAGTCAGTGGAGGATTTAAAGAAATATATCAACGAGTATCTTGAGTACCAGGCAGAGGCAAGAAAGGCTGATGCGGCAAGAGAAAAGCTCTATGACCAGATTCTTGAGAGCAGCTCATGCCTTGTTTCGCCACAGGCAGTTTGTTGCCGTAAAACGACATCGTTATCGTGATTATCAGCAACGCGAGCGTCAACGCCACGCGGAAGTAATACCGCCACTTGTCGTCGAAACACTTTTCCAGCCAGGACGGAAGAGTTATCGTAAGATATACCGAAAAATACGTTACCGCCCTTGCCGTAAGCGCAAAAAATCTCGCCAGAGACACCTCTATGACACACAGGCACAGACACATGAGCGAAAGCCTTTCGCAAGGAGTTTTTTTCTTTTCAAAATAACCGAATACCTGCGTCGCTATAAGTATAGAGCAGAATACGAAGAACATAAAGAACGAATCAGAAATGCAGCA